>Ga0164295_10001898_pt1 | contig 17331 bp, 17 predicted proteins | sample GEODES006metaG_FD_111798 | JGI IMG/M metagenome (GOLD analysis project Ga0164295, IMG submission 111798) | Oligotrophic lake water microbial communities from Sparkling Lake, Wisconsin, USA - GEODES006 metaG | ecosystem: Environmental > Aquatic > Freshwater > Lake | place: USA: Sparkling Lake... | reverse complement strand
TCGTGTTGCATCGAATTAAACCACATGCTCCACCGCTGGTGCGGGCCCCCGTCAATTCCTTTGAGTTTCACTCTTGCGAGCATACTACCCAGGCGGAATACTTAACGCGTTAGCTACAGCACTGCCTTCCGTAAAGAAAGCAATACTTAGTATTCATCGTTTACAGCTAAGACTACCAGGGTATCTAATCCTGTTTGCTCCCTTAGCTTTCGTCTCTGAGTGTCAGTCGAAGCCCAGGAAAGTGCCTTCGCTTTTGGTGTTCCTTCCAATCTCTACGCATTTCACCGCTCCACTGGAAATTCCCTTTCCCTCTACTTGACTCGAGACAGAGAGTTTCTTTTGCAAGCTCCGAGTTAAGCTCGAAGATTTAACAAAAGACTAATCTATCCACCTGCAGACGCTTTACGCCCAATGATTCCGGATAACACTTGCATCCCCTGTATTACCGCGGCTGCTGGCACAGGGTTAGCCGATGCTTATTCCCCAGGTAATGTCAGATCTTCTTCCCTGGGAAAAGGAGTTTACAACGCGTACGCCTTCATCCTCCACGCGGTATTGCTCTGTCAGGCTTTCGCCCATTGCAGAAAATTCCCCACTGCTGCTTTCCGTAGAAATCTGGACCGTGTCTCAGTTCCAGTGCGGCTGATCATCCTCTCAGACCAGCTACTGATCGTCGCCTTGGTAGGCCTTTACCCCACCAACTAGCTAATCAGGCGCAGGCTTCTCTCCAAGCAAATTGCTTTTTTCACCTTTTCAGGCATATAGAGTTTTAGCCCTTATTTCTAAGGGTTATCCTCTTCTTGGAGGCAAATTCCTACGTTGTCCTCGCCACTCCGCCACTAAGAATTGCTTCTCCGTTCGACTTGCATGTGTTAAAGCATACCGCTAGCGTTCATCCTGAGCTAGGATCAAACTCTTAGTAAAAAAAAATATTCTTTTTTTCTTTTTTTCCTGTAATTTTCTTTTTTTTCTCAAAAGTTTCCTTCTGAAGAAAGCCCAAGAAGATCGGGCTGATTGATTTACAAACAGATACTAGTATATACCCAAGCAAAAAAGTTTGTCAAGGGGGACCCTTTTTCCACGACTCTCTAGAACAAAAACGAACGTTTTTCAAAGTATTTTGAAAAGGAACAGCGACAAGCAAAATTTATTTTCCTTTTTTTCGGGAAAAAAAACCTCTCTTTCTCAAATCCAAACTAAGATTCTTTTTTAACCAGTAGAAAATGGCTGCTTTATAAAAGGGAAAATGTCGTAGAAAAAGCTTGTAAGAGAGACATCTTCTCTAAAAAAGAATCCCCTCCAAAATGATTTGTTTGTTCAAAAAACAGTGATAGGGTACTCTTCGAAAATCATACACTTAAGAACTTGGCTAAAAAATTGGAATGCATGTTTTGAGCCTACTGAATTCTATCATTTCAAAATCGTATTCATTAAAACACATTCGTTTTTACAATTTCAAACAAAAAAATATTTCCGACTCCCATACCATTGTTCCCATTCGTTTCAACTTCTTATGTTCTTTTTAAAGAATCAAGAATTTTAACAAAGGTGATAGAAAGACATCTAGAATTGTTTAGAGAAAACACTTAAGGGGAAAAAACTTTCGATTTGATTCAAACAGAAAACGTTTCTTTTTAAAAGAAAAAAAAAACAGAAATATCCTTCCAACCCTTTTGCAAAAAGAAACAAAAGGAGATCTTCCGAATTCTTTCCACTGAGTGGAAGAAAAATAAACCATAACCTCTACCAAAAAAACTTTTCATCACCTTCTCAAACCAAACCGTAACCTATACCAGTTTAAAATTATATTTTTTTCAAATAGACCATAACCTCTACTAATTCATGCTCACGAACCCGCCCAAAATAGTAACTTCATATCGAACTAATTATTTTTTTACAACAATCCAAATTCTGTACCAAATAAAGACACTAAATAAATAAAAACGTTTTCCATCAAAATTTTACATTTAAGGGCATCAAAAAAGGTAAAACGATGAATCATACTAGAACGTTCTTATTATGGCTTTAAATGCATTAAAAAAGGCCTTAGATAAGAAATATAGATTTTTAAAATTACAAGTTTCGAATTTTTACAAAAAGAAAGAAAGAAAAATGAAGAAAAAGAAAGAAAGAAAAAAAGAAAAATAAAGAATCAGAAAGAAAAGAAAAGAAATGAAAAGAAAGAAAGAAAAAGAAGCAAAAAGAAAGAAAGAAAAGCAAAGAAAAGAAAAGAAAGAGCAAGAAACAAAAAGCACGCTTTTCCAATTTTCATCGTCGGCAACGATGAAAATTGAAAAAGCTGAAAAAAAGAAAGAAAGAAAAAGAAGCAAAAAGAAAGAAAAGCAGTGAATTATATGTAATATAAGAAACGCTTTTCCAAGTTTCATCGTTATCAACGATGAAACTTGGAAAAGCTCAAAGAAACAAGGACAAAGAAACAAGAACAAAGAGCAAAGAACAACGTATAAACAAGAACAAAGAACAAAGAACAAAGAACAAAGAACATATAATAGCTCTAAGAGCAATGATAGAGAAGAACAAAGCACGTTCTTTTCTTTCTTTTCTTTTGTGTTACTTTTCTTTTCTTTCTTTTCTTTTTTTTGCAAAGAAAGGAATGGAACCTTGGTAAAAGATTGAGCTTACAAAAGAAAAAAAACCAATAAGTTGAACCTTTGTTTTTAGCAAAAAAGAAAGAAACATCGTCCTACAAAGAGAACATCAAAGGTTCGAAACCCTCACTATCCGTTGCCAAACCTAAGTGGCTGTTCTTTGGAAAGAGCAAAGAAACTCAGGGAGAAACAGATAGAGACTCTCTTCCTAAAAGATCGAAAACCCTGAAACAAAATCTCTAACTATTTTTCATTCGCCTCACCTAGTTTGAACCACATCAAAGAGAAGAAAAACGTAAATCCACTGTTTGACACTTTTCTCTCCACTTATGAAATAAAACTCTTGCTCACTTTTTATCTCGATCGAAAAAAAGAGATCTATGGAAAATGTGGTTTTCTCCTCGTCCATTTCAGAAAAAACTCAACCGGAGAAGGAAAGAAGATCTACCTTTTAAGGGGCAACACAAATAATTCTAAAAAATATCTCTTTTAGCCAATGAGAAAAGATCATGAAAACTAGGACAAATTTATTGATTTTGGATATAGTTGGAATAAACAAGTTGAAGCCATTTATGAAATAAAAAACTCTTTCAGAAAAGAACATCTTTTTTTTAACCAAAACCTTTTTTAAAAAACAAGGGAATAGAAAAAATGAATCCCCCCCAAGGGTTGAATCTGACGAGAGCTTTTTAGTGATTTCATTTGAAGTGAATGACAAATCTTTCTTCAAAAGAAAAAAAAATGATCCATTGATCTACGAGAACTTGTTTTACTAGTAGCTGTAATTTTGTGTTTAAACTATGGTAATAAAAAAAATATAGTCGTTTTTGAGCTTTTTTTGCCCTTGTATTCAATGAAATAAGGAACTTCGAGAGGAAAAAAAAGCCCAAATAGGTCGACGCATTGTTGACCTATTTGAATAAAAAGTTAAGGGTATAAAACATGTTTTCTCGTTAAAACTAAAGATTTTAAAAGCTGCTAAATTCTATGGTATAAGTGAATCCTAAATGAAATGCTAATTGACCGCTAATATAAGCCATTATCGTTGATTTGAGGGTCATAAAAGTCTTATCGTTAGATTGATAGGGGTTCTGCTCGTGAATTCCATGATTTGATATGCAAATGCACGTTTCTGTTAACCCTTATCAAATGAATCTTTCAATGCTTTCTGAATTTCCTCTTTATTAATACTGTAAGCCATGTTTGACGTAATGTCTGCATGACCTATTATCTGCGCCACTTTTTGAACGGGATTGTTCCTTACTTTTGTAATTCTTTAAAGGATTGACAATACATTCTGTCTATTGATACAATTTTGAATGGTAATCAAACGTGTAAGCTTATTTTTTAAAAAAAAACAAGTATGTGTGCATTCCAATATTTAAAGTATCCATATTCTCCTGAAATACAATTTTCGCCGGTAGACTATTGCGTAGTCTATTTTGAAGATAAGGCTCTTGTTTTCATCCTGAAAAAAGGTTACCTTAGCACTCTAGCTCCTGATGTTTCCATTGAGAGCTGTCCTGAAATGACCGAAGCTCAACTATTTAAGAGGGATTCAGAATACCTTGCGAGCGTTTCTCCCTATTACAAAGAAGAGGAAAGTCTTTTAGTTTATCGTAACTTAGATTCTCGAAATTTTGAGATCGAGGCAGTATTTTCTAAAGATCCGCTGCTTTTATTTTTCGTTTCGGAAGATAATATTGCTAGAAATTTTATCGCTCCTGAGACTATTGGTTCTAGCTGCACTACTATCAGTTTGACAATTACGAACCCAAATGAGTTCAAATCCTTTGTCCAGACTCAATCCAATCAAAATTATCGACAAACTATTTACATTTTATTTCCGTTTTTAAAACTGAAAAGTCGGTATATACCCATTGAATGGATTAATGATAATTCGTTTGACTTATCATTTAGTCTTTTGGAGGGGCAGATTGAAAGAGAAGAATTATATTCTTTTTTATACTTATTTAAACGCTACATCAAGGCGAACTGCGATTCTGATTTTCTTGTTGTAGAGGAATGGTGAAAAGGTTTGCTTTCTCCATTTCACTATTGATATCCTTGGGTATGAATGAAACGATTCAAAAAGGTACAATCAAAATATAAGAAAAAAAATATGAATTCAAGTCTTCTAAGCAAAGCTTTAAGCTCCAAGAAAACGAGCCTGACAGAGCTCTATCAATTTCGAATGTCAAACGAAATGAAAACTAAAATTTTTGCAATTTTAGAGAAAAAAGAGCTTGATTTGTCGCATGTATTACGAGAGTTCCTCCAAAGCGTGATTGATGAGGAAGAAAGTAAATCTTAATTCCTATCCCGTAATAGAACTCTAATAAAATTTTTAAAAAAAAGGAAAAAACAGAAGAAAGAAAGGTGCGCCAATTTCCTTAGAGATTCAAAATCAATGAAGAAATTGGTTTGAGAACTCGAGATGGCTGATCTTAAAAATCAGCCATTTTTGTCTGCACTAAAAGGAAAAAAAAATTGGAAAAGAAGCCCGATCCAAGTGCCGTTTTCCCAAGGGGAAACGTTCGAACTTGCGGTTTGATTGGGATCTTTGCTGACATCATTTTGATTGAGAATCAAACCAATCGTCACGAAGGAATTGACTAAGAAAAAAAAAGGCAAGAGGTTCATTGTCGACTCGTTTTTATGTATTCGCTTGAACTTGTAAGAAAACAAATCCTAAAGCAAGTCCAAAAAGTGTGATCCCAAAGCAGACGAAGGCGGTTGTTAAAATTTCTCCCATAATTTATTTTTTATAATGATAAAATAGATAGAATGCGTAAAAAGTAAGGTTCTTCATTGGATTTCGTTTCTTCGCTTGAAAAAATCTCTTCTCTATTTTCTCAAAAATGGAAATCGACGTTCCAAAAATCGAATCTTTGAAAAAAAAGGCGCAAGGAAAATCTGTTGAAAAAAATAAAAAATGACAAAGCATCTTTCAGAACCTTTTCACTCAGCCGATTTATTGGCTCCATTGATTGGGGCTTTTTCTCAAAAAGTTGGACCTTGGACGTTCTTTTGAAAAATGATTCCAAACATTTTATAGACGTTGGAACAACGAGCTGTTTTCAAGGTATATGTTCCAATGGGAAGTAAAAACAACCCTTCCAATGATATTTATGTTCCGGTTTCCTTTTTCTGTTTCAATTAAAAACCGTTTCGACCCCAAACTACTAATGCTAAAGAAAATGAAAATACTAGCATTAAAGCACCCCATCCTAAACTAATTACATCAATCATAATAAGTCATTTTTTGTTTAATTTCTACTATTATAATTCTTCTTCTCTTTGAAAAATAGTCATCCCTTTTTGGAAAATAAAGTGCTTACATTTTGCAACTTTTTGCGAAACAATCAAAATAAAAACAGAATCCAAACGAGATGGCATCTCGAAAAGAACAAAAAGGCGAAAATAAAGGATAGATACCTTTTGAAAAAAATTTCGCTTGAGAAAGATCGCAAAAAAGAGCTCGTTTTCACGCGTTGTCATTTTTTTTTTTCAAAATCGTCCTGAAAAGATTCGATCTTATAATACAAGGTGAGAACAGAATTTCCAAAAGCTTTTTCAAAATGAGTCTAGCAAGATTTTGACGTGGAGCTAAGGTTTGCAAAAGGATCCTTTTCTCTTTCCTAACAATTTGTTCCAAAATTTTTGTCCAACTCATTCTGGATGACTGCCCCATTTCTTGGAGGAAAATTTTTGAAATGATTCTTTTGAATCCGAAACAGAATTTGGGTAGAAAAAAGATTCTTTTTTCAAACCTTGCAATCCTTTTCTCTACATAGTAATCTTTCAAATATCCTGTACACTTTTTTCTAGCGTTTTTTAGCGATCGGAAATACGGTTTGAAAAATTTCTTCTTTCGAATGCCACGTAAAATAGAAAAAAGTACATCACAATCAAAATAAAAATATTTCATCGAATGATTAACAAAATATGTCCACTCTTTCAAAATTAAGTAACTTTCCATTTGCTGCAATTATTGGCCAAGAAGAAATGAAATTAGCTTTACAACTGAATGTCATTGATCCAAAAATAGGAGGAGTCATGATTATGGGCGATCGAGGAACAGGAAAATCAACAACGATTCGAGCCCTGGCCGATTTGCTTCCCAATATCACAATTATTAAAAATGATCCGTTTAATACCGATCCAAAACCTTTCACCAAAGAATATGAAACGGAAGAGATTAAAATTCCGATGGTTGAATTACCTCTCGGAGCTACCGAAGATCGTGTTTGCGGAACAATTAATTTAAAAGAGATATTATCAGGGGGAAAAAGTAGTTTTGAACCTGGCTTATTAGCTCGTGCCAATCGTGGAATCCTGTATGTCGATGAAATTAATTTATTAGACGATCATTTAGTAGATGTTTTACTTGATTCTGCGGCTTCCGGATGGAATACCGTGGAACGAGAAGGGATTTCTATTAAACATCCTGCGAAATTTATTCTTGTAGGCTCTGGAAATCCAGAAGAGGGAGAATTAAGACCTCAGCTGCTAGATCGTTTTGGAATGCATGCTGAAATTCGTACGATTCGTGATCCTAAATTACGAGTTCGAGTTGTAGAAGAACGAATTCGATTTGATTTGTATCCGGAATCCTGGTTTGAAAAATATGAACAAGAACAATTACAAATTCAAAAACGCATTGTAACCGCTCAAAATCTTTTACCTCAAGTTCAGATTTCGCAAGATTTTCAATTAAAAATTTCTCAAATTTGTAGTGAATTAGAAATAGAAGGGTTACGAGGAGATATCGTTTCTACACGCGCTGCAAAGGCATTAACCGCTTTTGAAAATCGAGTCGAGGTAACTGTGGATGATATTCGAAAAACGATTCCTCTTTGTTTACGTCATCGTTTACGTCGCGACCCGATGGAATCTATTAATTCGGGCGAAAAAATTACAGGAATCTTTGAAAAAATTTTTGCAGAAACACAAGTGTAGAAGATTCTTGCGAAGAAGGGACTCTCCCTTCTTCGCAAGAATGTTTTCCCTGAGCTGAATGAGAAAGAATAAGATGACACTTATTCTATGTCTGGATTTTAGTAAAGAAGAAAGGATCTGTGTCTCACGGAAGATATTTGAACTTTCAATGATGATAAAGGGTTATGTTGATACGAATTCCCTTTTTCCGGTAAAAATCTCAATAAAATTTCCTTTGAATCAATGTTAGCTTGGCAAAAAGAAACCAGTCGACAATAGATAAGATACATAGGAAGAATTGATTTGTGAAACGTTTGGCTCATTAGGAATTTATTATTTGTTGGTTTTCAAAATTCGTTATCTAAAAAGCAACTTTGGACGAAAGTGCCTGTCTCGTTCGTTTCGAATAATAAAGCATAAAGAAAATATACCATTTGGCTCTTTCTAATCTTTCCTTTCTTTCTGAAGAGACAGTTAGCAAAAACTTTCTATGGGAAAGAATTTTTTATTTCAGTTCGCGAACCAAAAAAAAAGTGATCCGATTGAAAAACATTGTTTTCTCAGACGCACAAAAAAGTCATTTCTCTCTGAAAAAAGTGGAATCGTCCAAAAAGTGTGTCCTTAGTTTTGGTGTCTTCTTTCTTTGTTTTTTGTTAAAACCGTTGTTTTGTTTACTATTCTAAAAAGATTTTACCTAAAAACACTCCCACTTTCCCCCCGAATCTTTTTATACTAAAGAGAAATAGAAAAGAAGATATAATACGATGAAAAATTCAATTCAAATATTTTTCCTTTGTCCTATTCCAGAAGAACAAAAGCCAATTCAACAATATGTCCAATGGAAACAAGCAAAGGCAGAGGAAATCAAACAAAAAAATTTATTCCAAAGAATAGTGCATAGCATGTTTTTACTACTCTTTTTTCCTTTTTCTTATTTTTCTTGGCAACAATTTCAAACTCGCTTTCTTTACTCTCGTTTCTTATATGAAGAAGCTTCATGGTTTGATACACAAATATGGGAAAAACCTCTACCGATCATTAAAAATGATCGTTTCTTACAATCGCAAACTCCCTTTTTTCCAGACATTTTTTTCTGATAAAAGATATCTCGTATTAACAATATAAAACTATAGAAATAAGTGAAAAACAAGAATGGGAATGAAAAGAAAATGAATTTGCAGGGTATTATGTAATTCGTAAAATTAGGTCAAACGAGGAAATTTGCTTTGTAAAAGATATTCAAAAAGTTCAACTTCTTGCTTTTATGATTCTATTTTTTCAATTTTCTCTTTCCCCGAGTCGTGCTACACCAGAAGTGCCCATTCCTCAAACGGCAGTCGATAGATTTAGGGAAAAAACGTATTTAAATCACCGTTTCACACGAAGCGAGGCTAGAAAATTCATTGAAGAAACCAATGAGCCTATCGTAAAAGCGTTAAAAGACGGATGATATGAGCTTACGAAGGTACACTTGCAACGAAAATATACACAAGATTCTATCACTTATGAAATTCTTCAAAACTTGATGCAAGAACAAGTTTTGGAAAGCGCAAAACAAAGCGTGTTAGAGAACGATCGCAGTATCAAAAGCCTAATTCTTACGGCAAGTGCACAAATTGACCCCTTTTATCTTTTAAAACAAACAAAACCCGAGCCCCTGTCATCTACCGCCATTTTTACCTCTAAAAGACCCTCTAGCCATGAGAGTCAATAGACTTGAATTCGAATGGGATAGTCTAGACGAACGTTTAGCTAACATTGAAAAATTACTTCTGTTTCAAGAGGACAAAATCAACGCATTAAAAAACAACCAGGAAACACTTATTTCCTGGATAAAACTAAGTGGATATGTTATTGTCATTTTTCAAATTGGAAAAGGGATGAATACTATTTTCTTTTCTCCATGGGGACAAGAAAAAGTTAGAAAATCTAGAATTTTTTTTTTCAGCAAGGTGAAAAAATTTGCTTGGTTTTATTAGAAAAATTCAAAGCACAAGAACGCCGGGAATAAAAAAAAAATTTAAACAAAGTGTGCAAAAAGGAGAGAGTGAGATTCGAACTCACGGAACCCTTTAAAGTTCATCTGATTTCAAGTCAGACGCAATAGACCACTCTGCCATCTCTCCGAGGAAAAAGTAAGAAAGAATCTTACTTTTTCCTTTGTTGTATTTTCTCAATTTTTCACCCGTTTTTCTGAAGGAATTCTCTTTCTTTCTTTTTAAGAAAGAGTTTCAAAAGGAGCAACACCTGTAAATTTAATAGAAGCAGGATTTGGATTTTTCCCAATAGAAAACTCTCTTTTCCCTACGGCTGTTCTTCCTTCATTTACTTTTTCAGGAAAAACACCATCTTTTGGATGAAGGAATTGGATTTCACCATTTGGAAGAAGGCGGAAAATACGGTAGTCATTTATTTTAAAGCTTGACTTTAATTGTTTTCCTAAGGCAAGACATTGTTCTTTTCTTGCAAAATAAACTAAGTTAGGACCTTTCTTCATAATCGCGGCTCCCCCTGTTGGCATTTCAAAAATATTCGCTTCAGGTGCGGGATTGGTATTGGAATTCGTCCAAGTTAAGATATATTTTTCTTCTGTTTCTGCCGCTTGTAACCATCCTCCTGTACTACCACCAAATTCTGGGAAATAATAAGTCATACCTACTTTCTTTTTTTCATCCATATTCTACGAGCTGGAAAGATATCCCTTTCCATGCATCCTATTGTTGGCGCCATTTATCTTCTTTTTAGCGGAGAATGGATTTGAACCATTGGCCTTCGGGTTATGAGCCCGACGAGCTACCGGGCTGCTCTACCCCGCTGAAAGATATCTTTTTATTCCACTCTCTTATTATACAAAAGAATGGAGAAAAAAGCATAAGAAATAATAAAGCAAGTAAAATAAATTTGAATCTTAAAAAATAAGTTATAATATTTGTGAAGAGGCGGTTAGCTCAGTGGTAGAGCTTCTGCCTTACAAGCAGATGGCCACTGGTTCAAATCCAGTACCGCCTAGATAAAAAAAATCGAAAATAAGAAAAAAGACATTCTCAAAGGGAAACTTGCCATATCTCATGACGAGACCTTGTGATCCTTTTTCTCCTTTTTTGGATGAAATTCTTTTATGAAGTTTGATTCCAATCGATTCTACATAAGGGTTCATCGTCTAAGGGATCAGGACAGAAACCTTCTAAGTTTCTAATGTAGGTTCGAATCCTACTGAGCTCATGAAAATAAAAGAGTCTATTCAATCTTTGCATTTTTCCAAGGATTTTCTGATCTAAAAAACTAGAAAAAAAGACTTTCAGGCCGTTCTACATCGAATGTTTACAATGGGAGTTTTCGAGGCGTTGAAAAAAATATCAGAGTGTAAGTCAGCTATGTTTTTCATCAACTTTCTTTTTAAATAGATTCTTTCGACGTCAATCGATTTGGCAAAAAATCCAACATTTCAAATCTCTTTACGTCTGCGAATCTGTGCATTTCAGGGTAAAATAAGCCTAAGATATCCCCTTATCTAAGCTTTTTGAGAACAAAATCTTTTGAATATTTAGTGGAAAAAGGTTACACTTGTTTCGGGATACCGTCTACGAAAATTTTCAATATTCCTATTCTCCAAAACTAGATGTTCAGATAGAATCAGAAACCAATTTCAAAAACAAAGTATCAATCATTCATCTTACTAGCATATAGACTTCCTATTTTCATCTCCTTCTACATATTTTTTCTAAAAAGATTCCCTTGGTTTTGTTTCAAAAAACCAAACGCTTTTGTAACTTTTTTCCTTTAAGAAATGTTTCATCTGTAGCGTGAATTCGGTAATATTTTTAGGTTATAAAAGGAACAGGAAAGTGGGAGGTTATCCCTCCCACTTTGTTAAAAAGAAAAGACACGAAGAAGTGGAATCACGAAGATTCTCTTAATCAATCGGTCGTAATTGAAGTGCAGGTTCTGTTTCACGGTTGATTCCTTTTTCGAATCCAGCCGCTGCTGCTCGCGCACGTCCTGAATGCCACCAGTGCCCAACAAGTAAGAAGAATCCTAAGAAGAAATGAGAACATGTTAACCATGAACGCGGAGAAACATAATTGACAGAGTTAATTTCTGTGGCAACTCCTCCTACCGAGTTTAAGGATCCTAAAGGAGCATGTGTCATATATTCTGCAGCTCTACGTTCTTGCCAAGGTTGAATATCGTTACGAATTTTATTAATGTCTAACCCATTCGGCCCACGTAAAGGTTCTAACCATGGTGATCTCATATCCCAGAAACGCATTGTTTCTCCTCCAAAAATGATTTCTCCACTTGGGGATCTCATTAAATATTTTCCTAATCCTGTTGGACCTTGAGCGGAAGCAACATTCGCTCCTAAACGTTGGTCACGAACAAGGAAAGTGAAAGCTTGCGCTTGAGACGCTTCCGGTCCTGTAGGACCAAAGAATTCACTTGGATAAGCTGTATTGTTATACCAAACAAATACAGAAGCAGATAATCCCATTACCGAAAGAGCTGCAAGACTGTAAGATAAATAAGCTTCTCCTGACCAAACAAAAGCTCGACGTGCCCAAGCAAATGGTTTTGTTACGATATGCCAGATTCCCCCTGTAATACAAAGAATTCCAACCCAAATGTGTCCTCCTACTAAATCTTCTAAGTTATTAATAGAGATGATCCATCCGTCTCCTCCAAAAGGAGATTTGAAAACATATCCAAAAATAACAAGAGGGTTTAACGTAGGGTTTTTCACAAAACGAACATCTCCTCCTCCCGGTGCCCATGTATCATAGATTCCTCCAATATACATTGCTTTCAGAACTAATAAGAAAGCCCCAATTCCAAGAAGAGTTAAATGGATTCCTAAGATTGTCGTCATTTTGTTTTTGTCACGCCAATCATATCCGAAGAGAGGAGCATTTGTTTCTAATGTATCCGGTCCAAATAAAGAATGGTAAATTCCACCAAACCCTAAAACAGCCGAAGAAACGAGGTGAAGAACTCCTACAACAAAATAAGGATAAATATCTAAGATTTCTCCTCCTGGACCTACACCCCAACCTAATGTAGCTAAATGCGGAAGAAGAATAAATCCTTGGTCATATAATGGTTTTTCTGGAATAAAATGGGACACTTCAAAAAGCGTCATCGCTCCACACCAAAATACCATAAGTCCTGAATGGGCCACATGAGCTCCTAAAAGCTTCCCTGAAAGGTTAATAAATCGTGCATTTCCAGCCCACCAAGCAAATCCTGTGGATTCAACGGATTTATCCGTTGTAATTTCTAATTCATCAAAGCGCGTTTCCACGTGGTAATACCTCTTCTGGGAAAATATAGTTTTCATGTGGTTGATCTTGAGCAGCCATCCATAAACGAATTCCTTCATTTAAAAGAATATTTTTCGTATAGAATGTTTCGAATTCTGGATCTTCTGCCGCTCTTAATTCTTGCGAAATAAAGTCATAGGCGCGTAAATTTAAAGCTAGACCTACAATTCCAACAGCGCTTGCCCAAAGTCCTGTGACAGGAACAAAAAGCATGAAGAAATGTAACCAACGCTTATTCGAGAAAGCAACTCCAAAAATTTGAGACCAGAAACGATTCGCTGTAACCATAGAATATGTTTCTTCGGATTGAGTCGGCGTAAATGCACGGAACGTGTTTGCTGAGTCTCCATCTTCAAAAAGAGTATTTTCTACTGTAGCTCCATGAATCGCACATAAAAGGGCTCCTCCTAAGATTCCAGCAACTCCCATCATATGGAAAGGGTTTAACGTCCAGTTATGGAAACCTTGTAAGAATAAAAGGAAACGGAAAATCGCCGCGACTCCAAAGCTTGGAGCGAAGAACCAACTCGCTTGTCCTAATGGGTAAAGAAGGAAAACAGAGACGAAAACGGCGATGGGACCTGAAAAAGCAAGAGCATTATAAGGACGAATCCCAACTAAACGTGCAATTTCAAATTGACGTAATGTAAATCCAATTAATCCGAAAGCTCCATGAAGAGCAATAAAAGTCCATAAACCACCAATTTTAAACCAAAGAGTAAAGTTTCCTTGCGCTTCCGGTCCCCATAATAATAAAAGAGAGTGACCCATTGAGTTTGCAGGAGAAGAAACGGCAGCTGTTAAGAAGTTACACCCTTCTAAAAAGGAGCTTGCTAAACCATGAGTATACCAAGAAGTAGCAAATGTAATTCCTGTTAACCATCCACCTAAGGCTAAATAAGCACAAGGGAATAAAAGTAAACCAGACCAACCAACGAAAACGAAACGATCACGTTTTAACCAGTCATCGATTAAACTAAAGATTCCTTCTTTTTTGACTTGTGCCTGTCCAATTGTAATTGTCATATTTTTTCAAAAGAAATCTTTGTATATGTAATTTGGAAAAAAGAGCTCAAAAACCTACGAATTTTCTTTTTTCATCGAAAAAGGTATCTTGAAAACATTCTCCTGAAAGGATCTTACTCTTTTCCCTTTCATTCTGTGAAGAGACTTTTTATTTCTCTGTGTCAGGGAGACAGATGTATTTTTTGAAAGAGTTTGAAACCTGTTTCACTCTGTCTTTGACCAATTTGCTTCCTTTTTCTCGAAAGTAATTTTTCTTCTTTTTTTAGATACTCTTGAATCACGTAAAGAAGGATAGAAATCCTTCACGTTTCAAAAATGGGTAGGGATACGAAGACGTATTAGGAAAAAACAAAAACGTTTGAGTGCTTTGTTTTCTTTCCGCATCCTTCGAGCCATTTTTGCTCGATCTTTTTTCTCTTCCTCTTGCTATCTTTTTGCACGAAAAACGGGGAAATCGAATGACTTAGGAAATCCTTTTCGTGACTGCACCTATTATAAGTTTTTCTTAGAAGAGAAAAAAACCACCCCCCCCCTTGACAAACAAAACTTACCTTTGATAGACTACTTGTATAGACCAAACGTCAATTCAATTATATCAACGGATTGTTTACTATTGGTATACTAGACCAATAATAATTAACAAATAAGGGAACTTGCTATGCACGTGGAAGATATGTTGAGTCATTTAACTGAAAAGGAAAAAAATTCCGAGGTGATTCAATTTCGAGTCTCCCGGACACTCAAACATGAAATATTTCTTGTAATGAAGGAAAGAAATATTGACTTGTCTACCGTCCTACGGTCTTATTTAAAGAATTTAATGAGGATAGAAATTTAAATGTGTAATAAATTGAAAGCCGTTTCAAAAGCTGCGAGTAGTGTGATGGAAAAGTCGCAGGCATTTTGTTTAAAGGAGAATATTGAAATGTTTGGAAAACGTATTTCTCAAAAAGTGGAACACTTACCTGAGATACAATCCCAAAGTTCAAAAATTTTAGGTAATTTAGTCGCAAAAAATGACCTTTCTCAAAATATTCAGGCCGTCAATGCACAAGTAGCTCCACTAAGCAATATCCATGAACTCATTCGAGAGGGAGTGGAAAAACAGACCAAAACTGTTTTGACTCAATCCAAGCAAAAAATCGGCTCGTTCGCTGGATTTTTTGTTACCCCAATTGGGTTCGGTATGGTTGGTACGAGTTTAGTAATTGGTGGAAGCCTGTACTTTGGGCCTAAAGTGTTCAATTTTTTGAAAAGAAAAATTGAAGAACGAGACCAAATACAAACGCTTAAAAAGTACAATTTGAGCTTAAAAGACCTTGACAAAGTCTACTCCAAATCATTTGGTATGCGCCACGCGTTAATAAAGTTTATCAATTCGTCTTTCGAAACCTTATGTTCATATGAAGAAGAAGACAATACCTTTCATTCAGTGAATGAAAAATTCGAGATGCTGTATTTTACGGAATACAAAAAGAGTTTTTTGAAAAAAATTAAGAAAGTAAAGAGTATTGAGCTAAAAAGGAACTTAAATTTCATTAAATTAGAAGTCTTAAACGAAATTGCGTTGAAGATATCTAAGGCCTCTATTTTTGCTACAAATTATTTAGATGAATTGTTTCTGGCCAAAGAGTTTCTCTTAAAGCAAGCTTATTATGCCGAAAAAAACGAGAAGACTGTTGATCTCAACGACTTTTCTAATGACAAGTCTACGTTTTTTCCAAGCTTTTCAACGGAAACCAATGCCCCTTCTTTGCAAAAAAACGGCGTTCTGATAAGAACAATGACAAATGGAGAATTAGAGAAACAGATTTTCAACAGAATTGATAGGTTAGAAAGCGGTGCTTATTTCTTTGACAAAATGAAAGAGTTTTATTACTCTCCTATTTTTTTGCAAAAACAAGCTCTCTTAAACGAGGTAGCCGAACTATCAACGGCTTTGCTGGAAAAGTTCGCGAGAGAGGGGGACACCCCAGAAGTAATGGCACAAAAAGAGTTTTTAAAGGCTCAACTAAAAAAAATTTTTGAACTGAAAGGCGGTTCATCAGATTATGACGCTGTTGACGATGATGATGCTGATGATGATGATGCAGATAATGACAATTCGGATGATAACCCGGAAGAGCCATTGTTACCGGACGAAACATGGACAAAGGAGGAGCTTCTTGACTATTTAAAGCAAGAAGTGGACAAAGATTGGAGATGGGACGTCATGAGAAGTATTACGGATAAGCTTCAGGCTGCCTTAATTACTTTACCGGTTCCTTACGATGCTTTTCATTCTCCATTCGCTCTTTCTGAAGTTGATCTAAATTTATCACTTATGCAACAAAAAGATCAGCTAGTTGAAGATTTTCGTCTGTTATTAGGATCAGAAGCAACGTCTGACCTAACAAAAAAGGAGAATAACAGGCAGAAGGAGAAGTTATCTCTTGCCAAAATGAAGCTTCAAATGCATAACTATCGTTATAAAGGCGAACGAACTGACCTCATCGCTGCTTCTCAAGAGGTATTTGAAAAACAAGTAAACTCTCAGATTGACGAACTCCTGAGTACAATAGAGCAGTTCGCTCAAAAAGAGTATGAAAAACAACTGGCTTTGGCGAAAAAATATTCGAAAAAAGGGGAGAAGATTATCCAAAATTTTTTAAAAGAACGCGAAGACGATACTTTGCAGTTTTTAATCAAACTAGAGAAGATAAAAGATCTTTTTAAAAAAATCTTAAAAGATTCCCCAAATCCAGGTATCTTTTTTATGACTCAATCCGATTTTCCTCCTAAGGAGTAAAAGCATTTGATTTTTAAAGGCTTCTTTCAAAAAAGAAGCCTCCCTATAATTTATTAGACATTATATATATTATATGAATAGCATATTATAAAATTATAACAAACTTATTGTAATCCTATCTATTATGGCTAATATCTTAACAACGCTAAAAATGCACAATAAAAGAGTGAAAAAAAAAAAAATGTTTTTTGTTCTTTTTGGAATAGTCTTTGTTTTTTTTTTATTCCCTCTCGTTTCAAAAAGCTCAGGAGGACCTCTTTCTGTTCACCAAATCAATTTATCGAACGGAAGATGGTTTATAAAAGGGACAATGCAAGGACTAACAATTGAAGAAGTACCTTATTTATCCAAAAGTGAACAATTTATTGCTTTGCTTTTAAATAGCACGTCACTACTTCTTGTCATGTTTTCTTATGGTTTCAAATTTTTTGATGATTTTTATTTTGAAGAAATCATTATGAAAAATGCGAAAGTGTTACCTTTTGTTTTTCCTCCCATCATAAGCCTCCACCCTGCATTTCTTTTTATACTGAATTACATTACAAACTATAAGACATCCCTTCCAGTTATTATCTTCTCCTATTTTATTGGAAAATATATTATCAGCCCTTTAATCAACTCCCTACTATTTTCGTTGAGAAACCGTCTT
>Ga0164295_10001896_pt1 | contig 17336 bp, 4 predicted proteins | sample GEODES006metaG_FD_111798 | JGI IMG/M metagenome (GOLD analysis project Ga0164295, IMG submission 111798) | Oligotrophic lake water microbial communities from Sparkling Lake, Wisconsin, USA - GEODES006 metaG | ecosystem: Environmental > Aquatic > Freshwater > Lake | place: USA: Sparkling Lake... | reverse complement strand
CGTCGCGCCGCCGCCTGTCGCGTGGCCACTTGCACGGGCCTCAAGCCACTTTGCGATCTCGGCCGCCTTGTCCACGGCCGGCGGCGCCTTGACGGCGGCGTTGGCTGCAGCCGCGATTGGCATCCCACTTGGCGCTTGCGGCTTCGCAACCTCCTTCTTCCCACCAAAAAAGGACGTCTTGGAGCGAATGGGTACGTTGGGGTTGGAGGTCGAGGCGAGAGTGCCCTCAGGCGGCGGTGGCGCGGGCACGAGGTCGGCGAGCTTATTAGGCTCCGCCATAAATCGATCGGTGGTAAAGAACCAGCGCTGATCCTTCGGCGGCGGCTCCTGACCGTGCATGGCGAGCAGCACGTTGAGCTGATTCGTGCTCCAGAACGTGCCCGTGCGCCCGCCGATCTGTCCGCCGTGTTGCCACACCTTCTTCGGCTCCTCCTTCTCTGCAGAGAGCCACCGAGTTGGTACGCAGCGCATCGCAGTCAGCTCCGGCTGATCATCCGAGGAGGTCGCGATCATGCCCACGGCCACAAAGTCGGCCGAGGGCGGCACGGCGCGCCAAATGTACAGCGGCGGCTTCGCATGGGCGTCGTGCCACGCGAGCCGGTAGCGCAGCGGATGAGGCAGCAGCTGATCGACGACAGCGGACATGGACTCCGACGAGGCGAGCATCCCCACAGCCGTGTCGGTCACCTCGAGCAGCTGCGGCTCGCCTGCCTTCGACGGCGACTCGAAGCCGCTCACAGGCATGTGGCCGAAGCACACGCGCGCGTGCGACTTCTTCTCGATGCGTGCCTCGATCTCGGGCGCCCAGATCGAAACGTCGTGGAGGGCGCCTGAGCCCTTGTTGGACCACACGAGTGTGAAGCTCTTATGGGGCTTGAGCTTGAACTTGAACTTGGCGAGCGCTTCGGGGCGTACCGGAATCGCCAACCGCTTGAGCACGGAGCCCTCATAGAGCTCCTTGACACGCATCGGCTTGAGCTCGAGCTCTGCGAGCTTCTCCTGGGTCGCCGGCTCCGATGAGGGCAGCTCGGGGAAGCCGGCGGACCATTCTTCGAGGGAGAGCAGCCCGTCGGTGTCCTTGTCGAGCCCTTTGAGCAGTGCGATCAGCTCGCTCTCCCCAAACGGCAACCCGAGCCACGTGAGCCCCGCGCCAAGCTCGCCGCAAGAGAGCAGCCCGTTGCGCGTTTGGTTGAAGGCGAAGAAGATGTCGTGCACGCCCAGCTGCTTGCGGCGCAGCTCGTGCTTGATCCGCCACACGTGCGCCGCATGCACGAGCAGGTGGTACTCGTCCTCAACGGTCAGGATTTGAATCAGGCCCGAGCCGCGCATGTTCTCGATGCGTGCCTGCGGCCGGCGCCGGCACGCTGAGGTGTCGACCACCCATCGCTTCCGATCCTCGGGCGCATCTGCGCGCAGCATGCGCAGCAGCAGCCGGGTCTGCGCGTGCGAGAAGGCATGCTGGCAGTCGATCAGACGGAACGCCTGCACGGCGCTCTGCAGCTGCAGGCGCGGCGGTTGGTGGTAGTCGTCGGGTCGCCCGTCCGTGTCGCCCTTTGCGCCGCCCACGGCATCGAGCAGCAGGTCGCCGATGCGCAGCCCAACGGCCACCTTGCTATTGGGCACGAGCGCCGTCTCGCCGTCCATGGCCGCGTGGAGCGCACCGCGCAGCGTCTCCGCCTCCCGGAGCGAGAGGGCGACCCAGTACCGGCCCATCTCGCCCACGAGGAACTCCTGCGCCTGCATGACGCGCAGGAACTCCATGCTGGGCACACGGAGCTCGCCGTTGCTCGGGTCGCAGTTCATGGCGCCTGAGGCGCGCAGGCTGCTAAAGAGCGCCTCGATTGCGAGCTTCTCGGCCGCGACCGTCTCGGGCTCAAGACCCATGTCGGACAGGATGGTGCGCAGCCGCTGCTCGCCGAGCGCGCCTCGGCCCTCGGCATCGTACCTGACGAGGGAGGCCATCGGAGGCACTCAGAAGCTCACTCAGTGGCACTCAAAACGTCCTTCAGCCACTCGGCACATACATCTGGAAGACGCGGGAGAGCCGCTGGCGTTGCCCGTCGGTGAGCGCCGCCATCGCCGCGCCGCCTCCGGCGGCGCCGCCAGTGTAGGTTGAGCTACTCTTCGCAGCCGCAGCCACGTCGGGCGCCCACTCCATGACGGCGATTATGTTCTTGAGCCGATGGTGCCCTTGGAAGCGCCAGCGTGGGTGCGTGTGGTCGGACGAGAACTGCAGGTAATTGGGCCAGCGCAGCGGCCCCTTTTGGTTGAGGAACGAGCGGTGCACCGAGAACTCGGACACCTGGAAGAAGCCGAGCACGTCCTGCTTGGGCGGGTTCTGGGCCAGCGCCGCGAGCTCCCACACCTTGCCAAACTCCTCCTCGCGCGTGTACTTCTCCTTCTTATACTCCTCGTCCTCCTGCTCCTGTTCCTGCTCCTGCTCCTTCTGCTGCTCCTGCTGCTGCTCCTTCTCTTGCTCTGCGTGGCGGGAGGCACAGGCGGGAAGGTGGGCTCAGGGGGGTGCGTCAAGAGCAAGGGTGACAAGAAGACGGGCGGCCAGCCGTCAGAGCAAACGCCCTTCTTCTCGTCAGGTTCGTCAGGTTCGTCAGAGCACACGCCCTTCTTCGTCGGCCGCCCGAGGGGGGCAGCATCCGATTGGCCGTAGCGATCTTGGAGGACATTGCTCATCATCCGTGGTGCAGGGTGCGCTCGAAGAGCAGGCAGCGCAGAGCAGGCATAGCAGAGCAGGCGAGCACAGAGCAGGCAGGCACAGAACAGGCGAGCACAGAGCAGGCGAGCACAGAGAAGGCGAGCACAGAGAAATAAGGCAGGAACAGAGAAGGCGGCAAGGAGCCGATCGTACCTTGCTCTTGCTCTTGCTCTTGCTCTTGGTCGAAGGCGGCGGCTTCGTTGGCCTTCTCGGTGTGCGACTCGGTAGGGACGTCAAGCTCGGGCGCGTACCCGGCGAGCATCGCCTGCACAGACTCAATGGCCTTGATCTCGTGCATCTCGTCGCACAGCTCGGCGTATTGCTGCGCGAGCGAAGCGATCGTCTGGCGCGTGTCCGTGGCCACAGGCACCGAGTTGCTAATGTCCCGCTCGACACCCTCCCGGAAGACTTCGAGCATGCGCCGCTCCAAAGCCGACGCGCCCTTGCCCTCGCGCGCATCCGAAAAGTTGGCGTGGCCCGCGACGAGACCATTCTTTGCCTTCTTGCGCCACACATTCTGGGAGCAGTGCAGGCACCAGAGCTCGAACTGCACGCGCTCACTCTTCATCGAGTTGATGACGAGCCAGCTCGCCACAGCTTCGAGCTCCTGTCGACGTCGCTCTTGCTCCGGGAGAGCCGCGATCTGCGCCGCACGCACGTCGCGCGTGGTGCCTGCGCCCAGGGCCGTCTCGGACGCCATGAGCCGCTGCACCTCAGGGATGACGAAGAGGAGGATCGTCTGCCCTTTGCCGATGCCGCGCATGCGGTACGCGCCCTGGGCGTAGTCACGCCACACCATGTCCTTCCCGAGCGTCAGGATGGCGCACGCACTCGCGCCCTGGGGAATGTCCATGCCCGTCGTGTGCACCTGGTCAAAGAACGAAAAGCGGCGCTCCTTGGGAAGTCCGCACCGCTCCATGTCCATCGTCGAGGAGGCGCCCGCGGTGCCGCGCAGCAGGATCTTCTTGTGCCCGCCCGGCTCGAGGTACACGACGCCATCGTACTTGTCCGCGGGCAGTCGTTTGAGCAAGAAGTGGGCCACATCCAGGTTCGACATGCCGGTCACGAGCGCGCCCGTGTCGATGAGGGCATGCGCGGGCGGCTGATGCGCGACCACGGCCTCGAGGAGCGTCGGCACGTCCCACGCGGCCGGCATGAACTGCTGCGAGACGATGAGCGGGTCGGTGAGCGTTTTGAGCATCTTGGCGTCGTCTCCCATCGAGTAGACGCAGTCGCCCATCTCGAGTGGCAGCAGCCCCGAAGGGGTTCCCGAGAAGCCGATGCGTCGCGAGAAGAGCATCGCGCCGCCCACATCCTGGCCGTTGGCGGAGAGCTTCATCGGCTGATGCGCCGTCGTGTCGGGGAACACGAGCTCCTCGAGATAAAACTTGATCGGCTCAGGCTTCCGGCTGAGCAGCTCGTAGAGCATCGCCATGTACTCGACGTCGCTCACATCGAGCAGGTGCAACGGCAAAATGTCCGTCGAGCCCTCCGACACGTCGACGCCCACGACGGCGTCGAGCGCGTGCCCACGCTCCATCGAGTCCACCATGCCGTCCTTGTTGAGGTCGATCGACTTGGACGCCTTCCTCGCCGTGGCGGGCGCCGTCGTGCCCGCCGCGCCGGCGGCCGCTTGTTGGAGCCGTCCAGCCGCCGTTTCATTATCCTCGAGCTTCTTAGTGCCTCGGACCTTGCGCCCTACGGCACCCATCCACTGAATCCACATGATCGACGAGGGGCGCTTGAGCATGGGGCCCGCCTCCTCGCTGAGCACCTGCCGGAGCAGCTGCAGAGCGGGCCCGAAGTCGAGCAGGCGCAGACCCTCGTACCGGTAGGCGAGGATCGTGAGCCCGATTGCCACGTCCGGGTGCGCGAACTCGGAGGCGTGCGAAGGCGCGTCCTTGCCAACAAAGGGGACGGCGAGATAGCGGCGAGATCGCGGGAGCCCGCCCTCCGCCTTCATCTTCGCCATCTCCTGAGGCTTGAGCAGCCCATAATGCACACGGGAGATCTTGCGGATCACGTGCGGCATGAGGAACCCGAGCCAATCGCAGCCCAAGTTGAGCATCTTGACGTGACGGTCTGAGAGGGCCGACTGCACCTGGACGGTGATCTTGCCATTGAGCAGGCACTTGATCGCCTGCTCGTCGGTCACGTCGCGCAGACCATTCTTGCGCAGATAGAGCATCAGCCAGTCGGCCAGGATCGGCTTGAGCGTGTTCACGTAGAACATGTCGGAGAGCAGGATGACGTGCGGCACGCGTTGCATCACGCGCTGTTGGAGGCCTGTGTTGATGGCATGGTGCAGCCGCTCCAGCACGGTCGCCTCCTTGCCGCCCACCGACGTGCCGCCAGACGTACCGGTAGGCGAAGCGGCGCTCGCGTCATTCTTCCAGTCGACGGCCATCAGGAGCCCGTTGAGCAGATACCACGGCATCTCCCAGCGCGTAGGGTTGAAATCGAGCGGATGGCGGTCGCCCAGGGGCCAGTTGAGCTCACTCTTCAGGGGATGGAGCACGATGTCGACCTCGTCGATGACCGCGACGGCGCCGCGCCAGTATTGGAGCATCTGCACCGCGCGTGCCGCCTGCGCCTTGAGAAAGGGCTTGTCAAAGCCCGCCTCGGGCGGCACTTTGAAGCCGAAGAGCTTTCGCGCCTTTTGGCCGAGCGACATGTGCATGCGAGGGTACTGCCCCGTGTCGAGTAGGTGGAGCAGCTCGAGCAGCTTGAGCAGGAAGGCCTTGACCGACGCGGGCGTCGAGACCATGATGGCGCCCTGCTGGATTGCGAGGTGCGCGGCGAGCAGCAGGTTCTCATCCACCACGGTGCGCCGGTCGAAGGCGAAGGTGGCGACCGTCTTGCGAAGTGGCCCGGAGCGAAAGACGCCGCGCATCACCTGCAGCGTAAAGCGCAGCAGAGGCGCGGGCACCACCTGCATCACAAGCTGCGTGCCATCAGCGAGCATGAGAGCGAGAAGAGGCGAGACCGTCGTGGTCTTGCCCTCGCCCATGAGCATCTGGTGGCACACCGAGCCGCCCGAGCGGGCGCAGCGCACGAGCTTATCTAGCAGGTGCACCTGCGGTGGACGGAGCACGATCCCCGCGCAGAACTCGAAGACCAAGATCCGCGGGTCGAGCCGAGCTGTGGGCGCCGGCGCGCCGGGGGTGCTGGCGCCGGGCAGCTGCATGTGCGCGCGTCGGGTGGAGATCATCGCGCCGAGTTGGTCACCGATTGCCTGCGCGTCTGCCGCGAGCGCGAGCGCCTCAGGCGCCGGCTTGCCGCCGCGGCTTGCTTCCCGCACGAGCGCCGCGAGAGAGTCGACGAGCTTCTTGCACAGCACGATCGCCCGGGAGAGCAGCTGAGCGCGCGAGTAGAGGAGTAGCAGCGCCGTGAGCGCCGAGAAGACTTGCTCCACCTCCGCATCGCTCAGCAGAGGGTTGAGCACCTTGATCTCCGCCTCCGCCTGCGTGCTCATGAGGAGGGCGCACAGCAGCTCCATCGAGGGGCGCAGCTCGCAACCGGCCAGCTGCGCGAGGGCACGCGCGCGCCGCACGGCCTCGGGCGCGCTCGCGCCGCCCTCGATCACGAGCGCCTGCACGTGAGGGAACTGCTCATCGGCGCTCTTCATGTCTTGCTTGTACAACTGCTCGAGCGCCGCCGAGAGTCGCTTGACGAGATTCTCGCGTGCCTGCAAGTCGGCGACGGGGGGCAGCTGGCCGCCGAAGCCGGTGCCCATATCCACCTCGAACGTCAAGAGCCTCGGCGGGCCAGAGGAGTTGCCCTGGGCGAAGAACCACTGCAGGTCCTCGAGGATGCGCTTGTTCATCTTACGCGCAACGACCGTCGTGGCCGACGGGTGGCGCTCGACCGTTAAGGTCGGCGGCCGCGCGGGGGCGGTGCCGCCTGCGCCGGCCGCAGCCGCCTGGCTGATGAAGCTCATCGGGTCCAGAGGCGCGAGCACAAGCGACGCGAGGGCGCCCGGCGCGGCGGCGGCGAGGAAGGCGGGGGGCACTGGGCGCTGTTCTTGCATGAAGCCGAGGCTTGTCGGGTTGAGCCACGTGCGGTGGATGGTGCGCAGATCGCGGAGCGCCGGCATGGGCACCGATTGAGGCGGCGAGTACAGCGGGTACTCCAGAAACTTGCCACCGCCGGGCAGGCGCGGCAGCAGGTTGGTCAGCGCCTTGTGGATCTCCTCGGGCATGCCCTTGCCGGCCTTGCCCTTGAACATCGTGCCCGTGATCATGCCCTTGCTCCGCGTGTCCTTGAACTTGGGCATCTCGTTGGCAAACGCCTGGTTGGTCTCCATCAGTCGTAAAATGGGGAGGAGCTCATCGCCTGCGCCCTTGGCCGCGAGCCGAAGCAGCAGCGAGCCGAGCGCGAACGTCGAGTCGTCCATCAGGATCTTGAGATTGATCGAGCTCGTGAACATCTCGTACAGCAGCCAGAAGCCCTTCGAGTCCGAGTCCAGTCGGATCACGTCTGGCCGCAGCCAGTCGGAGATCACCTTGAGCGCCTTCAAGCCCGTCTCCTCATCCGGCCGAGAGTACGACATGGACGAGAGCTTCTTCTGCCAGCCGGCGAGTGCCTCGGGGGCCATGATCAGCGCAGGGGCGTCCATCTGGACGTCGAACTCGACGTACTTGGGACGCGCGGGGTAGTTGGCTTGGAGGGTGGGTGCGGGCATCTGGCCCGCCATGAAGGGGTTGTTGGCGCTTGCCTCCTTGGCGAGCGTCGCATCGATCGCGGCGTCGAGGAAGGCGATGCGCGCGCGCGTCTCGGGCAGCTCGGCGCCATAGTCACGCAGCAGGATGAGCTCGTCGGGCGCCGCAAGCTGGCATGACGCCGGTATGAACTGGAGCTTGTTCAAGTAAAGGGCGAGCTGCTGAGGCACCGTCCAATTGATCTCGGCCACCATGGCCGCACACGATCGCGTCGCGAGGGAGAGACGAAGGCGGCACGCGTGCGCCTCGGGCTCGACGTCGTCCTCGAGCGCCATCACGCATTGCCACAGCTGGAGCTCGTCGGGCGAGAGGGTGCCGTCGACGGCGCACGCGGGCGCCAAGTGGAATACCGCTTCGAAGTCGCGCGCCAGCCACTTGAGCACGAGCAGGTTGAGGGTGGCCGATAGCGTGGGCGGCGTCAAGAAGGCTTGCGAGCGGTGCACGCTGTACAGAAAGTGCGTGACGGTCGGCAGGTTCGAAAGCCATTTCTTGGAGGCGCGTGCAAGCAGCATCTGGGCCGAGAGGGCCGAATCGGGGTCGGCCAGCCGGATCGGTTTGGCGAGCGCCGAGAGGAGCACCGAGGCATCGCCCTCCTCGTTGAGCAGCACGAAGGCGTGCGGCAGCCCCGAGAGCAGGTGCGAGGCGCGCGGTCCCTCGAGCGTCCCAATGTACAGGCCGGGGTTCTCACGTGAGTACATGCGCACGAGGCCGTCGGGTCCTTTTTTCGCCTCGAAGGCGAGATTGAGCCGAGGTAGCTCGATGAGGCCGACGGGCACTTCACTGTCGGGGCCTTGGACTTGCTCTGCGATGGCCGCGACGCCCTTGCTCACCGAGGCCGCCATGCTGGCAAAGGGGTTTGCCGCCATGCTGTCGCTGGGGGTGTCGGTCGCGGCTGCCTCGATGGCCTGGCTCGCCTTCGCAAACGGGTTGTTGGCGGTGTCCACGATCTCCTTTTGGGGCAGGGACCAGACGAGGACGTGCGCGAGGTCTTCGACCCTCTCGAGGAGCGCGACCATCTTTCCATAGGGCGACGAGGCGTCCACCCCGAGGGTCGAGATGAGTCGGCGGGACTCGCCTGCGATCGGAGAGCCTTTCTCGTCGCACAGCGTGCGACGGATCACGGAGCCACCCCGTTGGCAAGTGACCGTGACCTCTTCCTTGCCCGCGAGGTGCAGCCGTTGGTTTTGGCTCGAATCACCCTTTGGCATCGGGCGCTCTGGCGATCCGGCGGCGGCGGCGCCGCTCGCGCCGCCGGCGGCATTGGCCGCTTCGGCCTTGGCGACGACCTTCCCAGTGTAGTCCTGCTCCTCGTCGCCCTTTGGCATCGGGTGGCCCACGAGCGTCTGACCAGCCGAGTCGCGCCAGAAGAGGTATTGGGAGAGGAGAGCCTCGGGCATCATGCCGTTGAGCTGCCGGGTGGGCACGAAGATCTGCGTCGCATTCGGCGCGTTCGCCTGGACATTGGCCGCTTGGCGCATGATGACGAGCGTCGACTGCGGCTCTGATCTCACGGCCATATCGCCCGCCGTCCAGTGCGGACGAGGCTTGCGCACCACGGCGCCCTGAAAGCCGCCGCCCGCGATCGGGTCGCCGTAGCAGCGCGCCGTGTCGGAGGTGTACACGAGCTCACGAACCCACTTTCGCCCGTGCTCGGTCACGTTGAACACGTTCAATACGGCAGGGAATCGATAGATCACGAGCTCCTTGAGGACGCCTTCGACGACGACGGAGAGCTTCGCATACGTATCGTGCGCCTCGACGAGGTTAAGCCTCGGGGCCTCGGGGTGGGCCAGCAACGGCACCGCCACCTTGATCGGCCGGAGGGTCTCCTCAAGCCATTGCGCGAGCAGCCCCGATACCAACGCCGTGCCGGGCGAAGGGGGCGGGCGGTCGTCGGCATCCCAAATCTGGACGTCGTGCCGCGTGCCGAGCAGCCGCATCCAACGGCGCCGCTGCGAGCGCTTCACCTCGGCGCACTGATGGCGGCCGCGCGTCGAGGTGTCACCGAAGACGGCTGCAAAGTCGGGGTGTGCGCACACGCTCGCGTCCAGAAGCTGCATGTGGTGGCGCTTGAGGGTCATCTCGCCGAGCTGCACGTTGATCTCCGTCTCCGCGGCCGCTGACACCTTGACACGCAGCCACGCGACGTAACCGCCACTCCTGGCCGCTGCGTTTGCCTCCGCGTCGTTCTCCGAGCCCCAGCCCGCACGCGCGACGGCCGCGCGAGCGGGGTTGGCCACCGTGGCCGCCGAGTTGGGCATGTAGCGGCCGTCGCAGCCGGTGAACTTCATGGACGCCCACTCGCGTGTGACGAGGCGAGTGCCGCCCTGCGTCTTGATGCCCTTGTCCCGACCCGAGAGCAGCCGCACGATGGCTTCCATGATGTCGGACGCCTGCTCGGGGTTAGCCTTGAGCCACGCGAGCACGCGATGCAGGTGGCGCTGCCAAAGGTCGAAGACATCGAGCGGCGCGTAGCCGAGCTCACCCATGGCGGTGTTCATCATGGCAGAGACCTCCACCTTGCGCTTACGGTCCTTGCGCGTCCTCGTGCCCATCAAGCCCGTCATCACATCAGGCTCGATCTCGAAGTCGTGGTTCACGTTGAGGAACACGCGCGTCGAGAGCATCATCATCGTGAAGCGCGCGTCCACCGGACACGGCTCGCCCGCCGCCGCCGCCGCCGCCGCCTCCGGCGTGCCAGGGAGTGGCTCGGTCTTGAGCGCCGCAGCGGGCGTGTCGTTGACGGCCGGGTAGTCGCCGTAGATGAAGGCCATGTGTGCGGCCACGGTGCACGCGTCGCGGGACATGCCATCGCGCCGCAGCCGCGCGTACCAGCCCTGCAGCACAGGCAGGCCGTGGTCCATGAGCTTGCGGCGCAGTGTGTTCGCCGCGGCCCGGAGCTTCGCCTTGGCCGGCGAAACGCCCCCAAAGTCCGCCGTGCTCATCATGCGCAGCCCACGGACCTCATCCGCCTTGGGCGAGAGGAGGTACGTGAGGAACGCCTCGATGCGGCAAGCGAGCCGGATGGCGTACAGGATGGCCGAGGACGAACCCGCCTTGACGTAACGACCAGCATCGAGGTCGAGTGCGTTCTCGACGATGGTGACGATCGCGGCGACCGAGGCGGCGGGCGAGTGCGTGAGCTCATTGAAGAGCAAGCCCGCGGGCGTCGCGAGCACCGAGCGATCCATGGTGGGCACCGTCGTCGGCGCCACCTTGGGCACATCGGGATGCCACTCGCCGGGCTCGTACAGCGCCGCATCGAGCATCTGCTGCAGCTCGGGCTTTGCGAGGGCCGAAGTGCGCATGGGGTCGGCGAAGAACCGAAGCAGCAGCGGCACGCGCAAATAGGGAGCGAGCAGCGCCTGAAGCATGTACTCCACATCCGAGGCGCGCAGCGCCCCCCCGAAATCCGGCAGGTGGCGGAGGTGCAGCACGTCATCCTCGGTGTCGACCTTGGCGCCCGCGAGGACGCTCGCCTCCGCCGACGAGGGAGGCAGGCGCGGACGGAAGCCGCCCTTGCCGAGCAGACGGTCGAGGAACGACTTATTCTTGGCGGCCGCGTACTCGCCCGAAGAATCGACCCACGTCATCGACTTCATCTCGGCGCCGAAGCCGGTCACGACGAACTCACCGGTGAGGGGGGGGTCGGAGGCCGCCTTCTTGCTGCCCCCCTTCTTGGGCTCCTCCGGGGGGGTGCCCTCCTTGAAGCGCCAAGAGAGGCGCGCGTCAGCGGGCGTCCATGCGCGCAGCTCGGGCAGGTTGTCCGCAGACGGCGCTGTCATGAGCTTGCACAGGTACACGATGTCGCGGAAAGCGAGCAGTTCCGGGTACAGCTCGGCGAGGCTCGGATCTTCGTTCGAGAGGTACGCGGACAGGTGCTTGTCGGTGCGAGGGAAGGCGAGCTGCGCGCAGAGCTGCGTGAGCAGCTGGCGCTCGCCCTCGCCCAGCCCCATCGTGCGCTCGAAGCGGAAGATGTGCCGATCCGGAGACGCCGCATTCGAGCACGAGCGGAAGTAGTCGAGAAGGATGGTGCGCGAGGCGGCCAGGTGCGGGTACGGGAACTGCGCGCGCTCGGTCTCGATCTCAAGGTGGCGCATCTCCAGGGCAAACGGCTTAGACGGCCCCTCATTCTCGCCCGCGTAGTGCAGCGAGAGGTGCGAGGGCACATCGCACGCGCGCAGGCGCAGCACCGCGTCCGCGATCGCGACGATGGCCGCGAAGACCAACATTCGCGTCGCGTCGGCTTGAGGCGCGAGGGGGATGGAGAGCGAGGCCGCCGAGTAGTGGCGCGCGAGCACAAAGAGCCAACGGAGGATCTCGGCTTGCGTGTCGTGCGTGATCTTCAGCCCGGACTTGGCCCAGAAGCAGCGCATCTTGCGGTCCGCACGCCCGATGGGCAGCGGCAGCGGCAGCACGCGTAGGAAGAGGTGACCAAGCAACGAGGCGCGGAGCGCGTACGAATCGGCCACGAGCTCGCGCTGGTTGGCGAGGATCGTGCACACCTCGGACGCCCTTTGCAGCGCGTTCGAGACCTCCGCAAAGTTGGCCACCGTCTCTGGGATCGCCGTGAGCTCGACCGGCATCACGATCGGTGGCTCGTACGCGTCACCCGCCAGATTCTCAACGTTCGGCGAGGCGGCCACGTCATCGAGCAGTGGGAAGAGCGCCGAGCCCTTGAGCTCAGGCGACGCGGGCGGCGGCAGCGGCATCCGCTGGTTCGCCGCGGCCTTGGCGGCGTTCAGCTGCGCATCGAGTCGCTCCACAGCCCCCTGCAACGCGTGCAAGTCCGATGGCGCCAGCGTGGCCGCGCCAGAGGCGAGACGCGGCGACGAGGCGGAGAGGCGCCGTGCGGCGCGGGAGAGGAGCTCGATGGCCGAGACGGGTACACTGCCGTGCTTCTCGAGAGCCATCCTGAGGTCCATCGCGCCCAGATTCAAAAGCTGCTGCTTAAGCAGCAGCTCAACCCCGTCGGACGAGTACGAGGGCACAAGAGGCGGCGCGCCGCCGGCCGGGGGGGCACCAAAGGGGGCGCCGAAGCCGCCGCCGTACTGGGGCATCGCGCCAAACTGGCCGCTCGCCGCGAGCTGGAGCGCCACCGTCGCCGCGAGCATGACGAGCTCGTGTCCGTAGGGGTCGCCGGTCGCCGGCGGCGTGAGCCAACGCGCGGGGATCGGCGGCACCGGCGGGCGCCCGGCCTGCTGGAGGGAGGGTGGAGGAGAGGGCTGCGCGCCGCCGGTCGCTTCCACCGAGCTCAGGTTCGCGAGGATGGGCCGGTTGTTGAGGAAGGGGTACACGGTCTGGTAGAGCAGCGCGCTCGTGTACTTCGCGTCGGGGAAGAGGGCGGCGCGCAGCAGGACGAACCAGACTGAGCCGTCACGGATCTTGTGCGCGGGGATCTTGCGCAGGAGCAGCGGCGAATTGTACTGCGTCGCGCCCGTCGCTGGGTCGATCCGCGCCGGGTGGTACTCGAGCCCGTCGCCCGTCGAGCAGATGGCGAGCGTGAACTCCTCGAATGAGTCGCAGTGGAGCACGTACATCATGAGCGAGTGCGTGCCGCGCTTGAGCGAGCCCTCCTGGAAGCCGCCGGGCACGATGATGCTCGCACCAGGCGTGAGCGTCTTCACCTGCGCCACAAAGGTCGTGAGCAGCTCGAAGAAGCCTGACATGTCCGAAATGGCCGAAAAGGTTTTGGTCATCCCGGCCGCGCGCTCGAGCGCCGAGTAGATCCTGCCGAGCGTCTGCTTGAGCGCGCCCGCGGTCTGCGGGTCCTCAAAGAGAAATCGGGTCTGGAACATGACCAGGTTGATCGACTCGACGAGTGACCCAACCGTCAGCTTCGGCGGAGGCGGCAAGCCCCTCTTGCCGTCATCGAGGCTGCGGCCGAGCACGACGTCTGCGAAGATGGGATTCTCCCAGAGGGGCGTGTCACCTGTGGAATACTGCGGCTTGGTTGAGAACCCAAAGCCGGCCTGGTTCGGGTCAAGGGGCGCCAGCATTGCGCTTGACCAGACTCGACACCGACGTGGTCGCGCGAAGGAAGATCTACGCCGCCGCGAGAGGTCTTGTGCACAAGCAAGCTCTGTGGGCGCGATGTCATGTGAACTTCTGATGATGATGAGTTTAATCAATCTCTTTTGTGCTCGAGCGCGTGGTTGACTTGAATTGCTGTTCAACAGAGCTACACCGTTCGAGAGTGATATTTGTAACTGAACGAGCAAACACCAACCGTTCGCGTTCGAGAATCTCCCCAGTCATGCTAATCCGTACATGCGGACGACGCGGACCGATCGAACACAGCGTGCGACGACATGCATACTATTTAGAGTGCATTCCCTTACCGAGCGCGTAGGTAGTTAAGGTAGCGCTCCCCCCCTTCTTTGCCGCCGCGCGAACCTTATTACCGTAGTGCCTTCCTCCTTGCCTTTCTCTTTCGAGCATTCTTTGACCAAGGCAGCTGCGATGCGAACAAGGCCTCCTTCTTCGCCACCTCTGCGCGACCTGCCATGAGCAGCTGCGCCTCCTCACTATTGTGCTCGAGCTCGTCGACCCTAAGCGCCGCCGCGATCTCGTGCTCGAGATCGTCAATCCTCCGCTCGAGCTGCACCTGTGAAGTGATGACCGCCGGTTGCAAGGCGGCGGGTTCCCCTAAGGGTTCCTCCCTCTCCTCTTCTCCTTGTGATGAGTACTTCCCTTCTGCCTCCGCTGGTTTACGTTTGCGGTCCGGCGGGTCTTGTCCGGCGGATGCCGCCGCCGCCGCCGCCTGCTCGGCAACCTGCTGCTCCTGCCGCAGCTTGGCGATCGCTTCCGCGTACTCCACGACGGTGATGTCACCCGCATCCTTGGCCGCCTTGAGAGCGGCCATCTCAGCGTCCATCTTCTCTTTCGACTCCTTGGCTTGGGCAGCCTTTGCGGGCTCCTCCTTCGCTGCGGGCTCTTCCTCCTTCGCTGCGGGCTCGTCCTCCTTCGCTGCGGGCTCCTCCGCCTTCGGCTCCGCTGGCTCCTTGACAGGCTCTTCCGACGAGACCGCCGCCTTTTCGGCCGCCGCCTTCTCGGCCTCCGCCTTCTCGGCCGCGATCCGAATCTCTCGCTCGGCCGTCTCCTTCTCCTCCTTTGCCTCCGCCTCCGCCTCCGCCTCCGCTTTCGCTTTCTCCTCTTCCGCCTTCGCCTTCTCCTCAGCTTTTTGGGCAGCTGCCTGCTCAACCGCCGCCTTCTCCGCCGCCGCCGTCTTCTCCTTCAGCTTGGCGATCGCTTCCGCGTACTCCACGACGGTGATGTCACCCGCATCCTTGGCCGCCTTGAGAGCGGCCATCTCAGCGTCCATCTTCTCTTTCGACTCCTTTGCTTGGGCAGCCTTAGCAGGCTCCTCCTTCGCTGCAGGCTCCTCCTCCTTCGCTGCGGGCTCTTCCTCCGCCGCTGCAAGCTCCTCCTCCGCCGCTGACTCCTTGGCGAGCTCTTCCGACCCCTCGGGTTTCTCCTGCACTTTCTCCTCTGCTGGCACCTCTGTGGGCTTCTCAGCTGGGGTGGGCTTCTCTGTAGCCGCTGCTGGCGCCTGCAGAGATGGTGACGTGAACGTGCCGCCGATCATGGTCTCGTACTCTTGTAACACATCGCGCTTTCGCGCCGCCGCCGCCGCCTGCTCCGCAGCCTGATGCTCGTGCCGCAGCTTGCTGATCGCCTGCGCGTACTCGACGATGGTGATGTCACCCGCATCCTTGGCCTCCTTGAGCGCGTCCATCTTCTCCTTGAGCTCCTGTGCTCGGGCAGCCTTCGCGGGGTCCTCCTCCGTCTCCTCCGGTTGCTCCTCTGATGGGGCCTCTGTGGGCTTCTTCTCTGCAGGGGGTGGCGAGGATGGCGGGAGAAGAGGAGGAGACTGCGGAGGCGCTGCTGGCGACGGCGACGGCGGCGGCGGCGGTGGCAACGACGGTAGCCGCGACGGTGACGGTGGTGGCGACGGCGCCTCCTCGTCGCCGGAGCTTGAAGCCTCCTCGTCGCCGGAGCCCGAGTCCGGTGAGAGCAAGTTGTCCTCTCTGGAGCCTCCCATGGCGATCGGCATGTTGTTCATCCACAGCGCGTCGGGGTCTACTTCCAGCGTGATTCCTGGTCCAGCTGCGGCATGAGAATCTTCGGGCTCGGCAAAAATAATGGCTACGAACAAGAATGGCTTCCACGCAGTCGTCGGGCCCAGCAGCATTTCTCCTCAAAACCTAATTTGGCATTCGCGCATCCCAGACCACCCAATTTGGGTCGAGCCGAACGTTACATGTAAACAGTTCGCTGACACGGGAGGCCGTTCCCTTGACTCGACTTGACTTGACTTGACTTGAGTCGACTCTCGAGTTTCGAAGTCGAACACGCTTGCGGAACTCGTTTTCCTGGAGAACATGCATGTCGCGGCTGGTCTTGCCTCTCCCGCCACTCCTCCTCCGCTCACTAAGCCAGAGATGACAGCGGATGACCTCGAAATTCTGGCAGAGATGGAGCTGGTCAATGAACAGGCCAGACGTCTCATTTCCGACCACCTCGATTGGTACATCAAGAGGATAGGAAGAGAAGCAACCTTCGAGGGCTGGATTGGCGTCCTGCACCCGGAGAACTGCACCCTCGATAATCGCCTGACCTTTCCAGATTGCGAACATCTGCGACTGTGGAACGAGCGGGAAGGCGTACGAGCAGCCACAGATGCATATTCAGATGGGATCAGCTTTTGGAAAGGCGTGGGCAGCCTGGCAAATGAAGTGGCAACTCGAATGAGCAAGAAGGTGGCAGTCAAGGCCAAGCCTGAAGAAGGCACTGCTGCCGCATTGACAGCGTCGGATGCTATTGTTGAAACACCGGCGCCGAGCCTCGATGACGCGTTTGGTGGCCTATTTGCCCGAGCCGAAGCACGTGGCGCCTTGGGCCACAGCGCACGGACTGTATCAGAAGTGGACGTCGAGCTCAAGCAGATAGTGGACGATCTTTTTGCAAAGCGGCCATCTGCTCCGCAGGCGTGGTCGCCTCTGGCCTCCGGCTCAGAAGTGGCTGACGTTTCCCATGGCCCACTGGACGCGTCAGACGTGAACACGCTGGAGGCAGCGAGAGCTGAGATTGGACGGCTCCGACGGCTCCTTGCCAAGGCGCCCAGGGCGCCGAAGCCAGAAGCAGGGGCACAGGGGGCTACGACTGAGGTTACGGAGCATCGGCCGCGCCCACCGACGCGGCTAGACGCGCTGCTTCGTCTCACGCGCGTCAACCATCCAGCACGAAATACGAGCCACGCTAAGGTGCAGAGTACTGCCTCTTCCGTGCGAGTATCGGCGCCGAGCCTCGATGACTCGTTTGGTGGCCTATTCGCCCGAACCGAAGCACGTGGCGCCTTGGGCCAAAGCGCACGGATTGTATCAGAAGTGGACATCGAGCTCAAGAAGACTACGGACGATATGTTCGCAAAGCGGCCGCCGCAGCAGCCAGCCTTGGAGCCTCGTGCACCCACGATCCCGGGAGCGCTGCCTCCGCGAGGGCCGTCGCTTAGCACAAGTTTGTTGGACGATCTCTTTGCCAGGCCTCCAGCTGCCCCAGCGTCGTCGCAAAACCCTTTCGCGTGAAGCCCAACAGCAAAACAGGAGGAACACATATCTTCCTTGAGTTCATTGAGCCTCCGCAGCCACTCCGCACTCGCCCAAAGCCCTTGTGCCTTTACACTCCAAGGGCGGCGTGAGACTTTAGATTAAGCTTTATGTCTTCGATTTCGGCAGCAATCTTCGCGTTGTGCTCGAGTTCGAAATCGGAAATGGATCACGTGGCCATCCGTGTTGACGAGGAGGCTGAGAGGCGGGAGATTTTAGCGCGCGGATTCGTATTGCTCATCGCTCGCGCGGCGGTAACGCGGCGGTGTATGCACGGAGAAGGGGGGGGGGGGGGGG
>Ga0164295_10001893_pt1 | contig 17346 bp, 9 predicted proteins | sample GEODES006metaG_FD_111798 | JGI IMG/M metagenome (GOLD analysis project Ga0164295, IMG submission 111798) | Oligotrophic lake water microbial communities from Sparkling Lake, Wisconsin, USA - GEODES006 metaG | ecosystem: Environmental > Aquatic > Freshwater > Lake | place: USA: Sparkling Lake... | reverse complement strand
ATCCATCTTCGTGACTGTGTTGTTTCTGTTTCAAAATATACGGGCGTATGATTGGGTAGGAATGTGTAAGGCAAGGGACACCATGGCCACCGACCGAGTGTTTGGGCTCCCAGCAGATACGGCAGCAAGGGCGAATTCCAGCGTGTTGGATGCCCTCGCAGCGGGCATTATCGCGGAAGTCAACGCCCACAAAAGTAGCCCATTGGCATCAAAAACCCCACATGCATTGCTGAAATCGGCCTGTCCGGACCCATTTGTGACACCTTTGAGCGAAAACCTAGATGCCATCGTTAAGGCGGTCATCAGGCCTACCCCGGTGTTGGACGTAGCTCAGACACACAAACTGAAAGCATGGAACGATGAAGACGATGTTGAGGCGACTGCCACATTGCATAGCAGTAAGTCCATTAAGGTGGTATTGTCCACACTTTCCGGCACGGGGTTTGTGTGGGATGATACAAACACCATGTACATCGCGACTGGCGACACGGAGTTTGTCACCCATAACCAAAAATGCCAGCTTTCTCCCGAAGTTGCCATTGACGCCGTGCTATTACAGCTACGCCTCGCGGACATATTCCAAACCCGACAACCATCTCTGCATATTGCACACAAGAGCCAATTTGTTGTGATTAGGTGCTCTGTGTTCATGGCTACGGGCTTCGATGCCAAAAAAACAAAGGAAACCCTCGATCATGTCATGAAAGAGTTGAACCCAACCAACTCACCGTTGGACTGTGATACGGTTCTAGCTTTCGTGATTCGGGCACACGCGAGTGTAGCATAGACCCCCCCCCCCCATCTCTCTCTCTGTGTCTTTTCAACCCTTGAATGTAAAACCAACCTAGCTTCATTACACGGGAACTACACGACACGCGCTATTGACGCAGACAAAAATAGCTTTCCAGCGCCAAAGGAGGCACAAGGCTCTTGTAAAATTCCAAGACCCATGTCCCACACTTCCTGTACCTCCCTTCGCTGCACACCAACTACTAAGGCCCGCTTGGGTCCCTTGTCTCCCTTAATTGAAGACACGGAAAGCACCAGGCCTGACAGAGCAGGCTGCTCAGTGTCCGCCACAATCCCGGACTCAGACCCAGACCCAGGCCCAGGCCCAGGCCCAGGCCCAGGCCCAGGCCCAGGCCCAGGCCCAGGCCCAGGCCCAGGCCCATGGTAGTCTCCAAACCCAAACTTCGCTATTGGTCCAGGGGACGCCTCTGGGCACGCCGCCACCTCCACATGCACCATGGGTACATGCGTGACTCCAATTCCGGGAGTAGTTTCCCGGGAATAGAGCCCCATGGCAGTGCCCTTGGTCTTCCACGCCGTTTTGCAAGACCCCCTGTTGGCGCCCTTGCCCTTGCCCTTGTCCTTGCCAAAGTCCGTGTCGCCTCTGTGTCCCTCTGCGCCCATCCACGCTTGGTGCATGGGCGTGTCTTGTCCACACCTCCGTTTTCGTGCCATTGGGTGGGCACGACCCAGATGAACCTGGGCCCGTCTAGCGAGCAAAACAAAGTCATGGTTGTTGCAAGGCGCCACAGCCATGCCCGAGGCCCCTTGCCACGGAACCCCCCACAGAGGAAGACGGGGTTTAAAAGTGGCGACGGCCACCCAAGATACAGCGCCACTTTTTTTGTGAGGGGTGGGCCTGGTGGGCGCACACCAAAAGTGAAACCGCCTACCCCAAGTACACAATTGTGTCCATTACTGTATTTACTTTATACACGACACGGGGCTTACAATTACTACAGCTTGAGCAAGTTACGAGGGCCCGTGGGGCTCAACACATTACCCAAGAAAAATTCTTCTAAGCGAAACAGGACTGTTTGTGCCCCGCTCGTCTTGGGCACGCGACACAGCGACTTGACACAAGTCACCAGCTTGCCAGTAGTTTCTGCTTCCATGGGTGTCTCTCCGATGTAGGCGTGTATTGTTACCTCTGTCGGGCCCTTGGCGGCAACGCAGATGAAGTTTGCCCCACAAATTACCAACCGTCCACTCCATGCCGCCCCTGTGCATTGGTATGCCCCAGAAGCAAGTGCCCACTCAGGTGCCGCCGTAAGTACGTCTTCACACTCCGGGTCGCAGTCTTCCAACGCAAGTCCCAGACTTTCGAATCCAAGAACCACATCGCCCGGGGACGTGTAAAACGACACCAGCGACACGAGTGATTGCTCATCTGTGTCTGTGTCTGTGGGGTACGCTGAAAGGCATTCCTTGACAGACGTGGTCAGGCAGGTATGCAGCGCGTTCTGCACCTCTGTGGAGGTTTCCTCCCTCCATTTGGAGTACAAATTCACCAACAACGCCACCCGAACTTGGTAATACCCGGGCACACTGCTGTCGGCACTTGTGCCTGCGCTTGCGCTTGCGCCTGCATCTGCGCCTATTTCCATGGTTGCCCGTTTGTTGCCAGCGGGAGGTGTTGCTTCTGGGGGTGTCCTTGAATCCGTATATACAATGATACGCCCGGGTTGTTCACGCAACGGGTGCCATGAGTACACCAGCGTCAGCGCCACAGGCAGACCTGCAGGCCTTTTTGGAGACGGTGATGTCCTCTGGGGTCGACGGAAAGGCCCTGGAAGATCTGCAGCTCCCCCTGTGGCATGTTGCACCTGCAACCCGTACCTGGGACCCGCAAGTGGTGCATCTGTATCGAGACCAGCACGAGGTGGCCCAGTCGGTTCTGGGCACCGTGTTCCCGGAACTGTCTGCTGCACACAGCGCGGCTGCTCTGTTCCTTGGGCGCACCCACGGACCCGACCAAACGTCTCAGTTTGTGACCATGTCCACCCCCATGCTGAAGTTGGTGACTCAGCTGCCAGGGTGCATGGCGTGTGCCGGGAAGTCCCCTGAAACGCACTCCATCTCCGACCGCGTTCAGTTTTTGTGGGACCACGTGTACGGTGCACGTGTTTGTGCACACTGTGCTGTGTCTAGAAGTGCGCTAACTGTGGTGCCCAGTTGAACCCACACACCCGCGTCCCACCCATGTTCCATGTAAATATAGTACAAATGACCCCATGACCAAAGCAATGACACCCAGCCCACACCCCATGAATCGTGCCATGTCTGCAGTCACACCAGCAGGGTCGGGCAGCCCAGTGCTGACCCCACTTTCACAAATGGCAACGAAAAAGAGAAAGGGCAAGGGGGAGGGGGAGGAGGAGGAGGAGGAGGGAGAGGAGGAAGCAAAGGGCGGCGACTCGGAAACGGACGCGATGGAGGGCACGCCGGTCGCAGCTGTGTTCAAGAAGCCCACAGCCACCCACTTGGACTATGTCCCGAGCCCGGTTGAATTTAAGTGCACGACAACTGCCCCGGAGGTGGTTGTGTGGACGTGCGACCCAACCAGCACAGGCATCCACGTGCCGGTCAATGCAGACCTTCAAGTGGTGCCCGGAACCCCGTCCCTGTTACTGCACAACATTCGGGTGTTTCAGCCCAGGGATCCGGTGCAGGTGTACACCCAGGCCGCGGTGGTGACCAAGTGGGCCGAAGAACCCTTCGAGACCTCCTACTCCCTGGCATCCACCAGCGACCCCGGTGCACAGCAAACCCAGCTGCCTGCGCACAAAACCATAGACACTACGCACGTCCGTGGCGTGGTGTTGGTGGGCTTGGACGTGAACAAGGCCAACAGAGAGGTGTCCTACGACCCCACATGTGGTGGTGACCCCACCAGTGTGTTTGACATGTGTGGGGCCTTTTTGGTGTGCCGACCTCCAAACAAAAACATCGCCAAACTGCACCTCGCGTCAGCGGGCATCATGTTTCCGGGCATGCCAAACCCCGCAGGGGAGGGCCCTGCAGCGACCCAGGCCAAAACGTTCCTGAAGCTCATGACGGCCATCGTGAGGACGGTGTTTGGGTCAGGAGGGGAGGTCCTTGCCCTTGGCCGCATCAAACCCCACGGCGGCTCCCTGTTCAACGCCAACCCCACGCCCCACACGGACACCACGCCCTCCGCCCTGCCCCTGTGCTTCCTGGACACCTCCAGTTGGATCATTCCCACCCCCTGGTACCTGGGGGGTCCCGCCCGAACCGCTGACGGCAGCCCCGTGGTGGGTTGGCTGGCCTGTCAGCACCCCCGCACTACCCCCCTGCACAAGTTCAGCGTGCACAACGTGGTGTTTTTCGAGACCATCGACCCCGCATCCAACCACCGACGCGCGTTGTTGCCCCACGGCGGTTTCTCCCCGGCCCACGTCCTTTTCCTGTGCACCGACGAGTTGTACCCCAGCACCGAATTTACACCCGTGGTGTCCACAGCCTCCCGTGACCTCCACACAGCTGACGCGGAGGCGGGCGTGTCCAACCCTGTGCACGGCCTGCACCGCTGCTTCTTGATGTGGGGCCTAAACGGGACAGACGCCACCCGCCTGAAGATCGCCCTGCTGCAGTTGTACAGCTCCAGAATGGGCATCACGACCCTGCGCATGCAGCCCACGGTCATGATGTTCATCATGGCCCAGCACGCCAACGAAGCCACCACCATTCACGACAGGAAACTGCTGCAGGTCACCCTGGCACCAACCAAGTACTACGAAGACGCCCCGCTCTACCCTCGCTCTTCGTGGGACGATCTTCTGTCCAGGCTCGGCCAAAAGAAGACCGCCGGCTCCATGGAGCCGTTCTATGAGGCCGTCCAGTGCATGATGGGCACGGACGGGACCTTCACTCGCGCAGACAGTGAGTCCGCCAGGACGTGCACACGGTTGTTGGCCGCGTGTGTTGTCTCGACCCGGGCGTGTATCTGGGCAACAAACAGCGACAACGTGGAGTTACCATGGGCCGCTGCGCTGCATTCCGTGCGCACTTGGTTTGCGGAGACATGCTCTGTTGAGATACGTGCCCAGTACAAAGACGGGGACACGCCTCCACAGCTACTCGCGGGCCTCCTCGCTTGCAGCATGAAGACTCTCGACGACACGGTGTTCCTGTTGCATGCCAAACAGATAGAGGCAGAGGCAGAGGCAGCGGCAGCTACTGCTGCAGCAAAAAGGGGGCGACAGGACGGAACAAGGTCAGGGAGGGGCGGTTCGGGGGCAAGGTCCGCGGGCACCCTACCCGACCCAGCTGCCACCACGGACACGGCACCCAAAACGAATGTCGCAGACGCAGTACTGGGGGACTTTGCCTTACTCTACAAATGCATTTTGGGCAGTGTAAACCCCGGGGTTAAGCCGCCCACACAACCCTCGGTGGAGCAGTGTCTTCGCGCGGTGAAAGAGATGGACGGGGTTGGCTTCGCCATTGGCCATGGGTTCTTGTTGGACCGCGACGAAATGGCCCACATGTACTCCATCAAACGTGCGTTCACGGCGGCGGGCGCCGAAACAGACACACTTACCATGCAAACCCTAATTCCCCCTGCTGTCGTTGTCATGACCGTGGCCAGCATGCTGTTCAATGCCTGCTGCCTGCAGCGGGGCCTCGCCATGGAGACGGAATTGGGCCACAGACGGTGCCTCGGGGTTGTGGCGCCGTTGAGGGTGCCGGTGCCCAGTACCCCCTGTGCCACCAACACCCCGGACGTCATGGAGGCCCTGACAGAGTTTGCCACAGAAACCCTTCACGTAACCCTGGACTCGGTGACGGAGTACATGACCAGAGCAGGTTCGGTCAGTCTCTTTTTTAGACCAGAACACGATGATGTCATACATGATGGGGAGTTGGCCATCAGGACCATCGGAGACATGGTACTCAGCACCTTCACGGGGTCTGCGGAGGAGCCCATCCGCTTTACGGTAAATCGCTGGCTGCAGCGTGAGGCACCAACCCCCGACAAAGCCCCCGTAAACCAGTTCCTGTGCCCCCCCTGTATCAAAACGTCCACGGAACAAAGAAACAGCGTAGAAATGGAAAAGAAGCGCAACCACATCACCACCACAAAGCTTACCTCGGTGAGTACGTACGTCGCCAAGGCTCTCCGTGAACTGGAAGCGGTGTTGGACGATCGCGTGGGTGCAGATACTGAAAAGAAAACCCCTGCAAACGGGCAGGCAGGGGGTGGTGTTCTTGTTCGTGTCGAAGACGTACCCATTGAAGGTTTGGAAGCGAGCAAGCTTGCACTTGCATTTGCATTTGGAAGAGGACAACGCCGTCGACAACCTCCTGCAAGATTTAGGGAGGACGAGGAAGAAGACGTGGAAGGTTCAGGCGAGGAAGAAAACGAAGAGGAGGAGGAAGGGTCAGGGGAGGAGGAGGAAGGGTCAGGGGAGGAGGAGGAAGGGTCAGGGGAGGAGGAGGAGGAAGGGTCAGGGGAGGAGGAGGGGGAAGGGGAGGAAGACGACTAGTATGCAACGTATCTGCCCCCACCCTTCCCTTCCCTTCCCTTCCCTTCCCTTTCATTTCATTTGTATTCTCCCCGTTTTTGGTTTAAATGTTTACGGTGCGTGTACAACACACAAAACTATGAATGGGGAGGGGAGGGTGTAAAAATTGAAAACCAAGGGTTGTCAGTAAACAACGACAGAGGCAAAAACAAACCCAACCCAACCCAACCCAACCCAACAGTTTAGTGTGGAAAGTGTCACATTTAAACACCCTTGTGCCGGCATGGCCACTTTGTGTTACCAACTTCGGGATGTCCTGGGAACATGCATGTGCAACACAGAGACCATTAGGGCGCCCGTAAACACATGGATGTCCATCCACCCCGTGCACACGACCCTGGAGTCGTGCCTGGAAAAGTTCATGTCCCTCTTTGTGCGCCTGTGGGTGTGCTGGGACATCCGCGTCACCAAAACTGGGGTAGACCTGTTCTACGGACCCCTGGACACCCGTGGTGGGGGTGGGGGCGGGGGCGGAGGGGACTCTGTGTTTGTTTTGCCCTTCAAGGCCCTTGACTCGGACCACGTGTCCATTCTGCAGATGGCTAGGCAGTGCACCAGCACGGAGGTGGGCGCCGACGGGATGCCCGTGTCCCCCTGGGCGTCCCCTGCCCCCACCCCCACCTTTGGGGACAGGGTAAACTTGAGGGACCCGGCCCAGGTCCTGGCACAAGCAGACCGTAGTTGTGTGGCGGCTTTGGCTCTGAAGGCCCTGGGCGCTGCGGCCTTGCGCAAGGGCTCTGGGCTGTTTTTGGAGTTTGCGGATGCGGTGCCACTGAAGTGGGCGGAAATCAAGGCCAGGTTCAAGCCCACGCTGCCAGAGACTACCCCCGTGGTGGCTCGGTTTGCCAAGGACGTGGATGCCCTCGTGGGTCGCGTGGGGCAGTGGCGCATGTGGACGGACCTGTGCCTGAAGCCCATTGCAGAGGGTGGAGAGAAGTTGGTTTCCAAGTGCGCAGCCCTGGTGTTGGAGGACAGGGGTCTGTGCGCAGAGTCAACCGTGAAGTTGGTGTGGGATCTGGCCTGCATGAAGGTGCACGTGCCCCTGGGCAGGTGGGCGTGCGGAGACGCTCCCCTGGAAACACGTCTGCACTGCCCATCCACTGTCCTGCGTCTACGGGAGTACCACCGTCGCCTGGAACCCGCGGTGGTGGCAGTGAGGAACCCGAAAGGAGTGCGTGGTGGCACCACGTCTCCGCCCCAGGAACCCTGGAGGTCGGGGTTTGTGGTGCAAGCACCTGCCAGCATCGTGGACCCAGAAGCCCCAGGCAGGGACGATGCATTGATGGCACAACTGCGCGCGGCATACATTGGACCCGAGGCCGGAGTTGGGATCGGGGCTAGGGCCGGGGCCGGGGCCGGGGCCGGGGCCGGGGCCGGGGCCGGGGCCGGGGCCGGGTTCGGGTTCGGGTTTGGGTTCGGGGTAGAGGCAGAGGCAGAGGCAGAGGCAAAGGCCTCGGGGCCAGCCTGCGAGGTGGGCATACCCCTCATGGACACCCCCGATGTGATGTCCCACATGTGGAAAACGACCTCTAACTACGCCAAGGCCCTGTTTAAGGAACAGGAGTTGCAAGCACGGATTGAGGACCCCCATGCACCCCCAAGTCACCAAGCTCGTCAATTCTTTGGGGACGGGGATGAAGATGGGGGTGCGCACTGCAGACGCAAGCCCGGGGTCCTGGGTGCCACACGGGGGGTGGCCCTGTTTAAGGACAGGGCCGTCCTGGGGCCGTGTGCCCTCGTGGTCCGGGGTTTTGTCGTGGCATCCGTGTGTGCCCAAGCAGCCACAAGGGTACTACTGCGCAGCGCAGACTTGGCCCCAGAGGTGGTGGCCCGGGCCATGGACTCCGGGGCCAACATTCCCACGATACACACCGTGGATTCCAGACGAAACATCTCCCGCCTGGTGCTGCCCACGGGGAACCCCTGCAGGGACGACCGGGGCTGGTTCTCCCCCACCACCGTCAGTTGCACAGAAGCCGAGGAGACCGCGCGACTGTGTTCCCTCATCAACACCAGTGCCGCCATGCAGACCCCCTACCAACTGTCGTCGGCCATGGTGTTGGGCAGCCCCCACCTGGCCTGCACCGCCTTTGCGTCCATGTGTTGGCCCTACCTCACGGGCGAGTTGTTGTTGGTTCACATGGCCCAGGTGCGCCGGGCCCTGGTTGCCGTCCGTCAGGTGGACACCTTCTGGCTGGGCCACCCCCGGTTGGCGGTGTTTGAGGTGGCCATGCGGGTGATCACCACCCTGTACTTTGCCTGCGAAATTGTGGTCCTGTGCCGCACAGGGCCCCCAGCCCACCTACTCGCCCCCTCCCACTGTGTCCAGCTGTGCCTCATCAACCTGGAAGCGGCTCTGGACGCCACTGCCGCCACTATCTTTGACGCCACCAGCGCAGGGGTGCCCACGGACACGACCACCCCACCCCAGCCCGGTGGCCTGGCGGCCACCACCGCGGCCAGGGCGGCCCAGGCGTGTGCAACCACGGCGGACCACGGAGTCGTGCGCAGTGTGGTGGCCTCCATCTGGCAGGTCACCGTGTGGGTGTCCAGGCTGCTGGCGGAGTCTGGGTACTTGGACATGGGCACCCCCTGCAGGGACCTCATGCTGACCGTGCCCGCGGTGGTGTCCAGTCTATGGGTGGCGGTGCGGCACGTGGGCCTCACCTTCCTGGTCTTCCAGGTGGACCCCATTCCCTGCAGTGCAGATGACACCAAGGTCGCGACCCGGGCCATGGCAACGGCCTTGGCCCGGGCCCCTGTGCCCCCCCCCAAAGACGTCCTGGCCACTGCCCAACGCATGAACGTAGTTGCCGCCGCGTGCGCCCGGGCCACCCAAGAGGCGGACGCGTCCCACGAAGCACACGGAACCCACAGGGCCGTCAGTCCCGGGGGGGACCCCTTGTTCCTAGTGGCCCCCAAGGTGGTGCTGGCTCTGCCACGCACGGGGGCCAAGACTCCCGTGGCCCCTTTCTGGACAGAGGTGCCATCCACGGACCTCCTCAGTGCCATGGCATCGGCGTGGGTGCCGTGGCAGGGGCTGCACCTACACGCGGACAACGAACTGGGGTGTGCCTGTGTGTGGGGGCGCGCCTCAACGGCCACCCTGGCCGTGTGTGCCTTGGCGGTGCAGCTGGATGCAAACCCCAATACCCTGGGCACGAACATCCATGGCGCCCTGGCCACACCAGCCTTCACTAGTGTGGCCTTCCTGGGGTGTGCCGCCCTGGGCCACACCCATGCGGACACCTACACCCAAGTGCCTGCTCACACCCTGAGTGTCCCCGTGTGGGCGTGGCTGGCCACGGCCGTTGGCATTTCATGGTGTGACGTCACTGGGTTCGTGGCCACCACCCGGGCCTCTGGGTCTCACCACCCCGTTCGTGCCTTGGCTGCCCTGTTGTGGGCTCTGCGCTGGGCCGGGGGCTGGGATGCGGTGTGGGATTTGGGAAGCAGTGACCCTGACCCTGACCCTGACCCTGACCCTGACCCTGACCCTGACCCTGACCCTGACCCTGACCCTGAGTTTCATCGCCACAAACGTGCGCGGGGAACATCTTCCGCACACTGTGCGGCGGCCCTGGTGCACGCCTTTGCGTGGGCCGTGGTACATCCAGGTACCCCCCACGACTTGCAGCTTCAAACCAATTTGTGCGCCCTGGTGGACGACGGAGGCACACCCGAGGGGTGGACATGGGCACTGACACGGGCCCAAGCCCATGCGGACATAGAGGTCCCTGACTCCGACACTGTTCGTGCGCGGGGTCTGGCGGTGTTGGGATGCACCCCAGGGGGGGGCTGTGCCCCCGCCCACACAGAGTTTCCGTGTCACGTGGGGTGTTTTTCCAGTGTAACCAATCGCGCCCCCAAGCATACACCCACCCCCATTCCCCTTCGGGGAAGTGTGTGGGTTCCTTCCCCCTGCAGCCCCGCCCTGCTGGGTTCAGATGTGGTGGAGGAGGGGGGAAGCGGGGACGGGGACGGGGACGGGGACACCGCCTGGTTTCGGTGCACCTGGGCCCCTGGGGACGGCTCTGCCACCTCCGTGGACTGCACCACCCTGGTGCACGTGTGCAGGACTCTGGCGGCCTACCGAGGGGCGCCACGGGAGGTGCCCGCGTGGGCCACCAACACCTTTGGGTACCTAAAGAGGGAAGACCCCGTGGCGGGGTTCACCCACAATTCCAGGGAACTGCCCACCTTGGCAACAGCCCTGTGGCCACTGCAGGAGGAGGAGGGCGGGGTGCTGGCCGTTGCACTTGGCATGTACGCGGTGGCCGCCTACCCGGACACACCTGACCTGGGGGTGGACCCCAGGCACCTGTGTCCCGTGGCGGAGGCCCCCTTTCGAGCCCACAACGAGACCAAGCCCCTCTCATTTACAAACTGTGTGCCCCCGTTTACGTCCCCCAGCCCAGACTTCACACGGGCTGTGGCAAACACCTGCTCGGGCGTAGTGGAATTACTGTGGGAAGCAAAACATAGATCCCGCCCCCGCCCCCATGCCCGTGCCCGTGCCCGCCCCCCAGTCCCCATTCCAAGCTCCATTCCAGGGAACCCCTCTTAGGCAGATGTATGACACACACACATTCACACATTCACACATTCACTGCGTGTTTACCCCGTTTCGCTTTACTTTGCTGTGCTCCACCCCTTCCCGTCCCACCGTGAAGTACATCCAATCCAATGTTTTTGGGGTCCAGGGCCTTTAGGGGGCACAATCCCGCCAGCGACTCCCCAACACACACCCCAGTGGCCCCAACACAGCCAGGGGCGTCTATGGGGTTCCGAGATGATGTGGACAGACCCATTCGAACACTCCCCATATTTGCCTTCGGCACGAGTGCAGGCGCAGGCACAGGCGCAGGCGCAGGCGCAGGCGCAGACCCAAAACCAAAAGACCATCTACCAGATTCCCCCTTTGTGTTGAAGGGCAGTCGAAACGTCGTCGTGTCCGAACCCGACTTTGGTGGCTTTTCGGGGTACACGCGTGTGCCTTCAATCTCCTCCTCCTCCTCCTCCTCCAGTGCCTCGGTCACGTCCATGTCCAGAGCTGGGGACCACCCCCCAGTGAAACCCACCAAACGCATGGCACTAACAATGTGCCCTGCTTGTGGGGCGGCTTCTTGTGCTTGCATCAAGAACCTAACCGAGGAAGACTTGGTCCAAATGGGCCTTGTGTCTCGGGTGCTGCCCACCAGTGCTCCTGGGCCCTTGGCCGTGTCCCTCATCAAGGAACTCCGGGACACATATGCCCACTACCACACAGAAAAGAGTTTGACGGTGTTGGTGAAACCCTCGGGGACCGGTGGCCCACCCGACCCAGGTCCACTCGTGGAAGGCCGAGACAAACAGCCTCCCATGTGGCACCTGCCAGCCGTGCACGTTGAGAGGTGCGTGTCCACCATTTTGCACGAGGCCTTCGCGGCAGTGACCCGAAAAATGTGCAGCCCCGGGGACTGCTCCTGGCAATCCGTATGGGTGTTGCCGCGGACGACGGGCAAGATGCCCGAGGGCAGGTGGGTCGTTCGTTCCAAACGGGGCGACGATGGCAAGCGCGTGGCCCATGGGCGCCCTGCACTGGACATTGTGGCCACCATGCAAGGGGTGTGCCCGGAGTTGACACGTGGGGATCTGGGGTCCTGGGTCGTCTCCAGTGCGCGCACTGGAATATTTTACCGCATGCTGCGGCCCTTGATCACTCAGGGGTTCAGGTGTACGATAACTCCCAGCCCGGGGTTTCGAGGCCCCACTCACGTGTCCCTGGCCAAGCGTACACCGGGGCCTGTGGCGGACACAGGGGCAGAGGGGCCCCAAGACACTGAAACCTCCTCGGACTTTGAGGACGCTTTCCAGCCCGGCGAGGAAGGGTACAACCCCTTTGAACCCAGCATGGAGGGCAGCGGAGAAAGGCACCTGCCAACGGTTACCGAGGAGGCCACGGAGGTGCTTGCAGTGTACCCACCCCGGGACTACGTGGTGCGCATGCACAACCGGACCATGGACAGCCCCTTTGGGGGCGTGTGCGACCCCATGCCCACAGAAACCAGCATGTTCAAGGGCGCCCACTCTGCCGGGGCAGTGGCCATGGTTGCAGACGCCAAGTTCCTGTTGGGCACAAACATAATGGAGGGCAAGGTGGGGCCCAAGGGTGTCACCACCGCGGATGGCCCCTGCAAGTGGGAGCCCACCATGGCCGCCATGCCACGGGATCGAGTCGTGTCCTCCCCCATGCTCACGCCCATGGAGGGCATGGCCTTGACACTGGTGCCCACCGGAGAAAGCGTGGCCGAGATGCAGCGCAGGGCAGGTGCTGCGTTCATAAACGTGTTGAGAACCCACGTGCGCGCCATCCCTGGGGTCTCCCTGCAACTCGTCCAGAACAAAGCCAACCTGTACGTGGTAGCCATGTTTCACTTCAACGCACTGCACTACACCGAGGCCGCACACCGGTGGCGGGACGCGCCCGACGACGCCCTGGACCATCTCCCGTGGCTTGCCTTTGCAAACCGCACCCATGAAATCATTGCCAACCTGCCCATCATCGCGTCGGCTGCAGTAGTAGAGCTGTGCAACGGCAGCATCACCAGTGGCGCGGGCCACCTGCACACGGAACTGTTTAGGTGGAACACCATCAAGTGTGACGCCATCAACAAGAAGTGGGCATACTTCACCATGTTCAATGGCATCTACGAACCCGCGCCTGGTCCAGGTGCCACGGCCATGACGTGGCACGGCAGAGACGTGGGGTGGCTTCGGGTGGCATTGCCCCAAGCCCCGGACCTTGCAGCCGGAGAGGGAGCAGTGGGCGGGGTGGAGGCGGAACTGGTGCCCGTGCTGGGGAACACAAACAAGCAACCCCACCTGCAGGAACATAGCTTTGAGGTGGACAGGCACCACAAAGCAGACACCGCGGTAGTGGTGCTTATCAACAACCGGGGAGACTTTAGCTACGAGAAGCCCTCCCTTACCTCAGAGGCCTTGTTGGCTATTGCCAATGGAGACCCCATGTACGCCACCAACCAATCAGGACACCGAAGCTTTGTGATCCATGACGCAAATGGTCATGTAGCGCGCTCTCCCCTTGTCATTGCCATGTGACCCCACCTTGTTTCACTCTACCCACTCATGCAATGCAAAATGTCATTCACGCCGACACAGTTAAAAATCAAAAATCAAAAGGCAAAGCAAAGCAACACACACGACGCTATTTGTCGTCTTCGTCTTCCTCGACACGAATGCGTTTGGGCGCACCAGATTTTGGAGCCGCCGGCGTTGGCTCCGGCTCTGACTCTGACTCGTCCCCCAAGGAACGTAATGAGCCCGCCACGCTACCGTCTTCCATTACGGTCGCCGGTCTTTTTTTCAGTTTCTTGGCCTTGATCTCGGGGTTGCTCTTAGCCTTGGCCTTGGCTTTAGCCTTGATATCCAAGTTGCTGTCGTCGCTGCTGCTGCTGCTACTGCTACTGCTGTCGTCGCTGCTACTACTGCTGCTGCTGCTGCTGCTGCTACTGCTACTGCTGCTGCTGCTGCTACTACTGCTGCCGCCGCCGCCGTCTCTAGAAGCTCCACCACCAACTTTGGAGCGTGCTTCAAAAACAAACTCCGGTTCCGACCCATCTGCCTCTTCTTCTTCCCCCTTCTTTGGCTTGGCCTTAGCCTTGGCCTTGGGTACTACTTCTTCCTCCTCTTCCTCCTCGTCCTCGTCGTCCTCGTCGTCGTCGTCGTCGTCGTCGTCTTCGTCTTCCCCCAAACTTCCACTAAGATCGTCATCCGTAGCAATGAACGAGTCGTTTTCCCCGAACACGTCCCCTGCAACACGCACTATCATGTCGTCCGTTGTGGAGTCCAGTGGCATGGACCTTAGGTCCAATGCATCCGCCGCAAACCACTGACACGTACACGAAAACATGAAGTAGGTGCCCACGAGGGCGTACAACGCACTGGGTGCCTCCACCAGGTCTGGTACAGGCCCGGCGTACCCAAATTGCACCGGTGTTGTCAATACAATGGGTGGCACAAACACCCCAGAGGCCATCTTCCCCACCAACACCACGCACTGCCAAGACACCTGCAGCGGGTTCACAGCCGCGTCCCTGGTTTCGTCTTCCTGGTTCACCACCCTGACACTGGTGCCCACTTCCACGCCCTCTGGCAACCAGGGCTCGTGCCAGTCCCAGTCCGCGTGCCCAATGGTGAACCCCACGGCCACCACCCTGGGCCCAGGCTCCCGGGACAAGTCAGCGATGGCCAACTTAAACACGTCAAAGTTTTGGTCCGGTCCGTACGCAGCTTGGGTGTAGGTAAACCCTGTCGATGGAGCCCCGACAGACATGCCCACTGGCTTCTTCTTGAAGGTTGCCGCAAAGCGGTTCTTGGGGGCAGCACTGCCCTTCTGGGTCACAAACGCGGGACGGACAGACCGCTCGGGCACCCCCTCCACCTGTGCCAAATTCTGAAACGCCGTCAGAAACATGTCGGTGATCTCGGGCGCCACCGAGCTTCCCAACACCTGTTCAATGACCCCCTTCGCCACAGGGTACCGACTGTCCATGTGGTTGTCCCCCTTGATGGCCACCGGCACCCTGCACACCACCCCCGCCCCGTGGCTACGTTCAATGGTACTCTGGGGTTGCCCTGGCTTCCTCAGAACCGCCACCAGAGTCCTGGGGACTCCCCCCCGAATTCGCATGTGGGCCACCACCACCTCCCTCCGCGCCAAGGCATCCAGGTCCGGCCCCACTGGGGCCACAAACCCGTACATGGCCATGAACAGGGCAGTGAACACGTGCACCTTCCGTGCGTCCATCTCCTGGAACATCATGTTCTTCAGCACCATGACACAGTAATCGATCTCCCCGGGGAGACCGCCCAAATCCAACATGAACCGCTTCAGACACTCCTCCACCCGGGTCACAAACACCGCAAACTCCAGCCGGGACTGTGGCACAATCTCCTTGGGCCTCGCGTCCAGCAACTGCTGCCGCACCGTCTCTTCCTTCACCAGCTTCCCGCTCTTCTCCCACTTAGCATCTGAAATCCAAAGGGGTGGCTCAAGCTTTGCGGAGCCCCCTCCCACAGAAAACATTGTTAACAGGGACAGTGAAAAATGGGTTGTGAATTGTGGATTGTGTGTACGTGTGTGTAATAGGGAAGGGAAACAAAAAAGCGGGGAGGGGAGAATTTTTTGCCGCCCTCCCAAATTCTCCGCTGTGCCACGCCCTACCCTACCCCCCCTCCCCTACCCTGCCCCCCCCCCCCTGTGAACCTTGTACCCCCTTCTTGCTGTCGAGCCTATATTACAACACACGACCCCCCTGGAGTGTGCCTCACATTGCTGCACCCATGAGTGGAAGGGGGCGGTGTGTTTCCAACTCGGGCATCATTCTTGGGCTGCTTCAGATCTGCTGGTGTGTCATTCTGGTGGTCCTTGGCAGCCTGCACACCAGCGATGCTTACGCCATCTCCAATTTCACGGACACCTGGGCCATGGTTACCTCCGTGACTGGCGTCCTGTGTGCCGCGTCCTTGGTGCCCTGTATAGCGTCGAACAGGAAGGCAACACCACCAAACGTCGCCCTGGTTTTGCTTGTAAGCACGGCTTGCAGGACCCTGTTGGGGGTCTTCTTTCTCAAGAACACCCTGACCATTGCGAGCCAGGGCTGGGAGGCCACCAACCAAGGGTTCCTGCACCACGGCAGAATGAACTTGACCCACTACGGCAATCTCACATTTACCCAAGCGGGCGTTCCTCCTCACCTAACTTATGTGGCCACCTCCACCACCGCCACCACCCTCAGCAACTTTGTGCGTCTCTCCACCACACTGAATTCAGAGGTCCAACAAATCGTCAACGCCGCTTTTGTGGGCATCGTCATCGTCCTTGCCAGCCTTGTGGTGCAAGCAGAGCTGTGGATGAGGGCCCGTGCAAGCCAGTGACTCCCCTTTTCCCTCTCCCACCCTCTCCCACCCCATGTTGTTTCCTTCCTTGAATACAACCCATGCTTCTGTGTTTTTTTTTGTTTCAATTAGTCACTTTTCACAACGTTGGCACCAAACACTAACCCCCACACAAATCTACAAAAAATGGCCAACAAACACGCTGCGGACACACAGGCCACGGACGCACATGCCACGTACTGCCACCCAACTAAACTACGAAGGTACTGAACATCAACGGGCCCCTCGATGTTTACAGTTTCAAACTTGCCAAGGCCCCGGATGCCCCTTCGGGAATTTGCCACGGGATCTTCTGCTTCCGCCCCTGCTGCTTGCGCGTCCTCTGCCCCACCCCCACCCCCACCCCCACCCCTAACCCCAGTGTCTGCCGCTGCTTGAAGAACCACCACCAACATCACCAACACAATCAACACCACTCTTCCGTTCCACCCCAAACCACGCATGGTTGTTTGTTGTCCGTGGACAAGGAGTCGCACCCGCCCAACAGCACACATACACTCACCAAAACAAGTGGGTGCAACTACACCCCCCACGTTACTTCACAGCCCTGCAGCATGTCCCCTGCCTTGTTGACAACCAAGCCCTGTGGCATGGTGAGAGTAACTCGGGTCCCCAGGGGTCGACACCCCTGGGACACAAAAAACCCATGGCCCGCCAAGGGACCTTGACTAACCCTGCCCATGGGGGTCCACACCAATGACTCGCCCTGGGCACAGCCCTGCACCCGCACCCCCGTGCCCACAAAAGCAGCAGCCACCAAACCCCTGGCCCCGGGCGGAAGCTGATACCCAAAATAGAACCGAAGTTCCCCGGGGACGTGGCTGCCCACGGGGCTTCGGTTTTCTAGGAACTCGGAATTGGGGGGTTGCACCTGCAGCACCGTGTGCAAACCGCCCTTTTGGGCCCCTTCACTGACTACCACTGTAGCTACCGCTGTCACCAGCACCAGCATCAGCACCATCACTGCCAAGGTTGATGCCATGGACGGGGTGGGGTGGGGGGGGGGGGGGATTGGGGCCCCAACCGTGGCCCCCGCGCGGGGCGAATT
>Ga0164295_10001892_pt1 | contig 17350 bp, 15 predicted proteins | sample GEODES006metaG_FD_111798 | JGI IMG/M metagenome (GOLD analysis project Ga0164295, IMG submission 111798) | Oligotrophic lake water microbial communities from Sparkling Lake, Wisconsin, USA - GEODES006 metaG | ecosystem: Environmental > Aquatic > Freshwater > Lake | place: USA: Sparkling Lake... | reverse complement strand
GGATCTTTGGTCGCGTAGAAGTGACTTGATCGTAGCCAGGTGTCCGGCAAGATTTGTTGTCTTTTGACTTGCTCAGGCAAGCTGATCTAGGTTTTGGCAGTTGTGCTCCAAAAGGGCTGCAGAACCCACAAGTTGCAAGCTATTCAAAAGTAGCGCCCAGGTTGGGAGCTTGCCGTTTGGTGCGTGTTTTGCCAGTCCAGCTGGCCCCTGCCAGGGCTGGCTCGGGTTAAGGCTCCTAGCAAATCACTGCCGGCCTGGGGATGCGCAGGCCGGCAGTGATTCGTTGGGGGCCGCCAAGGGTGTGCGGCTCAGGGGATCGTGGCTGAAAACAAACCAGAACCCCTGGCTGCTCATCCGGACGGCCTGGCCTTGACGGCTGGCTGGGATCAAGCAGGCGGTCTGGGCCCGCAGCACGGCGTCCCAAGGGGCCGACGTTGGGGGCAATCCTCAGCGACTATCGCCACCAGAGGGGCCACGGCCAGAAACCGAGCCCGCCGCTGGGAACCGTTCTCGCCAGGAGGCAGGGGAGTCGCTAGGGCTGCTGCAGCTCCGGCGGGCGTGGCTACGCAAGGCCGAGGGCCCCAGGGGAAGGCTGCAATTCTGGGCCCTGCCATTGCGCCCACGGCAGATCCCGCAACGATTTTTGGGGAACTTTGCTGGCTGCGCTCCGATCAGTAACGGCCGTGGCCCAAGGAGTATGGCCGAGGCTTCCATGCAACAAAGCAGGCTAAAAAGCAGCCGACCAGAACGAAGGTTGGGCGATAAACCTTTTTGTTTTCCATCCTTTAAACAGCGGCGCCGAGTCTGGAGTGCGCACCCAGTCGATCTCGATATTGGTACGGGGAAGCACTGCGGCAATGCGATGCATTTAGCCCCCACGATTGGGATCAAACTTGGGGTTTGGTCTGTTTAATGGCTATAACTTTCGGCCTGGCCTAGGGGTAAATACCGCGCCCAAAAGACAGCTTGGCGACCACTTAGATTGTCTTTAAGTGGGATGCTGCTTGTCCATTAGATGGCAATCTAGAAATCAGGCTGGCAGGCTTGCGGCCTTTGCCTGACGCTGCGTCAGCATCGTACGAAGTTCGAGAATAAAACGTGTTAAGGGTTTTTCAGTTGGTAAGAGGAGTAACTGCTCAAGACCTACGTTCACGCCCCCATCCAAGGATGATGCCATGATCCCATTGGCAATCGAAAGGTCTTCCAATTCGAGCGGATGGAAATGGCTGCGGTAACCAACCAATTCATAAACATCGGTGGATAGATTTTTGCCCTTGACCTTGACCCGATCAATTAAACGGAAGCAGAAATCATGGAAACTGTCCTCTTCGTGAACGGCATCAACGATTGCCTGGCTAACAAGAATGCCGGTTCCATACAATTTATTGGTGCCTTCGAGACGACTTGCCAGGTTGACAGGGTCGCCAATCACGGTGTAATTAAAGCGCTCTTCCGAGCCGACATTGCCAACAATGACAGAGCCAATATTGACGCCAACCCGCGTGAAGAATTGCAGGTCAATCCCTGCTTTTTCCCATTCTTGATTGAGCCGAGATGTTTCTTCTTGCACAGCGAGTGCAGCCGTGCAGCCTTTACAGGCCGGTTGGTCTACGGAGTAGGGAGCTCCCCAAAATGCCATCACCGAGTCGCCTATATACTTGTCAATGGTTCCCGATGTTGCCATGATTCGGGATGTTAATGCCGTCATATAGGTATTCAGGTGATCGAGGATCATGATGGCGTCACTCGATTCTGAATAGGTTGTGAAATTGCGAATATCAGTGAATAGCATGACGAGCTCGCGTACTTCCCCGCCGAGCCGAGCACTTTGTTTGGAGTTCAGTACAGATTTCACCACCTCGCGAGGTAGGTAGCGACTGAAGGAATCCATCGCAAACGAGAGCTTGCTAATCGCAGTAGAAACTTGCCTAATTTCAATAATGCTGGAGGCGGATAGCCATTTAGGTTGCTCCTCCGGTATTTCTAGGTTGCTAAGCTGTGATACCGTTGATACAACAGACTTCAGCGGCTTCACCAGTTGGCGGCATACATAGAAAATAACAATGCTGGTGACAAGCAAAGTGAACAGCTGGATGAGAACAAGCTCAAACAGATTTCTGGTCAGCGGTGCATAGATGGTTTGTTCGTCGACGACGCTAACAGCGGTCCAGTTTTCATTGACTTTATGGGCATAGAGAAAGAAGGCATGGCCATCTACTTCAACCTGTTGCAAGGTATTGCGTAGCGGTAAATCAGCGGCCGCATCAACAAACGCACTGTATTTAGTTTTAGCCAGACGGCGGGGAGTCAGCAGCGAAATATGATCAAACTGATTTGTTGAGAGGGTGGGGAAAACAAGGTTGCCAGAACTGGCAATCATAAAAAATAATCGCCCGTTATATTTACCGCGGTGGATCGCCAGGTAATCATTGTTTTGCTTGGCGGCCCCAGGTTGGCTGGCTGTGCTTATTTTCTCAACATTAATAAGGCCACTATCCTGACCGATTTTTGAGATTGGTAGACAGAAAGAAAGAATAGCAGAGGGTTTTGTTGTTTTAATGTTACTGTTAACTGGATAGATGGGATAGGCCGCCTCTAGGCATCCTTCAAGCCTTGCCCCAACAAGGGTGGAACGAATACTATAGTTGGCTTCACCATTGATTGCCTTGATGAAGTAGGGAGCCCTAAGAATTCTTTTTTCTTTGAGACGAATATTGGTCTCAAGAGGGCTGCTGGCTAACAATTTGCCATCCCGCCTCCAAATGCGCCACTTGCGTAATGGATTTGCTTCAATAATCGGCCTTAATTCGGCAAGTACACGTTTGCTGTCAAGACTCCTTAGCTCGGGCGAATTGGCAGCAAAAGCAAGTTCCGTATCGATGGAATTCTGGTAGGCCTGAATGCTACTGCTTAGATAAAGAACATTGTCGCGAAAACGCCTTTGCTCATTGGCTAATAAGCGTTTAGATGCTATTTGGAAAAGCGCTACATTGCCAAGGCAAAAAGAGGCAATCAGCGCGATTGTAATTTGAAAAGTAAAGGTAAATTGAAGTCCCCTAAAGATTGATAGGTCCGGCAGAAAAGGGCGCTTTTGCGAATTGGGAATGGCCTCAGGCGGTACTTCCATGGGGATTGGGCGATGTTTTTATGTTTTTGGATTGGATCGAGCCTATTGGGGCAGGGATTAGGTCTCTATCGGGTGTTTCGCATTTTGATCCACAAGTAAACCCACCCCCAAGCTCAGCAAGGAAAGGAGCACGCCGACTTCAAAAATCTCCAGAGCCATTTTTCGTGCTGATGTATAAATATCTTTTTGGCGACTTTCAACCAGTAGGGCTGTGCGAAAATTAGGCAAATATTTATACACACCAATGACGGGCTTCCCTTCACTATTGAGATAATAGCCTTGGCCAGAATTGCCATCTAGGGCCTTGCGAATACCGACACTATCCAAGGGTTTGAATGCGTAGTCAGCTGGGCTTTGGGCGGGAGGCGCAATATAGGTGGCCTTGTCTAAGGAGGTGCGCGCCACTAAATAGGATTCGACAGGGGTAGGGCCATTGAGCTTAGTCTTTTTGCTGGCAGGGGCTGGATCGGCAATTTGGTCATTGAGCTTGCCTAGGTTTAGATCAATTGCCAGGAATCCAGCTTTTTTCGTGGGACCTGTGTAAATAGGCAGAGCAACTGAGATCGCAGGCAAGCCAGAGATTGAATTGGTAAAGAAGTTTAGGGGTGTACTGGGTAGTTCTTCTAGGTCTAGGCTGGTCGTTGTATTTTTAAGGGGTTGATAGGCTGCAAATTTATCGTGATCAGTTGAAAAAACAACAATTCCGCCTTTTGTTAGCAATGATGCGCTGTTGCGATTTTGCTCATGATTGGCGAGAATTGCCTCGAGAGCAAGGCTGTTAGCAGAATTAATATCTGCGCGACTATGGCGTTTTGCTTGCAGAATAGTGAGGGAACGCTCCACCAGTTTGGGATTCTGAAGATCTTTGCCGATGGCCTTGACTTCCCCTTTCCACCATTGCGCAATACGACCTTGCTTTTCATTCAAGATAGCCTCCTGGTTCGTGAGTGCTTGGGCCCCTAGGGGACCATTGGCAGCCAGGTAGGTGACTAATGAGATGATGCTCGAGGAGGCTAAGGTGGCGACGGAGAGCTTGATCCAAAAAGTACGACTTTTCATGGTTCAGATTTCAGTTCCAACCAGCAAAAATGGTGCGGATATCTGTGATAGCAGCATCAACAGCTTTCTGTGTTGTTAGGCTGCCGGTTGCAATGGCCTCAATCGCCTTGCCCCAGATGTTTTTAGCAATCACCTCACTATAGGCAGGATTGAGAATCCATGAAGGTGTTTTCGAGGACTTCAGGTTTTGTATCGCAGTGGCGATGTGGATATCTTTAGAATTATGCCAAAAGGGCATTGCCATGATTGACTTTGTGGTGGGCAAGAAGCGCCCTTGGGAGCCTTCCACATAACGGCTTAAATTTTCTGTTTTGAGCACGTATGCCAGGAGGTCTTTGGCCTTGGCTACGTTAGAACTGTTGAAGACAATGGCTTGCTTCACGGAGATGAACGATTGCATCGGCGAGCCGTCAAGCTTGTTGGGCCAAGGCAAGGAGCCGAGCCTTTCGAAGTAGGCGATCTCGTCAGATAGCTGGGAGCCTGGAATTGAGAGGGTTGGGTTAGCAGTCATCACGGAAAGACTGCTGAGGAAATTAATATTATTATCAGGGTCTGCCCAAGTTGTTGCCCTTGTGGGCACGTATTTTTCTTTGTAATTACTGGTGTAGTCGTCTAGCGCGTTGATGATTTTCTGACGGGTAGCTGGATCTTCGACATTGAGCTTGCCTGATAGGGACACAATTTTGGCATTGTGGGCCTCTAAGAAAAACTCAAAGATATAGCTGGTATCCCTAGCCAGGCTCGACATGGGGAGGGCCATCCCGTAGATTTCGTCGTAGCCCTTTTTGCGTAAAGATTTTTGGGTGGTGTGCCAGAATTCCCAGAATTCTTTCCAATTATTCGAGATGTTTATTTTTTTGTCAGTGCCGCCAAAGGCCTCCTCAACCAGATCTTTCCAGTAGTGGAGATTAACGGAGTGCTGGGAGATTGGAACCGCGTAGACCGACTTAACCTTGGTTTCTTTATTCAGATAGGTAACGCCATCAATCACCCCTGGTAATAGGTCGGACTGAATTGGCTTGACGACATCGTCGAGGGCAATTAGTTTGTTGTTATAGCTGAGAATGGGGACAACGGTATCGTTGATCCCATAGCCATAGAGAAGATCAGGGGTGGGGCCCCCATCGATGGCAGAATTCGCTTTGGCCGCTAGTTCATTTTCACTAAAGAAACTTAGGTTGACCTTGTTGCCTGTAATACGCTGCCAATTTGCAAAGATTGTTTCAATCGCGTCTGTTTCTTCAGGATAATAGCCTTCAGACCACCAAACTTCCAGATCGTGCTTGCTTTGCTTGATGCCATTACCACCTGGTAATCCAAGTGATTTACAGGAGGCAAGCAGGCCACCGGCAACTCCGATGGCAATAAAATCCCGTCTCTTCATGTTAAGTGAAAATTTGAGTTGATTCTAGCAGGTAGTTGAATGCTGTTCAAGCGGTAGCGAGGGTACCGTTTCGGATCTACGACTTAGATTGTGCCCCCAATTCTTGGCCCGTGAATGAATTTTCCATGGCCGAACTATTTCTGTTATTGATCGGGGCGAGGCTAGCTCTGTCACCAAGTGGTAAACAGAGTTGTCCAAACGGGGAGCATGAATGCAAAAACAACGCATGACAAAGTAATAGAGGCTACGGTAAGCTCCACGTCAAGGTCATAGTTTTCGGCTAGCACCAAAGAAATAAATCCGCATGGCATTGCCGATTGAAGAATTAGTACTAGGCGCTGGGGGCCTTCTAGCCCCAATCCAGTTAGGGCTGCTGCCAAGACTAGGGGGACCAGAATGGTTTTGATGAGGACGGGTTGGATTGCAAGTTTTAGGTTGAGTTTAGAAGAGAGTTGTTGGATTCTCATGCCCATCACAATCAGGGCAACCATGATCGATGACCAAGCAATAGCACCGAGTCCAGACACAAGCCATTCGGGAATGGTAAGTGTCTTGAGATAAAGGCCAACAAAGAAAGCGTAAAATGTAGGGTTTCTGGCAACTTCGGTGAGCGCATCAAGGAGTGCCCCGATGCCGCCTCGCTTCGTAGAGGTCATCGATAAGCCGGTATCGCTGAAGCGATTCCCTGAAGCCGAATTGACTTCCGCATTAGTTTGACTGGCTTGGCCGGCAATGAACACGCCAAGGCCATAACCGGCCACTAGGGTACCGAGGATATCGTAAAGAACAGCCGAACTAAAGTATTGCGGACCTAGCTGGGGCAGCAGTAGGATCACTGGAAATCCCAAATAGCTGGTATTCCCTAAGTAACTAAGCAAAACAAAACTTGCTTTGGTGCTTTTGGCGCGGGGCTTGGCGGAGCTTTTTAAGAAGTGCCAGCTCAAAAAGATGGCCAACAACACCGCTGACCAGGCGATGACGGGTGAAATCCAAACGGATGGGTTGAATTCGGCTTTGCGGATGAAGTTGGCAACCCCAATCGGAATGCCAACCAGGTACAGAACCCGAGCCAGCACATCGGGGAGCAACTCCTGAACGGGCTGGTCGCGGACCATGCGACCAGAACGAGTCAGCCCTAGACTCAGCAAAACGCCTACAAGGGCTGCGGCAATAATCGGAAGATAAACAGCGGTAGCGATCTGAAGAATTGATTGCATGGTTGATGCCGAGGGGATTTAGGCGCCCTACAAGCACGTAAGTGAGACTTGTCTAACTATACATCCTCGAGCCCTCAAGGGCAACAGTTGTCAAGGGTATTGCCGCTGTTTTGAATTCTTGGCTCAGGTCGCGTTTGATTATCACCGGTTCCTGGATAAAAGCCAATTCGGCGCCATTGAACGGAATTGTTTGATCATGGTGCTGATCCAGTGCTAGCTGCAGGGCAGCTTGGGGAGAATGATTATTTAGGGAAATGCCAGTTAGGCCAAGGATATTGGGCTCGGCGCCGATCAGAGATCGACCTGGTGGATGGTCAATATTTGAAATGCCAGGGGGGTGATTGAGCTCGGTGAGAAATTGAAGCACATGTTGATTGTCTGTTGCAATGTAGAGAGTTTCAAACTTTTGTAGAATGACTAGGAGGCGCAGGGCTCTTTGCCCCCCTTCCCCGAGTCCCTTGAAGCCAAGCGCATTGGTTGATTGTTGTAAAAAAAGAAGGGCGTCCCGGGCGCCACTATGGGCAAAGTGATGACGGGTTCCCGTGATGACATGGCGATGGTTGCCAAAGCTATGGGCGAAGGATTCATCCAGGCTGTGGGCAAGCTCCTCGAGGAGTGGCGCCTTGTCCTGGATATTGTTGTTGGCTGAAATAATACCCATCAGTAGGCTTTCAACCCTTGCGAAGAAGTCATCTTCGTTGCTGACAAGCCGGAGATAGTCTTTCCAGCGCCCAAGGATAGCTTTTTTGATTTTACGTCGATTGTTATCACTCAAGCCGTTGTTGCCTTCGATTAGGCCGCTATCACGAGCTTCCGTGATCGATTCATGCACAAAGCTGCGCAGGGCATTGAGATGCAGCAGGGTTCCGGCATTGCCAATGCCATTGGAATTTTTTGCTTCATGGCAGGCGTTGAACATCAGGGCGCTTCGACAGGCCGGGCGGCAGCGAAGCAGTTGATTGCTGGGATCGTCAAAGCTGCAGAGAAAATGCAAGCTTCTAGCTCCTGCCAGGATGTCCGTTGCCTTTCTCCTTTCGGTGTCAATAATGACAAAGCTGACCGGTTGATCAAGGGCGACTGTTCGCTCCATTTCCAGTTGCTTGGTGAGCACTGCCCGGTTCTCGTCTTGATCACCCACCCAAATACAATCGGGCTGGTCGGTTTTTTTGGCTAGAACTGACACACCAATGGGATTGCTTTTTAGGCGGCCAGATTCACCCCTTAGTTGGGCTAATATCTCTGCTGTAAAATGATCAAGTAGTTTCACGAAGTGATTGTTGGCTTCGCCGGGCCTGGTTAGGGCGTGGGAGAGCACTTCCATCGTATGAGTAATGCGAATGCAATTAAGGCAGCCAATTCCAACAACCAACATTTTATTGATTCCACCGCTGCCGGCGCGGCCCTCGTAGGGATGCAGATCCGTATCGCCGCCACTAATAATATGATCGTATTGCCATAGGGCAGCCGGAAGTCCGACGCGGGTGGCTTCTGACCCGCCCGATTCGCCTTTGTCTTGGCAGGTCGTTGTCTGATTGGGTGCTGCAGTTGCAGCTGTCCCGTCCAGTACTTTTGGTGGCGGCGGAATCGTGATGTGCCGTTGGGCAAGCGGTTTGAGGGTTGTTTGCTGTTGCAGGGTGGTGCCCAAGGCCGCCAGCCGTTCCAGTCTTTCGGGGCCCAGCATCGTTGCGATGTCCCCATCGGACATCAGGGGGTGGGTCCCCAGCCCGAAGATAATGTCAAAGGAAAGATTCTGTACCGATTGGCAGAGTTCTATCATCGCGTCGATGAGTAGTCGTGCCGCGGTTTGCTTGCGTGTTTTATCGGGTAATAGTAAAAGCACCCTGATGGTTCTTTGGGTGCCGTTAGTTTCCTCTTGCCTTAGCATGGTCAGAAGCTGGTCGCGCAGTTTGGCCAGGCTGAGTTCCCTGGGAATGGCCTTTGCTGGCGCCTCCTTGGGGATCAGAATCTGGGCGCCAACGGGGAGCTCAAGTTTGCAACTGGAATAGCTTTTGAGTTGAATTTGTTGAGCTTTGCCCGGGTCCATGATTGGCTATTAATTGATTATTGAATGGGGCCGCTGGGCGTCTGAGTTTGGTGTTTAGGTCAAATAATTGATGCCGGCGCTTAGCGATTTTTCTGAATTCTAATCATGAATTGCTGGCCTTAAAGGTGTCTTGTGATACGCAACCCCTGCCCGGTGGGCCTAGGGCAAGCCTGGCTTGACTCCCGCTTTAAAATTTACTGATTGTCATAGCATTGTTTTGGTTGTATTTTTGCTTGGGGTTCGCAACGGCTTGAACGGCGTCATGGGATAGGGGTTAGCCGTTGGAGCGAACCTGCGGCCGCCTGGTGGCAAAGGAGACTACATTGTGTGTCCGCCCATCACGCTTGTAACCCTGTTGCCCGATCTTACTGGCAGCTGGGTGAACCAGCTGCTATCCGCGTTGCAATCACCGCTCGGGGCGGCGGCTTTCATTCCCCTCTACGCCCTCTGGGTAACCCTGTTGTTGCCGGGGGTATGGGCCTCGATGCTTGCGGGTGCCCTGTACGGCACCGTTCTTGGCAGTGGCTTGGTTTTCGTGGGGGCCAGCCTCGGGGCGATGGCGGTCTTTTTGCTCGGGCGGCACTGGCTGCGCGACTGGGCCCGGGGGCGCCTAGCGGCCGTCCCCCAGTTGCTTGCGATTGGCCAGGCGGTCAGTCGGGAGGGTCTCAAATTGGTGTTCCTCACCCGTTTATCGCCGGCTTTTCCCTTCAGTTTGCTGAATTTGGCCTATGGCCTCAGCGAGGTGAGCCTGCGTGATTACGCCATCGGCCTGATCGCGATCCTGCCGGGCACGGTGTTGTTTTGCAGCCTCGGCGCCTTGGCCGGCGATGTGGCCCGATTTAGCGAAGTGCTCTCGGGGGAAGCCGACCTGGGCACCTGGGCCCTGCGGGTGATGGGCCTGGTGGCGACTGTGGCATCGGTGTGGCTGGTCGGTCGGGCGGCCCAGCGGGCCCTCAAGGGCGTACAGCCGGATTAAGTCAGGGCACCATGGTCGGGGGCCCGTCAAGTTGGGCGGCTGCCGTCAGCGATTCGGCCTGGACAGGCTCCAATCCCTCACGGCCGCAATCCCGACAAACCAGGCGAGGCGGATCTGGGCAGCCAGCCCGGAGCGGGCCGCGAGTTCGCCGTATTTGGCTCGGCCGCAGTCGGTCTTGATCCAGCGGTAGGCAGCCGGCTCGCCCATGGTGGGGTCCTGATCGGGTGGCTCCCCCAGGATGGCCGCTGGGCGCGGGGAATGGCAGGAGCCGTGGGGCTCAGGGGCCTTGGGGCCCGCCCAAGGGACTGGCGCCTGGGCTGGCTTCGAGCAGGGCCAGCAGGCCCGACTCATCGAGGACGGCAACCCCCAGGGCCTCGGCTTTGGCGAGCTTGCTGCCCGCCTCCTCCCCCGCCACCACAAAGCTGGTTTTTTTACTGACGGAGCCGCTGACCTTGCCCCCGGCGGCTTCGATCAGGGCCTGGGCGGCACTGCGGCTGAGGCTGGGCAGGGTGCCAGTGAGCACAAAGGTGCTGCCGGCCAGGTGGGCCGATTGCCCCTGCTGGCCTGCCTCAAGTTCCAGGGGCCCCGCCGCTAGGGCCAGACCCCGCTGTTGCAGCTGGCCCAGCAGTTGCTGGTTGGCCGCCGTGGCAAACCATTGCGCCAGGGATTGGGCAATCTCGCTACCGATGCCGAACAGGGCGGTGATCTGTTCGGGAGTCTCCAGGGCGGCCGTCGCCAGCTCCCCAGCGCTGGGGAAGGCCTTGGCCAGGGCCTTGGCATTGACCTCGCCCACGTGGTGGATGCCGAGGCCGTAGAGCTGGCGATGCCAGGGTTGGGCCCTCGAGGTGGAAAGGGCTGCCACCAGGTTCTCGGCCGATTTTTGGCCGAGGCGTTCGAGGCTGGCCAGCAGGGCCGCGTCCAGGCCGTAAAGGTCGGCGATCGAGCCCACCAGGCCCCGGTCCACCAGCTGCTCGATCAATTTGCTGCCCAGGCCATCCACATCCAGGGCCCCCTTGCTGACCCAGTGGCGCAGGGCGCCGCGCAGGATGGCTGGACAGCTGCTGTTGACGCATCGGGTCGCCGCTTCGCCCTGCTCCCGCACCAGCCCTGAGCCACATTCCGGGCAATGGCTTGGCAGCTCCAGCCGCCGGGCGCCGGGCGGCCGCAGCTCGGGCAGCACCCGCACCACCTCGGGGATGATCTCGCCGGCCTTGCGCACCACGATCGTGTCGCCGGCGCAGAGATCGAGCTCCTCGAGGCGATCGGCATTGTGCAAGGTGGCGCGGCTGACGCTGGTGCCGGCCAGGGGCACGGGCTCGAATTCGGCCACGGGCGTCACCACCCCGGTGCGGCCCACCTGGCAGCTCAGCCGCAGCAGTTTGCTGGGGGCCTCCTCGGCGGCATATTTCAGGGCGATCGCCCAGCGGGGCGCCTTCTGGGTGAAGCCGGCGCTGTCCTGCAGGCGCAGGTCGTTGAGCTTCACCACCACCCCATCGGTGGCATAGGCCAGGGCCTTGCGGGCGCTGTCCCAGCGCCGGAAAAAGGCCTCCACTGCCGCCAGGTCGGCCAGGCGCTCGGCGTTGGGGTTCACCCGGAAACCAGCAGCCTGCAGCCATTGCAAGGCCTCTGCCTGGCTCTGGGGACGCCCTGGATCGGCTCCAGCGGGCTCGGGCTGCCAGTCCGGCGGCAGATGCAGGGTGTAGGCGAAGAAATCGAGGCGCCGGGCGGCCACCACCCGCGGATCGAGCTGGCGCAGGGTGCCGGCGCAGGCGTTGCGGGGGTTGGCGAAGGGGGCTTCGCCTTTGGCCAGCCGTTCCTGGTTGATGCTGGCAAAGGTGGCATCGGGGATCAGGGCCTCGCCGCGCACCTCCACCCAGGCCGGGGGATTGGCCAGCTGCAGCCGCAGGGGCACGCTGGCGATCGTGCGCACGTTGGCGGTGATCTCCTCGCCCCGCTCACCGTCCCCCCGGGTGGCGGCCCGCACCAGCAGCCCGTTCTCGTAGCTCAGGGCTAGGGCGTTGCCATCGATCTTGAGCTCCCCCACCATCTCCAGGGCCGGGAGGGGACCGCCCGGTTCCCCCTGGCGGTCGAGCACCTTCAGCAGGCGGCCATACCAGGCCTCCAGCTCAGCGAGGCTGAAGGCGTTATCGAGGCTGAGTAGGCCGATGCGGTGCTCGACGCTGGTGAAGCCCTCCGCCGGGCTGCCCCCCACCCGCTGGGTGGGGCTGTCAGGCGTCACCAGGCTGGGGTCGGCGGCCTCGAGATCGAGCAGCTCCCGGTAGAGCTGGTCGTAAACCGCATCCTCGAGCTCGGGGGCATCGAGCACGTAGTAGGCATGGGCGGCCCGGGTGAGCAGCCGCCGCAATTCAACGGCCCGGTCCTGCTGGGCGGATGGGGCCGGGCTCGCCGCAGCCATGGGCTCAGGCGGCCGCCACTTTGCTGATCCGCTCCACCCGCCAGGCGTCATCCACCTTGGTAAAGGTGAAGTCGAGGGGCAGTTCGTCCTTGTTCTCGGCCTTGAGCTTGACCGTGAGGATCACCTGGCCCTCCTGCAGCCGGGGCCGGCCCGACTTGAGGTTGTTGTACTTGTTGAGCTGCAGGCTGGCCAGAAAGCGCAGGAACTGCTGGCGGTTGACGTGGGAGCGGTAGTTCTTGGTGGTGAGCAGGTAGGCCGCATCCACGCGGCCGGAGGCCACCTGGGTGAAGAACTGCTTGATCAGCGGATTGATGCCCCGGGCGCTGAGCACCAGGCGCACGGCGCTGATCGTCCAATACAGCAACAGGCCACCGGCCCCCGCCAGCAGCACCTTGGTGCCAATTCCCTGCGCCAGGCCCCAGTCCATCGCGTCGATCCGTCCATTGCGGCCCCCGAGTCTGACCGACAACCCCGCCAGACTGCGGTGGAAAGGCTGAGCCACGCCAATCCGTGCCCCTGGAGCCCCTGCTGCCCCTGTTTCACCGCCTCAACCGCGAGCATTTCGAGGGCAGCCTTGCCCCCGGTGGCACCAGCCTGGTGGCGGTGCGCTGGAGTGATGGCCGCATGACCCGTACGGCCGGCCTCTATCGCAGTGGCCGCAACGCCGATGGCCGAGACCTGTGCGAGATCGTGTTGTCCCGCCCCCTGCTCGACCCCTTGCCCCGGGAGGCCACGCTCAGCACCCTCTGCCACGAGATGGTGCACGCCTGGATTGACCGGGTGCTGGGGGTCCGGGAGGTCCATGGCGTCCAGTTCCGGGCCCGCATGGACCAGATCAACCGGTCCCAGGGTGAGTTCCAGCTGAGCGTGCGCCACCGCTTCCCCGTGCCGGCGGCCCAGGCCCGCTGGCTGGCCCATTGCCCCAGCTGTGGCCTGGCGGCTCCCTATCGTCGCCGGGTCAAGGGGGTGGCCTGCCGCCCCTGCTGCGACCGGCTCCATGGCGGCCATTGGCATGCCAGCTGCCAGTTGGTCTTCCGCGCCGCTGCCGCCTAGGGTCCGCTGACCCCCAGCTGCCGCCCCGCCATGGGCACCTTCCTTTGGGTGCTTGAGTTCAGCGGCCTCGGCATCACCTTGGTGGGCCTGGGGCGGGAGCAGCTGCTGCGGGCCCGGGCCCGGCGGTTGGGCCCCGCCCGGGCCGGCGCCGCCCCAGTCGCCAAGCCCCTTTAGCCTGGGGTGATGCCGGATTCCGACCGCCCCTTCCGCCGCCGTGCCGGCGGGCCGCTCGACGGCCGGGCTGACCTGCGCGCGGGTGCACGGCCCGAGTCGCGGGAACCCCGCTTCGACCAGCGGCTGGATCAGTGGTTGGCGACGGGTCGCCAGCTCGTTGATGGCGTGGCGGGGGCCAGGCCGGGCTCCAGGGCCAGCGGTCGCCCGCAGCCGGGGGGCCGAGCTGGCGGCCTGCCCCGCCCGGGCGGCCTGGGCCGCTGGGTGGAAGACAAGCTCGATTGGCTCCTCGAAGACGACGACGGCTGGCGTGAGCCCTGGGAGGGGCCCGCCCCGGCAACCCGGGGCCGCTCGAGTGGGCCGCCCGGGGGCCCAGCGGGGGCCTGGTCCAGCTCCACTGGCTTGCCCGGCTCCCCTGGCTGGCCCGGCTCCGCCGCCGAGCCGGCTGAGTTCCCGGACAACGCCTGGGCCCGGGGGCCAGCCGAGACCCCCTTCAACCCCGGCCCCGACCAGGATCCCTGGGCCCCCCGCCCCAGCCGGGCTTCTACCGGCCAGGGTTCCACCAGCCCGTCCCCTAGCTCGGCGCCTGGCCCCACCGGCGGGCCAGCGCCATCCCTGGCGACCCGTTTCCAGGCCCTTTCGGACTGGCGCCAAGACCTCGCGCCGCCCGACCGAGCTGGCGGTAGCCAGTTCCCCCAACCCCAGCCACCCCAATCCCAGTCACCCCAATCCCCGCAACGCCGCCCCCTCGAGGCCCTCTCCCGGCGGGCTATCCCCCTGTTGCCGCCCCGTCCCCAGGGGGGCGAGCAGCCCGAGCCGCTGGGGGAGGGGGCCCCGGATTGGCCCGATGACGCCAGCTTTACGTTGAACCGCTGGCAGCGGCCAGCCGGCCCGGATCGCCAGGCCCCAACCCCGCTGCCCCTGCAGCCCTCGCTCCGGCCCCCTGGGCAAGGTTCCACCCAAGCCGGCGCCTCCGTTGCCCAGGTGGATCAGCCCTGGCGACAGGGCCCCAGGGCGGCTGCACCAGAGGGGGTGCCCCTGGCTGCACCGTCGCCCGCGGCCGGCCCCGGCCGGCCCGTGCCCCGTTCAACCCGCAGGCGCACGGGCGCCTAGTCCCGCCGAGACTGGGGCTGTCCCAGGTCGGTGGTTGGGGGTGCCGATGGCGGCCGGGCTTCGATGTCCATGGACTTCGATAGCCAGGGACTTAGCTGGCCACGGGCACGGCGCCGATGCTGCGGCTGGTGTGGCGGGAGGCCACCCTGGGGCCGCTGGGCTTGCAACTGGAGCTGGTGGCGTTTGGGCCGCCTGAGCCCGGATTCGGGCTGCTGGGCATCCGGGGGCGGCTCACCTGGAAGCTGCAGCCCATCGCCCGCAGTTGCTGGTTCACCGGCTCCACCAGGTCCAGGGGCATGTCGTCCGCCATCTGGGCGGCCGTGGTGGTGATTGAAGGGGATCCTGCGTCGAGGGCCGAGAGCAGGGCCACCCATTGCTCCACCAGGGTGGTTTGCTGCATCGGCACCAGTCCGCCGGCCTCGAGGATGGCGGAGCAGCCCTGGCGCTGCCAGAGGGCATGGCGGCTGCCCTGCTGGGGATGGCGCTGGTAGGCGAGCTTGTCCTCCAGGGCCCGCTGGCTGGGTTGGCCGTCGTGATCGCGTAGGCCAGCGTCACTGAGTAGGCGGCCGCAATGGACCGCGGAGATGCCGTAAATGCGACCCAGGGCCGTGAGCGTGAGCCAGGGGGCAGGACTAGCGGAGACCGGGAGCTCCATGGCGAGACAGCAATCTGGATTCATGCTGGCCATCACCCCAGAAGGCGGCAAGCTGTCAAGCGCCCATGGCGGCAAGCTGTTACAGAGTTTGCAAATCGTTGTGTTGTGATCCTGACCTGTCCCCGGGGCTTGCGTCCGTTCGGGAGTGGTCGGCGGCGCCTGGACGGCTAGGACCCAGCCAGCGTTCCAGCTGGGGCGAAAACACTTCGCGGATCACGGTGAGTTCCTTGCCGCTGCGGAAGAAGCGGTAATGGCGGCTCCAGAAGGGTCCGCTTTGGCCAAACCGCTGCTCCAGCCAGGGGGCGGCCACCTGGGCCAGGCCATCCACCTCCCGGTAGAGCTCGGCCCGGTTCGCCGTGAGGCTGTGCCAAATCGGTTGGTGTCGCTGGCCCAGGTGCCGCTCGGCCTGCTCCTGGTTCCACCAGCTCTCGGCCCAGGCCAGGCACTCCGTTCCGCAGCAGAGCCACACCTGGCGGCGTAGGAGCGGTGGCGCTAGCTCCGCCACCTCAGCCGGCGCTTCGGGCCCTGCCAGGGGTACCGCTTCCATGGCGATTAGCTCCACGTCGACCGCCAGGCCGCTGAGCAGTTGCAGGTGGCGGGTGGGGCTGCCATCGCCCAGGAGCAACAGGCGCCAGGGCCCGCTGAGTTGCTGGCCAGCCTGGGCTGCCACCACCTCTTGAAAGGGGGCCTGCCAAAGGACCTGGGGGGAGTTCAGCAGGCGGGATGGCAAGGGTGGGGACGGGGTCATGGGCCTCGATCCGGCCAGGCCCAGGGGCCGCTTGGGGCCGTTCAGGCTAGGCAGTGGTCCTGCTTAGAAGCCGGTGCTGATGGCGATCCGCCGTTGCACGCCGCCCCGCTCGATCACGGCCGAGTCCGTGGCGGTGGCCACCAGGCGCCAGCCGCTGGAGCCGATCAACTCGCCCACCAGGGCATTGGTGGAACTGCTACCGAGCTGGAAGATGGCCGAGCCCGGTCTGCCAGCCACCTGCACCACCCCGACCAGTTCGGGGGAGCTCCCCTGGGCGGCCGGGCTGGGGCGGCCTGCCGGGTTGGCCGAGGGGGCCGAACCGCTGGCGGGCGGTGCGGGCCGGTTGAGCGGGCCATTCACGGGCACCCGCAGCACCTCTGGCTGGCGGGAGCCGGGCAGTAGCGCTCCAGGCAATTGGGCTAACTGCTGAATCCAGGGTTCATCCGGCGGCGGTGGCGGCACGCTGCTGGAGGCTGATGGAGCCGCGTTCTGCTTCGGGGCGGCCGGGTCCGTGGAGGTCTGGGCGCCTGGGGAGCCAGCTGGGTTGGCGCTGGAGGGCTGGACCCCGGAGCGATCGGCCGTGTCGAGGCCCTTGAGCCGTTCCAATAGCCAGAGCGTGCGTTCCTGGCGCAGGTCGAGACTGGCCTGGTTCCAGCCGTTCCAGCAGACCAGCGAGGCGGCCCCCGTCAGCACGGCCAGGGATCCCAGGGCCAGAAGCTTGTGCTGGGGATGGGTGGCCTGGTTCCAGGCCGCCAAGCGCCTGGATCCGGGCCAGCGGCCCGGCTGCGGGCTGCCGGCCGATCGGGCGGGGCCCGCAGTCCAGAACGAAGCTCCGCGCCAAGGTCCCCCGCGCGAAAGTCCTCCCCGCGAAGGTCCTCCGGGCCGGGACGACTTGGCGGCCGGCGACGGTTCTTCCCGCACCTCCACCTCAATCATGGGCTCGCTGGCGGCGGCCTCCGCGGGGGTGGGGAGTCCGGAGGGATGGGGATAGGCCTGGGCGGCGTTGCGGAACACCCGGTCCATCACCTGTTCGGCCTTCAGCTCCCAGAAGGCCCTGGAATGGTTGATGGCACGGCGCGTCGCCAACAGCAGGGCCAGGTAAGGGGGTCAGATTAACGGCAATGTCCATGCCTGGCTTCCCCCAGCTGGGATCCTGGCGATGGGCTGAAGTCCAAGGAGGGGCTGCCTTGGAGGGCCTTCAGCTGGTCGGAGCCTGGGCCACCGGATAGTCCGGAACCGGTTGGGACCCTGGGCCAGAACGCTGCCGCTGCTGCTGCAGCTCCAGCCAGAGCATCAGGGCCGTGATGTCCGCCGGACTGACGCCGGGCAGGCGCGCGGCCTGGCCCAGGGTGAGGGGCGCTCGCAGGGCCAGTTTTTCGCGGGCTTC
>Ga0164295_10001891_pt1 | contig 17354 bp, 19 predicted proteins | sample GEODES006metaG_FD_111798 | JGI IMG/M metagenome (GOLD analysis project Ga0164295, IMG submission 111798) | Oligotrophic lake water microbial communities from Sparkling Lake, Wisconsin, USA - GEODES006 metaG | ecosystem: Environmental > Aquatic > Freshwater > Lake | place: USA: Sparkling Lake... | reverse complement strand
CGATGCTGCGCGACTGGCTCGACACCGAGCTGACCCAGGCAGGTAAGGCAGTCCTGAAGGCCGGCGTCCCCGACCTTGCGGTGGGCAGTTCGAAGACGTTCCGGTCGCTGGCCCGCCTCACCGGGGCCGCGCCGTCGGCCGAGGGCCCCCGGGCTAAGCGGACCCTCACCGCCAATGGGCTGCGCCAGCTCATAGCCTTCATCTCTAGGATGACCACGGCAGACCGTGCCGAGTTGGAAGGGGTGAGCGCCGAGCGGGCACCGCAGATCGTGGCCGGCGCGCTGGTGGCGGAGGCGAGTATGCGAGCAATGTCATTGGAATCGGTGGACATCTGTCCCTGGGCGCTGCGCGAGGGCGTCATCCTGCGTCGGCTCGACAACGAGGCCGATGGAACCGACTTGGTGGAGGCGGCCGTTGCCGGGCGATCGAGAGGTGAGACACGATGAGCCCATCAGATGACAGCGCCCGACCGATCTCGGTGGCCGAGTTACTGGCCCGCAATGGAACCATCGGTGCGCCCCCGGTTGGCGGACGACGGCATCGGCGGCGAGGCAATGATCAGGCCGTGACCGTGGCGGAACTCACCGGCGAGATCCCGATCATCCGTCCTGAGACGATCCCGGTTCAGGAGCTCGCCGAAGAACCGGCCGAAGAACCGGAGAGCGCAGAGACCGCGGAGTCCTCGGAGACCGTGGTGATCTACACCGAAACCGCGGCCGACGCGGGCAGCGATGTCGTTGCGGACGTCGAACAGGAGCAGGCGCCCGAGGAGCAGGCCCTCGAGGAGCAGGCGCCCGAGGAGCAGGCGCCCGAGGACCTGACCCCGGAGGCCCCCCCACTCTCCAGCCCGCCGTGGACACGCCGCAAAAAGGGTCCGCAACTCGGCCACGATCCCCGTCCGACGCGCCGCGAGTTGGGCGCCGAGCAGATGACCTATGACCCGGTTGATCAATCGGTGGACCTCGCCGGCCTCGTCGACGCCCAGTCCGATGATGCCGAAGAACTGCGCTCTTATCTGCGGTCGTCGGGCGGCACGCTGTTCAGCGGCGAGACTGTTGCCGATGACATCGCACGTCGCGGCGTCAACGAGGTCGAGGCACTCGCCGATGCGGCTACGCCGACAGCGACCCGGCCCCGTGAGGACAGGCTGACCGCCCTGCGCCACGGCATGGTGGCGGTGTTTCAGTCAGTGCTGGCTGTCATTTTCGGTGCCGGGCTGTTCATTGCTTTCGATCAGCTATGGCGCTGGAACAACATCGTGGCGCTGATGCTTTCGGTTCTGGTCATCCTCGGCTTGGTGGTCGCGGTGCGGGTGGTTCGAAAGACCGAGGATATTGCCAGCACCTTGATCGCGGTGGCGGTGGGCGCGATGGTGACACTCGGACCGCTGGCCCTGCTGCAGTCGACCTGAATTCGTCAGTGCGCCCAGCGATCAAGGTCGGTCTCTCGACGGCTTCGGTCTACCCTCTGAGGACCGAAGCGGCCTTCGAGTGCGCCGCCGAGTTGGGTTACGACGGCGTGGAACTGATGGTGTGGGGCGAAGCGCTCAGCCAGGACATCGGCGCCGTCTCGCAACTGTCGCGGCGTTATGGCGTACCGGTGCTGTCGGTGCATGCGCCCTGCCTGTTGATCTCGCAGCGAGTGTGGGGTGCTGATCCGATCCCGAAGCTAGATCGCAGCGTGCAGGCCGCCGAGCGACTCGGAGCGCAGACCGTGGTCGTGCACCCGCCGTTCCGTTGGCAGCGGCGCTACGCCGAGGGCTTCAGCGAACAGGTGGCCTGGTTGGAGGAACGCAGCGATGTGCACGTCGCGGTGGAGAACATGTTCCCGTTCCGCGCCGACAGATTCTTCGGTTCCGGATTGCCCTCGATTGAGCGCATGCGCCGCCGCGGGGGCCGACCGGGCGCGGGCGTCTCCGCGTTCGCGCCGTCATATGACCCGCTCGACGGTGATCATGCGCACTACACGCTGGACCTGTCACACACAGCGACGGCGGGAACCGATGCCCTGGACATGGCTCGCCGGATGGGGTCGGGTCTGGTGCATCTGCACCTGTGCGACGGCAATGGCGCGTCCACGGACGAACATCTGGTGCCCGGGCGCGGAACGCAACCCACCGTCGAGGTGTGCCAGATGCTGGCCGGCAGTGACTTCACCGGTCACGTCATCCTCGAGGTGACCACGTCGGGTGCGCGCAACAAGGCCGAACGCGATGGGTTGCTGACCGAGTCGCTACTGTTCGCCCGCACCCATCTGCTGCGCTGAAAGGCCCCAATGAATTCACCGGTGACGCCGTTGTTCTCCGATGCCATGATCCTGCGACCGGTTGACGGTAGGCCCGGTGAGTTCGACGGAAACCTCAACGAGCACTGGACCATCGGGCCGAAGGTTCACGGCGGGGTGATGGTCGCGTTGTGCGCCAAGGCCGCCCGGGCGGTTTATTCCGAGCAGAGTGCCGAACATGATGTGATCGCCCAGCCGGTGGCGGTATCGGCGAACTTTCTGTCCGCACCCGACCCGGGTCCGGTGCGTCTGGTCACGACGCTGCGGAAGAGGGGGCGGCGAATCGGCCTGGTCGATGTCGAACTGATCGCCGGAGAACGGGCCTGTGTCCATGCGGTGGTCACACTGGGGGATCCCGAACACAACGCTGAGCCGCTCTTGTCGGCCAATCCGGTGACTGCCCTGATGAGTCTGGAACCCCCGGCTGATGTGCTGCCCATCGGCCCCGGTCATCCCGGGGCCGAGATCAACAACCTTGCACGTGGCTGCGATATCCGACCAGTATTGGTCGAGTCCGTCGCCTCCGATGAAGCCCCGGTGTTCATGATCTGGGTGCGGCCCAAGCAGGGTCGGGTCGACGAACTGTTCGCATTGATGTGCGGTGACATCTCACTGCCGGTGCCCTATGCGGTCGGTCGACGCGGCTGGGCGCCCACCGTACAACTCACCGCCTATCTGCGTGGCCTGCCTGCTGCGGGCTGGCTGCGGGTGGTGTGCACCACCACCCAGATCGGATCACATTGGTTCGACGAGGACCACACCGTCGTCGACAGCACCGGGCGCATCGTCGTGCAATCCCGGCAGCTGGCGCTGGTGCCCGATCGGTAGGGTTTCTGCCATGGCCAGAATCGCGATCATCGGTGGCGGCAACATGGGCGAGGCGCTTCTCGCGGGGTTGCTCCGGGCCGGACGTCAGACCAAGGACCTGGTGCTGTCCGAGAAGTCCTCCGAGCGGGCCGGGTTCCTCTCCCAGACGTACTCGGTCCGAGTCGCCCCGCTGGCTGACGCGGTGGAGAACGCGGCGTACGTGATCGTCGCGGTCAAACCGGCCGACGTCGAATCCGTCATCAGCGAAATCGCAAACGCCGCAGGCGAAGCCGCCAATGATGCGGTCGAGCAGGTGCTGGTAAGTGTCGTGGCCGGCGTCACCACCGGCTTCTACGAATCCCATCTGCCCGCCGGATCCCCGGTGATCCGCGCCATGCCCAACGCCCCGGCTCTGGTCGGAGCCGGGGTCACCGCGCTCGCCAAGGGCCGCTTCGCCACCCCGGAGCAACTGTCGGAGGCCGCAGCGCTGTTCGAGTGCGTCGGTAGTGTGCTGACCGTCTCAGAGGCCCAGATCGACACGGTGACGGCTGTCTCAGGTTCGGGTCCGGCCTACTTTTTCCTATTCCTTGAGGCGCTCGTCGATGCCGGCGTCACCAATGGTCTGAGTCGTACCGTTGCCACCGAATTGGCGGTTCAGACCATGGCCGGTTCGGTGGCGATGCTGTTGGACCGCCTTGAACCCGGTGGCGCCGCGGCGGCGGGTCGGCCCGATACCACCGCGGCCGAACTGCGGGCACTGGTCACCTCGCCCGGTGGTACAACCGCGGCTGGCCTGCGTGAATTGGAGCGTGGCGGGGTGCGCGCGGCTGTCGCTGCCGCCGTCGATGCCGCAAAAACCCGCTCTGAGCAGCTCGGAATTACATCAGGGTAGTTCAAGTTTTTTTAAACTGATTAGCCAACACCCGTCGCAGGAACCCCATTGGCCACGCTATTCTCCTCATGTATGCGCGAGTGGTGCCAGCGGTGGGGAAGCCGCTGGGACCCCCGTGCCTGACCGGAATGGGTAGCGATGACGTCTATGAACGGGCCATCGGCGCGGGATTCTGCCGCTGGAAAATCGGCGCGTGACGCCGGTGCGGCGGAGGGCCAACCGGTCACCAGAACTCAGTTTCTTACCGTCGCAGAGGTGGCCGCGCTGATGCGGGTCAGCAAGATGACGGTGTACCGGCTCGTGCACAACGGTGAGCTGCCCGCCGTTCGGGTGGGCCGCTCATTCCGAGTCCACGCCAAAGCTGTCCATGACCTGCTGGAGACGTCGTACTTCGACGCCGGCTAAGCCGCCTTCGGATCATCCGGTTTTCGTTCCCCCCGTACGCTTGGGTAAGGTGACCTGGACACAGGCAGGCCCGGCGTGAAGCGGGCGATCGGTACTTGAGGTAGCGGAGTTCATGGGTTCAGTCATTAAGAAGCGGCGCAAGCGCATGTCCAAGAAGAAGCATCGCAAGTTACTGCGTCGCACCCGGGTCCAGCGCAGAAAACTGGGTAAGTAGCCGCCACCGGGATCCTGCCCGGCCGCTCCGCCGCGCGATTCGTCGTATCGGCCGATAGGCTGCTGCCATGGAGTCCGGCGACGCCGGCACCGAGGTGCCAGACCATCCCAAGGTTGTACTCGTCACCGGTGCCTGCCGTTTCCTCGGCGGCTACCTGACCGCCCGGTTGGCGCAAAATCCGCTGATCGACAAAGTTATCGCGGTGGACGCCATCCCACCCAGCAAGGATCTGCAGCGGCGGATGGGCCGGGCCGAGTTCGTTCGTGCCGACATTCGAAACCCTTTTATCGCCAAGGTGATCCGCAACGGTGACGTGGACACGGTCGTGCATGCCGCGGCCGCATCCTATGTGCCGCGCTCGGGTGGGCGTGCCACGCTCAAGGAACTCAACGTCATGGGCGCCATGCAGTTGTTCGCCGCATGTCAGAAGGCGCCGTCGGTTCGGCGGGTGGTCCTCAAGTCCACCTCGGAGGTCTACGGATCCCATCCGCACGACCCGGTGGTCCATACCGAGGACGGCAGTAGCAGACGCCCGCCCCGGGAGGGCTTCGCCCGCGACAGTGTCGATATCGAGGGCTACGCCCGCGGGCTGGGTCGGCGTCGGCCGGATATCGCGGTGACCATTCTGCGGCTCGCGAACATGATCGGCCCGGCGATGGACACCGCGCTGGCACGCTACCTGTCCGGGCCGGTGGTGCCCACTGTGCTCGGCCATGATGCTCGGCTGCAGTTGTTGCATGAGCAGGACGCCCTGGGCGCGCTGGAGCGGGCCACCATGGCTGCCACACCGGGCACGTTCAACATCGGGGCCAGGGGGATCGTCATGATGTCGCAGGCGATCCGTCGGGCCGGCCGGTTGTCCCTGCCGGTGCCGACGTTCGGGGTGGGGGCGGTGGATTCGGTGCGCAAAGCGACGATGAACAGCGAAGTTAATCGCGACCAGCTGGACTATCTCAGTTATGGCCGTGTGATGGACACCACCCGGATGCGCACCGAGCTGGGCTTCGACCCGAAGTGGACGACGCTCGAGGCCTTCGACGACTTTGTGCGCGGCCGCGGCCTTACGCCCATCATTGATCCGGACTGGGTACGCTCAGTGGAGAACCGGGTGCTCGCAGTTGCGCAGCGGTGGGGGAGGTGAGCGACGTGGTTGGCGACTCGAAGGCGAAAGTCATTCCCCTGCACGGCGTCTCGCAGCGTGCCAGTGCCTCCCGCCGGCACCCCTCGGCGTTGCCGAAACCGCCGACCGGTACCGCTGACGAGATTGACGCCGTCATCCGCGAGTTCGAGCAGCGGCGCGAGGCCGCGGCCGAATCGGACGGCAGCGATCTGACGCAACGCATTGCCGGAGTCGCCGACTTCATCCGCAAGCGCCTCGCCGGTGACTACACCGTTGACGAGTTCGGCTTCGATCCGCAGTACAACGACGCTGTGGTTCTACCCGCGCTGCGGTTCTTCTACGACACGTGGTTCCGGGTCGAGGTGAGCGGTATCGAGAACCTGCCGGACACCGGTGCCGGCCTGATCGTCGCCAACCACGCCGGCACGCTGCCGTTCGACGGCCCGATGCTCTCGGTGGCGGTTCGCGACCACCACCCGGCGCACCGCGATCTGCGCCTGCTTGCCGCCGACATCGTGTTCGACATGCCGGTGGTCGGCCCGATCGCGCGCAGAGCAGGCCACACCATGGCGTGTAGCGCCGACGCGAATCGGCTACTCGCCGGCGGCGAGCTCACGGCGGTGTTCCCCGAGGGTTATAAGGGTCTGGGCAAGCCCTTCCGGGACCGTTACAAGCTGCAACGCTTCGGCCGGGGCGGCTTCGTCTCGGCAGCGTTGCGCGCCAAGGCACCGATTATCCCGTGTTCGATCGTCGGTTCCGAAGAGATCTACCCCATGCTCGCCGACGTCAAGTTGTTGGCCAGGGTGCTCGGGGTGCCGTATTTCCCCGTCACACCGCTGTTCCCGCTGGCCGGCCCGCTGGGCCTGATGCCGCTGCCATCGAAGTGGCACATCGCATTCGGTACACCTGTCGATACCTCGGACTACGACGAGACGGCAGCCGATGATCCGATGGTCACCTTCGAGATCACCGATGAGGTGCGCGAGACCATTCAGCAGACGCTGTTCGTACTGCTGGGTCAGCGACGCAATACGTTCTTGGGCTGATCAGCCGTTCGCCTGCCGCGCCTGCGCCCGGGCCGCGATCGCGGCGACCAGTGCGTCGTCTTCAGCGCCCGCAGCTTCGCCGATCATCGTCACGATTGTCGTGATCACCGGCTTGCCCTCGGCGTCGGTGACCTCACTGCGCATTTCGCTGATAACCGTGCCGTGCGACTCCAGCACCGAATCCAGCCAGGAATCGAAATACAGCTTGTCGCCGGCGAATATCGGACGGTGGAAGAGGATCTTCTGGTCGCGGTGAATGACCCGTGACAGGTTGATCCCGACGTCGAACTGTTTGAAGATCTCCAACTGAACCTGGCGGCCCGCCACCGCGATGAAGGTCAGCGGTGCGACGACGTCGGGATAGCCGGCAGCCTTTGCCGCCTCTTCGCTGAAGTGCAGTGGATCATCGGACTGGACCGCTGACGCGTACTCGCGGATCTTCTCCCGGCCGACCAGGAAATAGTCGTGATAGCGGTAGTGGGTACCGATGATGTCGCTGGCGAATGACATGGTGATTGACCTTATCAGCGCCGCTCAGTCGTGATCGTGACGGCGGGATGCGGCCGCGGCGAGCGCACCACCGACCGCACCCAGCGCCAGGGCCGACGGGACGCCGATCTTGGCCGCCTTGCGGGCGGTACGGAAATCCCTGATCTCCCAACCGCGTTCGCGCGCCACGTCGCGCAAATCCGAATCCGGGTTGATCGCCACCGCGGTTCCGACCAGCGACAGCATCGGCACGTCGTTGATGCTGTCGGAATAGGCGGTGCAGCGCTTGAGATTCAGGCCCTCTCGGATCGCCAAAGCCCGCACCGCGTGCGCCTTGCCGAGCCCGTGCAGAATATCGCCCACCAGACGGCCGGTGAAGACGCCGTCGACGGATTCCGCGACGGTGCCCAGTGCCCCGGTCAGACCAAGGCGATCGGCGATGGTCGCGGCCAGTTCGTACGGCGTCGCGGTGACCAGCCACACCTGTTGTCCTGCGTCGAGATGCATCTGTGCCAGCGCCCGCGTGCCGGACCAGATTTTGTCGGCGATGATCTCGTCGTAGATCTCGGCGCCGAGGGTGGCCAACTCCGCGGTTGAACGGCCTTCGATGAACGCCAGCGCCTTGCGCCGGCCTTCGGCGACGTCGTCGCTGTTCTCCCGACCCGTCAATTGGAATTTGGCCTGGGCGTAGATGAACTTCCACACCTCGCTGTACCGGAAGTACTTGCGTGCGGCGAGGCCACGACCGAAGTGCACCAGCGACGAACCCTGAACCAGAGTGTTGTCGACATCGAAGAAGGCGGCTGCGGTCAGGTCAGCCGGCGGCGGGGCGGGCACAGCCTCCAGGCCCGCCAGATCGTGGCCGTCTTCCGGGTCGCCCATGGGGTTCAGCCTATCCAGGGATGCGACACTGGCCTGCGATGACTCGAGCGCATGTTGAACTGCTCACCCGGCAGGGGTGCGGCATCTGTCAGCGGGTTCACGACCGGCTGGCCGAATTGGCCGCCGAACTGGGCTTTGAGTTGTCCAGCATCGACGTGGATGCAGTGGCCGCAGCGGGTAACCCCGCGCTTCGGGCCGAGTTCGGCGACCGGCTGCCGGTGGTGCTGCTCAACGGCCGCGAGCACAGCTACTGGGATATCGACGAGGCCCGCTTGCGGGCCGACGTCGGAAAGGCCTAGACGAGGCCCGCTTGCGGGCCGACCTCGGAAAGGCCTAGACGAGGCCCGCCTGCGGCCCGACGTCGCGAACCGGCGAACACCGAACACAATTTGGTGAGGCCGCTGCGAAGCCATTAACGTGGCAGATAATTCAGGCCGAAAGATCAACCCCGATAGATCAACCCCGAGCAGCGAGGGAGCAGGTCAGGTGATCGTCGCGTGAGCGTCCTGTTATTCGGGGTGTCTCACCGCAGCGCGCCGGTTTCGGTTCTCGAGCAGCTGGCCGCCGATGAATCTGATCAGGTGAAGCTGGTCGATTCCGTGCTGCAATCGCCGCTGGTGACCGAGGCCATGATCCTGTCGACCTGCAACCGGGTCGAGGTCTATGCGGTCGTCGATGCCTTCCACGGTGGCCTCTCGGCGATCGGTCAGGTATTGGCCGAGCACTCCGGCATGTCGACCGCTGATCTCACCAGGCACGCCTACGTCCGATACAGCGAGGCCGCTGTCGAGCATCTTTTCGCGGTGACCAGCGGTCTGGACAGCGCGGTGGTCGGCGAGCAGCAGGTGCTCGGACAGGTCCGCCGCGCCTACGCCACCGCTGAGGCCAACCGGACCGTCGGACGCATTCTTCACGATCTAGCCCAGCGGGCATTGGCAGTCGGCAAGCGGGTGCACTCCGAGACCGCCGTCGGTGCCGCGGGCGCCAGCGTGGTGTCGGTCGCCCTGCATGTGGCCGCCGAGCGGCTTTACCGGCCCGAGTTGGGTCCCTCCTACACCGCACTGACCGGACGAACCGCAACCGTGATCGGTGCCGGCTCGATCGGCGCCCTGACGGCCGCGCACCTCGTCCGGCTCGGGGTGGCGCACATCAACGTCGTGAATCGCTCGTTGCCCCGGGCGCAACGCTTGGCGCAGAACCTCAGCGAGCAGGGGGCCAGCGCGCAGGCGATGACCCTTGACGAGTTACCGGCGGCCATGGCCTCCGTCGATCTGGTGGTCAGCTGCACCGGGGCGGTACGGCCGGTCGTGACGCTGGCCGACGTCCACCACGCGCTGGCCGCCGGGCAGCGCGACGAACTCGGGGAGCCGCTGGTGCTGTGCGACCTCGGGATGCCGCGCGATATTGATCCCGCCGTCGCCGGATTGCCCGGCGTCTCGGTGATCGACATGGACCGCATCCAGCGCGAGCCGTCGGCGCGGGCCGCCACTGCCGACGCCGCCGCCGCCCGCCAAATCGTCGCGGCTGAGGTTGCTGAGTACCTGGCCAGCCAGCGGATGGCGGAGGTGACCCCCACCGTCACGGCGCTGCGGCAGCGGGCGGCCGACGTGGTGGAGACCGAGTTGCTGCGATTGGAGCACCGGTTGCCGGGCCTGGATGACGCCCAGCGCGACGAGGTGGGCCGGACCGTGCGCAGAGTCGTCGACAAGTTGTTGCACGCCCCCACCGTGCGCATCAAGCAACTGGCCGCCGCACCGGGCGGCGACGCTTACGCTGAGGCATTGCGGGAGTTATTCGAACTCGATCCGCAGTCCGTCGACGCCGTTGCGTCAGGTGAAATCACTTTGCCTGCAACGGAATCCGATACCGGCCGACCTGACGGCGCCGAGTAGAACGCTTGACCGCCAGCGACGATTCAGTGATCCGGATCGGTACCCGGGGCAGTCTGCTGGCCACGACGCAGGCCGGCACAATCCGTGATCAGCTTATCGAGCGCGGCCATCGGGCCGAGTTGGTCATCATCACGACCGAGGGGGACCGATCGTCTCAGCCGGTCGCCGAGATCGGGGTGGGTGTGTTCACCGCGGCCCTGCGCGAGGCGATTGCCGCTGGCCAGGTCGATATGGCCGTACATTCCTACAAGGATTTGCCGACGGCTTTCGATGAGCGGTTCGTGATTGCCGCTGTGCCGCGCCGCGGGGATCCTCGTGACGCCCTGGTGGCCCGCGATGGACTGGTGCTCGGGGAGTTGCCGGCGGGTTCGGTCATCGGCACTTCCTCCGTCCGGCGGGCGGCGCAGCTTAGAGCACTGGGTCTGGGTTTGGAAATTCGCCCCCTAAGAGGCAATCTGGACACCAGGTTGAACAGGGTAAGCAGTGGTGATCTCGATGCCATCGTGGTAGCCCGGGCGGGTCTGGCTCGCCTCGGACGACTCGGTGACGTCACGGAGACATTGGAGCCGGTGCAGATGGTGCCAGCGCCGGCTCAGGGTGCGCTCGCGCTGGAATGTCGCGCGGGCGATTCCGGTCTCGCGGCGCTGTTGGCGGGGTTTGACGACCCCGACAGTCGCATCGCGGTCACTGCGGAGCGAACCCTTTTGGCCGACCTGGAGGCGGGTTGTTCCGCACCGGTGGGCGCGATCGCCGAGGTGGTCGAGTCCATCGATGACGACGGCCGCGTCTTCGAGGAACTGTCGCTGCGCGCGTGCGTGGCGGCAGTGGACGGATCCGACGTGATCCGTGCGTCCGGTATCGGCAATCCCGGCCGGCCCGCAGAGCTTGGGCTCTCGGTCGCCGCGGAGCTGTTCGAACTGGGTGCGCGCGAGGTCATGTCGATCGGACTGGCGTGATGAGCGGTGGGAACGGGAGTGAAGATGACTGGTAGCGGGAGCGGCCGCGGGCGCAAGCCGAAGCCGGGACGCATCACATTCGTCGGATCAGGTCCGGGCGACCCCGGGCTGTTGACGACTCGCGCGCGCAGCGTGCTGGCGAACGCCGCGCTGGTTTTCACCGATCCCGACGTGCCATCGGCCGTGTTGTCCGTGGTCGGTACCGCGCTTCCTCCCGCGGTGGGTCCGGCCCTCGCGCCGAACGTGTCGACAGACGGTGCAGATCAGACCGCCCCGCCGGTGGTCTCGGTGGGCCCGGACATCCGGCCCGCGCTCGGCGAGCCCGCCGAGGTGGCCAAGACGCTGGTAGCCGAGGCAAAGGCAGGTGCGGACGTTGTTCGCCTGGTCGCCGGTGACCCGTTTTCAGTGGACTCGGTCATCACCGAGGTCAATGCCGTCTCCCGCACCCAGGTGGTCTTCGACGTCGTGCCGGGCTTGCCGGCCACCGTCGCCGTTCCCACCTACGCCGGGTTGCCCCTGGGCTCCACCCACACCGTGGCTGATGTGCGCGGTCAGGTGGACTGGGCGGCGCTGGCCGCTGCGCCCGGCCCGCTGATCCTCACCGCGACGGTGTCACACCTGGCCGAGGCCGCCCGCACGCTGATCGAGTTCGGACTGTCCGAGACGACGCCATGTGTCGTGACCGCGGAGGGCACCAGCTGCGCGCAGCGTTCGGTGGAGTCGACTCTGCGGGGGCTGACCGAACGCAGCGCGCCCGGCGCCGGCGACCCGGCCGGCCCGCTGGCCGGACCCTTGGTTGTCACCGTCGGCCGGACGGTGACCCACCGCAACAAGCTGAACTGGTGGGAGAGTCGGGCACTGTACGGCTGGACGGTGCTGGTGCCGCGCACCAAGGATCAGGCCGGTGAGATGAGCGAGCGGCTGACCTCCCATGGTGCGCTGCCGATCGAAGTGCCGACCATCGCTGTCGAGCCACCGCGCAGCCCCGCGCAGATGGAGCGGGCCGTCAAGGGTTTGGTCGATGGCCGTTTCCAATGGGTCGTTTTCACCTCAACGAATGCCGTGCGAGCAGTGTGGGACAAGTTCGCCGAATTCGGCCTCGACGCCCGGGCATTCTCCGGCGTGAAGATCGCCTGTGTCGGTGAGGCAACCGCTGATCGGGTCCGCGCGTTCGGGATCAGCCCCGAGTTGGTGCCCTCCGGCGAACAGTCCTCACTGGGCCTGCTCGACGAATTCCCGGATTACGACAGTATCTTCGACCCGGTCAACCGGGTGTTGCTGCCCCGCGCAGATATCGCCACCGAGACGCTGTCCGAGGGCCTGCGGGACCGCGGCTGGGAGATCGAAGACGTGACCGCGTATCGCACGGTGCGGGCGGCACCGCCGCCGGCGGAGACCAGGGAGATGATCAAGTCCGGCGGATTCGACGCGGTCTGCTTCACCTCCTCCTCGACGGTGCGCAACCTCGTCGGTATCGCGGGCAAGCCGCACTCCCGCACCATCGTCGCCTGCATCGGCCCCAAGACCGCCGAGACTGCAGCCGAATTCGGCCTCCGCGTCGATGTGCAGCCGGAGACCGCAGCCGTCGGGCCACTGGTCGATGCGCTGGCGCAGCATGCCGCCCGGTTGCGTGCTGAGGGCGCACTGCCGCCGCCGCGTAAGAAGAGCCGTCGCCGGTAGGGCGAACGGCTCCCGCCATGTCGTTTCCCAGGCATCGTCCGCGTCGACTGAGGTCCAGTGCTGCCATGCGCCGATTGGTGGCTCAGACTTCCTTGGAGCCAAGGCATCTGGTGCTTCCGATGTTTGTCGCTGACGGCATCGATGAGCCCCGGCCGATTGCTTCGATGCCCGGCGTTGTGCAGCACACTCGGGACTCGCTGCGCCGTGCTGCTGCGGAGGCTGTTGCGGCCGGCGTTGGCGGCCTGATGATCTTCGGTGTGCCACGCGTCGAGGACAGGGACGCGACCGGTTCGGTCGGCCTGCGTCCCGATGGCATCCTCAATGTTGCATTGCGCGATCTGGCCAACGATCTCGGCGATGCCACGGTGCTCATGGCCGACACCTGCCTCGATGAGTTCACCGATCACGGTCACTGTGGAATTCTGGACGACTCGGGCCGCGTCGACAACGATGCCACCAACACTCAATATGTGAAACTCGCTGTGGCCCAAGCGAAGGCGGGTGTGCACGTGGTCAGTCCCAGCGGCATGATGGACGGTCAGGTGGCGGCTATCCGGGAGGGCCTCGATGCCGCCGGTCTCTCCGATGTGGCGATCCTGGCCTATGCAGCCAAATTCGCCTCGGCGTTCTACGGACCATTCCGGGAAGCTGTTGTCTCCGGACTCGTCGGGGATCGGCGCACCTATCAGCAGGACACCGGTAACTCCCGCGAGGCGTTGCATGAGATCGCACTTGATATCGAAGAGGGTGCCGATATCGTGATGGTCAAGCCGGCGATGGCCTACCTCGATATCGTTCGGGCCGCCGCGGAGATCTCCCCCGTTCCGGTGGCGGCCTATCAGGTGTCCGGTGAGTACGCCATGATCGCCGCTGCAGCCGCCAATGGCTGGGTGGACGGCCGTGCCACGGCACTGGAGTCGTTGTTCAGCATCCGCCGGGCCGGCGCGGATATCGTGCTGACCTACTGGGCGGCCGATGCGGCAGGTTGGCTGGCGTGAGTGTGCAGCCGGTGAGCGATACACCGTCGCGGCCCGCCGACGTCGACACCGGCTTCTGGTTGTGGCTGGCCGCGCTGCCGCTCCTGATCATCGGACAGATCGTCGACATCTATTTCACCGCGACCACCACCGGCGCCTCCGTGGCCGTCGAAGTTCTCAGCACTGCGTTCACAGTCGCGGTAGGTGCGGTGGTCCTGACCCTTGTGCTGCTGATGCGGTCTGGGTACCGCTGGATCCGCACCGTACTGACCGGCGGCGGGCTGGCGACGATCTTTTACACCCTGGCGAGCCTGATCACCGTCGTGCGACCGACAGTCTCGGCGGTGGTGTTCGCGGTCACCGGTATCGTCGGCTCGGTGCTCATCGGCGGCGGCATCTATTTATTGCATCGCACCGACTCGCACGGGTTCTTCACCCGCTGATCTGCCGCTAGGGTTGCCTGATATGACAGCGAGCGAAGCACGGTCCGGTGCCGCCACCACTGCGTTCTGGCTACTTGTCGTCGGTGCCGTCCTGTTGATGTTCGGCGGCGTGATGGCCGCCACGGTGGGGTTCGACGCCCTGCGCCGGTCCGCCCCGCCGGCGGTGTCTGATCAGTCCGTCCGGAACTATTTGCGGCTCTACCGGGGCGCCGGAGTGTTGTTCGCATTGGCTGGGGCGGCACTGGTGGGGTTCGCGGTGCGCGCCCGGGCCGGTGATGCCCGGTTTCGCCGGGCGGCGACGGCCCTGGCATTGGCGATCGTGGTGTTGGTCGGCGTCGCCGCGGTTTTCGCGGGCACCCACATTCTGGCTCTGCTCAGCCTGCTGCCGATCATCGCCGGAACGTTGATGATGAATCGGCGTGCGGTGGCCCCCGATGTCTGACAACCCGGCCTCCGACACCGACGAACGACTGTTCTTCGAGAACGGTGCGAGCTGGCATTGGCTGTGGCTCGGTGTGGTGGGCGCGCTGGTGATGGTCTTCATCCAGTCCAGCGCGGGACTCGGATTGCAGCCGACGGTGCCACTGTTCTTCCTGGTGATGATGTGCGGATTCCTGACAATCCAGGTCCGGGCGGCACGTATCCACACCAGTGTCGAACTGACCGCCGGCACGTTGCGTCAGGGCACCGAGACCCTGCCGATCAATGAGATCCTCGCCGTGTACCCCGAGGCCGAGAACACCGTGAAATCCGGTGAGCCACTGGAGCCGTGGCAGGAGGCCCGCGCACTCGGAGAGCTGAACGGAGTCCCCAAGAGGCGCACCGGGATCGGACTGAAGCTGGTCAATGACCGCACCGCGCAGGCCTGGGCGCGCGACCATGAGGCGCTGCGGTCGGCATTGACCAAGCTGGTGGACGCCGAGTGAGACTTCGGGTGCGTCACCTCCTGCAACTACTCGCGGCCGCCGTGGCGGTGGCCGGCGCCGCGCTGTGCTGGTCACAGGTCAAGAGCCTGGTGGACGTGGCTCCGGTCACGGACGGTCAGCCCGCCACCGTATCGGTGGTCTACGACCCGCCGATGATGGTGCTGACGCTGGTGTTGGCCACGGCGGCCGGTGTTCTGGCGGTCCTCGCTATCGCCGGCTCGCGACGTGCAGCCCGGAAACCTCCGCTTGTCGCATATACCCCCTAGGGGTATAGTCGTGGCTATGGCGACCACAGATCTGCGGCTGACCGGGATGAGCTGCGCTTCCTGCGCCTCCAAGATCGAGGGCGGCCTCAACCGCCTTGGCGGAGTGGCGGCCACGGTGAACTTCGCGGTCGAGCAGGCCCACGTCGAGCACGATCCCGAGGTCAGCATCCCCGACCTGATCCGCGCGGTGGAGGCAAGCGGCTATCACGCGTCGGTAATAGACCACGCGCACATGAGCCATGGCGACCACATGAGCCACGACCTGCCGGAGGAGCAGTTGCGGCCCCGGCTGATCGGCTCGGCGGTGCTGGCTGTCCCGGTGGTGGCGCTGTCGATGGTGATGGCCTGGCAGTTCCCCGGCTGGCAACCGCTGGTGCTCGCACTGGCCACGCCGATCGTATTCTGGGGCGGATACCCGTTCCATAAGGCAGCGTTGAACAGTGCCCGTCACGGCACATCCACCATGGACACCCTGGTGTCGATCGGCACGCTGGCCGCCTACCTGTGGTCGGCGTTCGTCGTGATCAGCCGTGCCGCCACACGCGGGCACGGGCATGTGTACTTCGAAGTCGCTGCCGCGGTCACGGTGTTCCTGCTCGCCGGTCGTTACTCCGAGGCCAAGGCCAAGCGTTCGGCCGGTTCGGCCCTGCGCGCCCTGTTGTCGCTGGGCGCCAAGGAGGCCACTGTGGTGCGTAACGACGAGGAAGTCAGGATCGGCGCTGACGAACTCGTCGTCGGTGATGTGATCGTGGTCCGCCCCGGTGAACGGGTCGCTACCGACGGTGTGGTCATCGACGGTGCATCGGCGTTGGACACCTCGGCCATGACCGGTGAATCGGTGCCCGCCGATGTTTCTGCGGGGGATGCGGTGCTCGGCGGCGCGGTCAATACCTACGGTCGGATTCTCCTGCGCGCCAGCCGGGTTGGTGCCGATACCCAACTTGCCCGGATGGCCAGGATGGTCTCCGATGCGCAGAGCGGTAAGGCATCCATTCAGCGGCTCGCTGATCGCGTGTCGGCGGTGTTCGTTCCCGTGGTTTTGGCCATCGCGGCGGCGACGCTGGCCGGCTGGTTGTTGACCGGACATTCGGCAAACGCCGCGTTCACCGCCGCGGTTGCGGTGCTGATCATCGCCTGCCCGTGCGCGCTCGGTCTGGCCACACCGACGGCGATTCTGGTCGGCACCGGCCGTGGCGCTCAGTTAGGTGTGTTGATCAAGAAGCCGCAGGTGCTGGAGACTGTCCGCGGTATTGACACTGTGGTGCTCGACAAGACCGGCACGGTGACCACCGGGCAGATGACCGTCGGAGCCGTCGAGGCCCAGTCCGGCGAGGACTCGGCTGTGGTCCTGGCGCGTGCGGCAGCGGTGGAGGCCGCCTCCGAGCACCCGGTTGCGGCCGCGATCGTCACCGCGGCCCGCGAGCAGGGTCTGACGATCGTTCCCGTCACCGACTTCGCCAACGATCCGGGAACCGGAGTCAGCGGTGTGGTGGACGGCATCGCGGTCCGGGTGACGCGATCGCCCGAACGGGCTGCCGACTCGGACGGGCGCACCAGTGTGGAGGTGAGCTGGGACGGCATCGGTCGCGGGGTGATCCGCCTCGCCGACACGGTCAAGCCGACCAGCGCCGAAGCGATCGCCGAACTCAAGAAGCTCGGTATCACTCCGATGCTGCTGACCGGAGATAACCACGCGGTGGCCGCGCGGGTGGCGGCCGAGGTCGGCATCGCCGCCGCCGATGTCATCGCCGGAGTGTTGCCGTCGCAGAAGGCTGATGCCATCAGCGCACTGCAGGCCCGCGGTCGCCGAGTCGCCATGGTCGGCGACGGCGTCAACGACTCGGTGGCGTTGGCGACCGCCGATATCGGAATGGCGATGGGAACCGGGACCGACGCAGCGATCGAGGCCGGCGACATCACACTGGTGCGCGGCGATCTGCGGACGGTCCCGACCGCGTTACGGCTGTCGGCGCGCACGTTGCGGATCATCAAGCAGAACCTGTTCTGGGCGTTCGGCTACAACGCCGCGGCGATTCCGCTGGCCGCACTGGGACTGCTGAACCCGATGATCGCCGG
>Ga0164295_10001890_pt1 | contig 17359 bp, 13 predicted proteins | sample GEODES006metaG_FD_111798 | JGI IMG/M metagenome (GOLD analysis project Ga0164295, IMG submission 111798) | Oligotrophic lake water microbial communities from Sparkling Lake, Wisconsin, USA - GEODES006 metaG | ecosystem: Environmental > Aquatic > Freshwater > Lake | place: USA: Sparkling Lake... | reverse complement strand
GATCGCACTGCGCGGTAGCCGAGTGCTGCAGCGTGCGGCTGCGCTCACCTTTCGTGTCGCAGCCCGTCGCGCACTCGCCACGTGGGACGCCTCAACGGCCGATCGTCTGGCATCGAGGCGCTGCCTCGAGCGCGGGGCACGCGAGTGTGACGCAGGCCGTTATTCTGCCGGCTGGCGGCCGCTGCGCATGCGTGCGGAGCAGTGGCGTGCGGACACGGCGTTGGCAGCGCGAGTCGCGCGGGCGGTGGCGGTGCGCGAATCGCTCCACGCTCGATCTGCGCTGCGCACCTGGGCGCAGCGCCGTCGCGCTGAGATGAGCACCAAGGCGCAGCTGCTCTCGGCGACGGCGCGATTGCTTCGGCTTGTGCCCCAACTGCAGCTGCGTCGCGCATTGCGCCGCTGGGAGGCGTTGGCCATGGCACGTCGGGCGGCCGCAAAGGGGGCGGGGGGCGCCACCAATATTGGCGCGCTCACCACCTTCTTTGGCGAGCTTCGTCAATTGCAAGCGGCCATGACCGAGCGCGAGGCGCGCGTTGCGGCGCGCGAGGAGCATCACAAAGAGGCCGAGGCGCGCGCGGCGAGGCTCGAAGAGCAGATGGTCGCGCAAACGATGCGGCACGCACGCGATCTGGCCGCCGCCGACGACGAGGTGCGGCAGGGCGAGAAATGGCGTCGCGAGCACTCGGAGCGGCTTGCGGCGGCGCACGCGGCGCTCGAGGCGCTGCAGGTGGCCCATGTGAGTCAAAAGGCAGAGGCGGCCCAGTTGGCAGAGGAGGCCGCGGCGGCGCTGCGCAAGCACGAGGACGAGGCGGCGGCTACGCTCGCAGCGCGGGAGAGGCTCGCGGCGGCTTCGCTCGAGCAGGCGCGCGCCGAGTCGGGCGTCGCATTGCAGGCGCTCGAGCGGACTCTGGCCCAGCGCCTCGATCAGACGAACGCCGAGTACGCGCAGCGTGAGGCGGCGGCCGTCGAGCGCCACGCCGCGGAGCTCGTGCAGGCGGTGGCGGCGGCGGAGGCGCGGCACGCCGAGGCCGTGGCCGCCGTTGAAGAGCACGCCGCGCGCGCTGATGAGCGACGTCATCGCGAGGCGACGGCGATGGTCGCGGCCCTGGCAGCTGGACTGCGCGAGGCGGAGGCTGACGCGGACGCTCGCCAGCAGAGCGCCGACGCGACGCTGGAGACCGCGGCACGGGCGCAGATGGACCTGCGCGCGCGCAAGGCCGAGGCCGAGTCAGCAGCCCGCACCGCCGAGGCGGCACGCATGAGCGCCGAGGCGGCGGCCACGGCCGCATCGAGGAGGGCCGAGACCGCCATTGCTGCAGCCGCCGCGCGCCAACGCGAGACGTTCGTGGAGGCGGCGGCGACGACGCGCGGAGCCATCGAAGCCGCCATGGTCGCCGAGGCGTGCGCAGCCGACGCCAGTCTCCGTGTCGCTCTCGAGGCGTGGCGCGAGCAGCAGCGACGCGCGGCCGCCGCGGCCGCCGCCGCCGCCGATGCGCACCGACAGGCCGAGGCCGACGCGACGGCGTCGCGCGCCGAGATGCGCGCGACGGTCGATCATCTCCGGGGGGAGCTCGATCATCTCCGGGCGGAGCTCGATCAGGAGCGCCAGCGCGGCTGGCGCCTTTCGGACGGCGCCACGTCCATCCAGCGGGAAGAGCTGCGCGCAGCTCTCGATCGTGCAGAGGCGGCCGAGGCGGCGGCGGTGCACGCGCACGAGGAGGCGACGAGCGCGCAGCTCGAGCTCGAGGCGGCGCGCCGGGCCTCGAGCGCGCGTGTGCAGACCGTCCGGCAGAGAGAAGCGGAGGAGCGCCGCGAGTCAGCCGGGCTGCTGCTCGAGCTGCGCGACGAACTCGCCGCCGTGCACGCCGAGGCCGCGGCCGCCGCCTCGCCCGGCTCCCCCGCCTTCGCGGCCGCCTCGCCCTCGGCGGCTGTGCGGCAGGTGAGCGAGGAGCTCCGCGCCACGCGCCACGCTCTCGAGCAGAGCCGCGCTCACCACGCGGCCGATGCGTCAGCGCTCGATGCCCAGATGCGCATCAATGCGCGGCTGCATGCCAGGTTGACCCTGCTCAGCACCAGCGCAGGCGGCGACGCGCTCGCGGCCCCCGTGCCCGCCCCAGCGCCCTACATGAGTGCGCCGCCGCCGACGGCAGCGGCGGCTTCAGCCGCGGCGCTGCCCGGGCCGTCGATGAGAAGCGTGCCCGATACGGCGCCCACGGGGCTCGCGGTGCCCCCTCGCACTGTGCCCGCGCCGCGCTCGGCGACGCCGGCGCGCTCGATGACGCCGCCCACGCGCTCGACGCTCTTCTCATTGGGGACGATTGGGTCAGGTCTGCGTCTCGGAGGCCCTCCAGGAGGAGAGCTCGGAGGCGCCGAGATCGAGGGTCCGTCCGAGGTGCGCGCGCGCGAGCTAGCGGTGCCGCCGCCGCCCCGGCCGTCGGTGGCAGAGGCGCACGTCAACGCGTCGATGGAGCAGCCGCCCGCCAGCTGGTCGGCGGACGCAAAGGCCCAACTGTCGGCGCACGCCAAGAGCGTGGCCGCGGCGGCGGCGCCCCCGCCAGCTTCGTCGTCGGCAGCGTCGCAACGGCCTGCGTTCATACCAAAAAAGGAAGGCCGACTGCCGAACGGACGCGAGAAGGAGAATGGAGCCGCCGAGATGCTGCGAGCCGCCGCCAACGCGGCGCTACTTGCTCCGCGCGGCGCGCACGCCGAGGTGAACCGCCCGCAGCATCCAGGGCTGCGGCCGAGGGCGGTGGGCCGCATGTATGGTTAGAGATGGAGAGAGAACGACGCCGCTGCATTTTGTCCACGTGGGGGGCGGCGTTCGTTCGATATAACTCAATCAACCTCAGCTTGAGTCCGAGAAGACAACTACAGGGAAACCGCGAAAAACCATTCACACCGAAGGCGCCGTCATGAGCACACGCCGTGTTTTTGTGCAGCCGTTCCCTCAACGGAGGTCGTCATGGACGACGACGATTATGGTTCGGAGTCCTCGGGAGACTCCGAGGTCGAGATCGCCGAGCTCATGCAGCTGGACCTTGGCGATGACGGCACGAGCTCCGGCAAGAAGGAGTATCTTGCCAAGTGCTCTGAGCTCAAGATCGTGCCGATCGCCATCTTTATTGCCAAGCTCGACTGCGAGCACATCAATCTGCGCCACCATGGAATGGGGGTCAAGGGCGCACTTTCTGTCGCGGCGGCCCTAACGGTCAATACGCAGATTCGCTCCCTCAACCTCGGCGACAATTGGTTGCGCGACGACGGAACACATGCCATCGCCAAGGTGCTTGTGACCAACGCGAGCTTGACCTCGCTCAACCTCGCAGACAATCGCATCGGGCTGCCGGGCATCATGTCGATCTGCAAGCACATGCAGCAGAACTCGACGCTTGCTGAGCTCTCCTTGAGGGGCAACGAACTGAACGACCGGGCTGCAGCGCCCTTGGCCGAGGCTTTCAAGGCGTCCTCTTCCCTGACCAAAGTGGACCTCTCGTACAACGCCTTCGGCGAGGAGGCCGGCAAAGTCTTCGGCGACATGCTCAACGGGCACTCGCATTTACTCGACGTCAATCTGAAGTGGAATGCGCTCAAAGCAAAGGGCGCTACTGCCATTGCCGAGGGCCTGAAGCAGAATTCGGTGCTCAATCGGGTAGATCTTGGCTGGAACGGGCTTGAGGATGCTGGCATTGCGGCCATCGCGGACATGCTCGGTGCGAACGCGGCGCTCACGCACCTGGATGTGTCACACAACCGGGTCAACCCTGCGGGTTGCGAGAAGCTCGCCGAGGGCATCAAGAACAACCACAACCTGCTGTCCCTCGAGCTCGGCTTCAATCCGATGGGCGTCGCGTCCTCCGAGAAAGGCGTGCTGACCAGCCAAAAGAGCGGAATCACCGCCCTGATCGAAGCGTTGCGCGCCTCGGAGAACATTGAGGCGGTCGGCCTGTCCAATGTGCAGTCGGGCGGCTCGTATGCTCGTGGCCGTGCCTCGCGCTTTGATCCCAAAAATCCCGACGGCCACTACGCCCTCGACCTGTCCCAGCCGTGGGACAGGTTCATTGCGGAGACGCTCTACGAGCGTATGACGCACGAGAAAGGAGAGTCTTGGATCAACACGACGCTCGCGGTCGGCGGCAGCGGCGGCAAGACGTCGCCGATTGACGTGACGCTCGATTCGTTCCAGATGCCTCCGAAGGGCACGCTGGAGCTCGACTACGTCACATGGAAACGGGGCCTCGAGGCGACTTTCAAGCTGGACCTTGCGAACCCGTGTGACCTCTTCATCGCCGAGAAGCTCATGCAGCGCGCCCAGGCGAGCGAAGGGGCTGGCGACGGAGATGGTGTGGAGGAGCTGCGAGAGTGCAAGCTGAATGATGAGCCGTTCGACACCTCGTCTCCGTTGCCAAGCTCAGGCACGCTGCATGTCGTCTACTTCTCGACGTTGCAACAGGATGCGATCTCGTTCGCCATCGACCTCGACCTTGGGCAGGCGAGCGCCCGTGCGATCTTGCTCAGGTTGTGGGAGCGCGTGCTCACCACGCCCACGGACTTCTGGGCCGCGTGCGCGCACAACGGGAGCGACACGACGTACCAGGATTGGTATTACCCGGTGGTGCCTGAATCGGGGACGCTCGCACTCACCTACTGCGTGCGCCTGGCGATCAAGCCGTACGACCGCGGCGTCTTCTTCTCTGCTCCGATGAAGCCGAAGAGCTTCGAGATCCTGATCCAGACGCTCTCCGTCCAAGGCACTCACAAGTGCTCTGACTTCGACAAGGTCAATCTGATCAAGCAGGCCTCGATGCGAAACTACTTTTCCTCAACACAGGTGAAAGCGCTCATCGACACGGTCAGCTATCGCAAGGGCAAGATCGAGGCGGCAGTGCTCCTCCACCCGCGGACGACCGATCAGGCCAACTTCCACCATGCCCTCAAGTCCCTCGACAAGGATTCCGACCGTCAGGATATCCTCGACATGGTCGGCGGATCGATCCAGCGCAAGAGCCGGAAGGCCTTCCGAGGGGTCCAGATGGCAAACATGACGAGCGTCTCGCTAGTCAAGGCCATGGCGGAGGGTACCAAGAAGCCAGCTGCGGAAGGTGCGCCGGCGGCCGTTGCACCGGTAGCCGTCCCCCCCGCATGAGGTTACAAGGAGTTCCTCGACGAGGCCGCACGTTTGTTGTGGCCCTGTACGGCTTCCTGGGCATGTGCAACGCGCCATCGCCCTCTCACTCGCCTATCTCGTTTCTGTCTGGAAGGGGCGCAGAGAGCTGTTGTTGCATGCATACATGTGGGTGCGTCTCGGTCTCGCGGGTCGCGGGGTCTGATGGACTGCCGGTGGCGATGAACTTTTGGCATCTCGGGTCTTCGTCTTGTTAAATCTTTCTTGTTATGTGTTGATGCGTACTGGGACCTGGGCGGGGTGTCGCGTGTCGGTCTTGGGGGCTACGGTCATGGCACATCATGGCGACGGGTGGGTACATCGGTGCGAACCGGATAAGGTAAGGTTTCCCGGCAGCGCTCACGGCACGCGTCGTGGCGCCGCGGGACGGCGGTCGGCGCGGATTCGCAGATCGCAGTCTGCGGACTGCGCGTATCGTAAGACGTAACTATGAACTAACAACTACGCGGCGTACGCGTACGGGTAAGTATTCATACCGAGCGTCTTCGGCTTCGGCTTAGGCTAAGTTTCGCGGCCGACGAGCGACGACCCGCGGGACGAGGCACGAGCGGTCCTGCCCCGCGCGCGCGCCGGCCGGGGGCTCACCCCGGCGTCCCGGCCGCGGTCCCGCGGTGTTGGGGGTCGGTAGTCCGAGTGAACGGCCGCGGCTCTGCACGGTCGCCGATCGCCGTAGACGCCGTTTCATCACCAATTTCATCACCAATCTCAAGGTTTCATCAAACGCCCCTCGCAAGGGTGTTATGCCCAACGAGATTGCATCACCCTTCACGGACGCGGGCGAGACTGCCATGGCTGAGCTCTTGGGCAATGAAGTGGTTCCGTCACGTTCCGTCAAGTTTCGTCACCCTTCACGGACGCGGGCGAGACTGCCATGGCTGAGCTCTCGGGCAGTCGTGTTGTGTCCGCCGCGCCGCGGTACAGCCCATCGGCGCAAATCTGGGCGATGTACAAGTAGTGGTCCAACAAATCTCCGCGGGTTGCATTGTAACCGAGCGCGCGGAGCTGAGCGCCGAATCGCGCGTACAGCGCGGGCTCGAGAGGCTGATCTACCTCGTTCTGAGGGTAGGCTCGTGGCGCGTCGATGGCGGCCTGCGCGTCCATCTGCCACGCGAGGGTGTTGATGAGGCCGTGGAGCACCGAGCCGATAATGGTCGCACCGCCCATGGCGCCGATCGCCATCCACGGTGTGAGTGAGCCATCGAGCGTCCGGTTGAAGACGAGCACGGGTGACATCGACGAGCGAGGGCGCTTGCCGCCGAGGGACTGAGCATCCGCGGGATCGAGCGCCGTCCGACGAGGCTTCTTGCCCCCCTCGGGACCGTTGGCGTATGGCTTGCGCGTCGTAGGGTCTACCCCAAGGGCGTCAAAGTCATCAAGCTCATCGTTGAGGAGTAGCCCGCGACCGGGCAGGACCACACCGGAGCCCATGCCAGACTGCACCGTCGTTGTCACCGCGACCAGATGACGCTCCGTGACGATCGAGTAATGCATCGTGCCGTGTTCCGGAGCACGGCTCGATGCGTAGCGACCCCCCGAATGCTCCGCGCCTGGAGGGACGCCAAAAGGGATTGGGGTTGGTGCTGCGCGGCCGTCGGTGCGGAAGATGGCCGAGGCGCGCTCTGCCGCATAAGCTGGGCTCAGCAGGCCATCGATCGGCACGTCGACAAAGTCAGCGTCGCCGAGGTACTCGTTCCGGTCCGCAAAGGCCAAGTTCTGCGCATCGATCATCCGTGCCCACGACGCCACGTCTGACGGGCCGCCCTCGAGCTTGCGCGCCGCGTCGAGCGTATTGAGCGCGAGCAACGTGGCCACACCCCCAGAGGAGGGAGGCGCCATGCTGGCGAGTGCAAAGGTCCCATTGAACTCAGCCCACACAGGCTTACGGCGCACGGCGCGATAGCCGGCGAGATCTGCCGTGCTCAGGAGGCCATACTTGCCTGTGCGTGGGTTGACTGCAGTCCTGGCAGTGGCCACCAGCTCCGCAGCCAGCACTCCAGCCTCTGAGTAGAGAACGGATGGCCCTTCCACAGCTAGAAGCTCCAGGGTAGCCGCCAGCTCGGGATTGTAAAAGGGCTCGCCGATGCTCACGATGGGCGCCGTGCGGGCGGCATTGAGAAAGAGCTTCGCACTTGCGTTGAAGAGTGCGAGACGCGCCACATTTTCTTTTATGTCGTTGTACAGCCCCGCTGGCATCGGTATGCCCGCTCTGGATGCATGCGCGGCGCTTGCGACCAGCTGTGACGCATTCATCGTGCCATGCTCCTGAAGTGCACGGAACATGGCGGCAGGCGCGCCTGGAACGCCGATGGAGATACCGCCCGTCTTGCGATCTGCATAGCTGATCGGACCTTTGGAGCAGTCGCAATTCGGATTGGTCATGCACGCCTCATTGGCGCAATAGATCTTGCCGTGGAACGCCGCGGGCGCCTCCTCTCGGCCATCGTATGCGACCACCTCATCGGTGTCGCGGTCGTGCACCATGATGAAGCACCCACCTCCAAAGCCCGTCCACTGTGGCTGGACGACATTAAGCATCGCCTGCACGGCAAACATGGCGTCGATGGCGTTGCCACCACCCCTGAGCACGGCAACGCCAGCCTCGGTGGCGTACGAGTTGCCAGTCGAAACCATGCCATCTCTTCCGACGACAGACATGATGGCTGCCTTGGAGACGAGGAGTAGCATCGGTGCGTGAGCTCCTTCTTGCCTTGGCCACGAGTGGCGCGGGTCTGGAACGCGAGCACGATCAGGTCCGGCTTTGCCTCCGGCTTGGTCGCCTCGGTGACCGCACAGTGACCGCACACGGGATTTAATCCGGGGGAATAGTTATGTTTTGCAAGATTGTTATGTTATGCAAGTTCGGCCAAGCGAAATCTTCGTGAAATCGGGTGTGTATTTTCATAGCCCACGAAAACGCTCCGTTCCCTGTTTTGGGGCCCTCGCGCGATGAATCGACTTGTTGACGCGACTAGTTGGCGCTTTGCTTGAGGCGCTTTGGCTCGCGGCAGGCTGCTGGCAGGCCGCTGGTCGCCGCAGACACTTTCATGGAGACCATGAAGGAGTATGGATACGAAGACCTTGTAAGTCCTCACAGTGCTTCGAGGTCGGGCGGCGACAGTATGTCATCACGCCTCGCTCGACAGCGGCAGCAGCGGTCCATGCTACGGACGGCTGCGTTTCCTGTCGAGGTCGGAGAGATTGCAGCTGCGTCGACTGCTGTGGTAAGCGAGCTGAAAATCCTGCAGGCAGAGGTTGCCAACTCGGGCAGAATGATCTCGAGTCTGACTGCTCAGCTTAGGAAAAGCGATGCGGAGATAGAGGCGATGGGCCAGAACACAGAGCGTATGGCTGCGGAGCTCAGGCTACTAAGGGCTCAGCAAGCGGACCTTACTAACGTCCAGGCAGCTCCTGCCAGCAGGACTCCTACTGCAATTGGGCCCATGGTGGTAAATGTATCAATTGACGATGACGACGTGCTCACAGTCAGCATAACATAGGCGGCGATCCGAACGCGGCCGAGACCCTGCGCTCCTAGCCCGCGCGGTCTGCCTCCGATGAGGGTTCGCCGCATCAGCGTTCTGTGCCCATCCACATGATGATGATCATCATCATCATCATGATCATGATGTGGCCGCGTGCCCCAAGCACATCAGTGCAGGCAAGCAAGCTAATTAGTCGAAACAACACAGGTTGCTTGCTTGCACAGTGCGGCACATACCGACATACCGACATATGCGTGTCCCTGCTCCCGCGCGGTGTCATTTTACGTCCGATGTACATTGTAGATGTTGATTTGTTGATATTGCAGATCTCTCAAGCCGAGTCAAGTCCTCAATACTTATGTTGACCCGGGGCAGCGGAACCGTCTTTTGAGAGCCGGGAGAACCGCGACGTAATACATGTAACACCGCCACGTCACGATTCCGCGAACCATGCGGAAGCACCTTTCATTGACGTTAACCTTGCTCGTTACAGCCTGCTGCTCGGCCGCGGACGAGCCGCCAATGGGCCCGGTGGTGGGCGTTGATCTGGGCACCACGTATAGCTGCGTCGCCATCTTCCAAAACGGCGCCGTCGAGATCATCGCCAACGATCAGGGCAATCGCGTGACGCCATCATATGTGGCCTTCACGGACTCAGAAAGGCTCGTGGGCGACGCAGCGAAGACGCAGGCGGCGCTCAACCCAGCCAATACCATATATGACACCAAACGCCTCATCGGCCGCCAGTTCACGGATCCGCTCGTGCAAAAGGACATGAAGCTATGGCCCTTCAAGGTCGTCCCCGACAGCAGTGGCAAGCCTCTCATTCAGGTGACTGTCGACGGCGCCAAAAAGTCGCTTACGCCACAGGAGGTGTCGTCGATGGTGCTCGGTAAGATGCGCGACACTGCCGAGGCCTACCTCGGCAAGGAGGTGAAGAACATGGTCGTGACGGTGCCCGCCTACTTCAACGACGCGCAGCGGCAGGCGACAAAAGACGCGGGCGCGATCGCCGGCCTCAACGTGCTTCGCATCCTCAATGAGCCGACGGCGGCGGCGATCGCCTTCGGGCTTGATCGGTCGCATGCGGCGGAGACTGTGCTGGTCTTCGACTTGGGCGGCGGCACCTTTGACGTCTCGCTGCTCTCCATCGACTCCGGAGTCTTCGAAGTGCTCGCCACCGCGGGAGACACCCACCTGGGTGGCGAGGACCTCGACGCGCGGCTGATCCAGCACCTGATCGGGATCGTCAAGAAGAAGTACCCGGGCAAGGACCCGACCACGTCGCCCGCGGCGGTGCAGAAGCTGCGGCGCGAGGCGGAGCGGGCAAAGCGCGCCCTATCCACCAAGACGGAGGTGCGTGTCGAGATCGAGGGGCTGTTGCCTGGCGTCGATCTCTCGGAGATGGTGACGCGCGCAAAATTTGAGGAGCTGTGCGCCGATCTTTTCCGGCAGACGCTCCTGCCCGTCGAGAAGGTGCGATCTCCCTTGACTGGACTTGATTGCCCTCGATCGTCGCTGATTGCCTCTGCTGCCTGTTGTGAAGGTGCTCGAGGACGCGGCGATCTCCAAGTCCGATGTCTCCGAGGTCGTTCTCGTGGGCGGCTCGACTAGAATCCCCAAAGTGCGCAGCATGCTCAAGCGCTTCTTCAATGGCAAGGAGCCGAACACGTCGATCAATCCAGACGAGGCTGTCGCCTTTGGCGCGGCTGTGCAGGCGGGCGTGCTGAGTGGCGAGCGTGACAAGAAGATCCAGGACCTTCTGCTGCTCGACGTGGCGCCCCTCACGCTCGGCATCGAGACGACGGGCGGCGTGATGGCCGCCATCATTCCGCGCAATACCGTCATCCCGACTTCTAAGACGAAGCGGTACACGACCGCCGAGGACGGGCAGGTGGCGGTGACCAACAAAGTCTTCGAGGGTGAGCGGCCGTTGAGTCAAGATAATCGGCTCCTCGGCACGTTTGAGTTGAGCGGCTTTCCCGCCATGCCGCGTGGCGAGGCCCAGATTGACGTGACCTTCGACCTGGACGCCAACGGCATCCTCTCTGTCTCGGCGCGAGAGGTGACGAGCGGCACTGAGGCTAAGATCACCATCCAGAACGCCGACCGGCTCTCGCCGGAGGACGTGGAGCGGATGGTGAACGAGGCGGCGAGCTACAAGGACGCGGACGCGCAGGCCCTCGGGCGGGTCGAGGCTCGCGTTCGCCTCGAGCAGTACGTGCACGCGTGCCGCAAGCTGCTGAAGGACGTCGAGCTGCGGAACAGAATGCTCGAAGAAGACGTGCTGTCCGCCACATCCGATCTCGACACGGTAGACGCTTGGCTCGACGACAGCGGTGATCACTCAGCGGCCGAGTATGACGAGCGTCTCGCCGAGCTGCGCGACAACTCGGTTGGGCCTGTCTTCGAGCGCTATGACGTGTCGCCCGACGGCGGCGGCAGCGGCGGCGGCGGCAGCGACAGCGGCGGCGGCGGCGGCTTTGGCGACGAGGACGGCTTCGGCAGCTTCGATGACCAGCAAGCACATGATGAGCTATGATGTCTCACATCTTGCTTTCGTACAGCGTGGGGCAGCTTCACCGCGCTCGGGTGGGGGTGCTGCGTGTGGCTGCGTGGCGCACGGTGTGCGCATGAGCGCTATCCCTATCGAGTCCGGGGTAGCCCGCCCGCGGCCCGGTAGTGGGCTAGTGGCCGCGTCGGGTTCCACACCCTCCCTCTGTTTTATAAGGATTTACCTCAAATTAAGTCTACCGTATACAGGAGAGTCGGCGCGTGTCTCAACTTGCAACTCGCCTGTGGTGCTGAGCTCTCGACTCAGCCCCCTCGACCACTCAGACTATCTCTCCTCTGTCCTCTCTCTCTCTTAGCCTTTAAGGATCCTCGTCCTCTTCGTCCTCCTCGGCGTCATCCTTCCAGCGCGGCCGCGCTCCGGCGCGCACACGCTCGGCATGCAGCTGGCTGAGCAGCGAATTGATCGAACCGTAGTCGACCGACGCGCTCCCAACCTCTCGTAGCCGTGTGTCGATGGACGAGCCCGCGACGGCACTCAGTCCGCTGCCTGAGGCGGAGCCCGGAAGAGGAGGTCCAGTGCGCTGCTGAGCGTATCCCGGGGGCTGCTGCGGCTGCTGCGGCTGCTGCGCGTAACCCGTCCACGGCTGCTCCGCCCACGGCTGCTCAACCCACGGCGGCGGCAGTTCTGGCCACGAGAGGTTGGGAGGGTGAGGATGTACGTGCAGCGGCTGCGCGGCGCGAGCATATGGCGGTGGCGACGGCACGCAATTGTATGCCGCGTGCGATGAAGAGCCCGCACCCGCGGCCGCCGCTGACATTGGCAGCATATTCTCCTGCTGATGCTGCTCCTGCTGTTGCGGCTCACGCGATGAGGAGGGTGGCGGCACAGGCCAGGCGCTTTGCCCCCAAAGCACCGGTTGGGGCTCGAAGCCGCCCGACATCGGAAGCGGCAGCAAAGGAGATGCGCTCGTTGCTTGCTGCTGCTGCTGCTGCTGCTGCTGCGCCGTGGCCCACGCACGGGCCAGCCCAGGGTGGGGGTGGGGATGGCTGATGGCGGCGCGCGCGGGGCTGGGCGCGCCACTGCCGGAGACGCGCAGCCGCTTCATGTACTCTTGCACGGTGACGTCGTCGGCATCGTGGCGCCGCTTGCCGACACGCTCGCCGGTCGGTGACGGCCACATCCGTGAGATGTGCGCGTCTTCGTCCAGGCGTTCCGGAACCTCGCTCTGCGGGACCGGTGGTGTCAAGACAAGTCAAGTCAAGTCTCCACATGCGTTGGCTCCTACAATTGTAGTACCAGCCCTTGGGCTTCCATTTGGTTGCCTTTTGTTTACGTATCGGCATGATACTTTACCGGTGTCAGTGACCGGTGGAGCGCGCGCGCATTGTCCATTCACGCCGTTTCATCGAGATACCGGGTACGTCGCGACGGGGTCCTTTTCCTGGTTTCGGCGCGCGCACGCGCGCGTCTGCATTTCTCTGCAATCGTACTGGTGACGTTTTGTACATGAGTTCAGTTCAGTACTACATAAACACAGACAACCATACGGAAGCCTATCGAATGTGCTCCGGAAGCCAGCAGTGGAGGACGGGAGTGGGCGGAGATGGCGGAGGGATACATACTAACTGAACTGTACATGAAGCTCACAAACCAAAGCTGTGAATTCACATTGAGAATGTGGTGACTCGACACGGGGGCGACACGCGCTCTCTGCTCTCAGGGTAAGGAAACACCCAACACCTCTCTCGCGCGCGGCGCTGACGGAGACACGCAGTGTCGAGCTCAGCTCCTTGACGCGTGGTGAGGCAGTGCATCACTGTCGCGATGAGCGCCTTGCCGAACTGCAAGCTCTGCCAGAAGACTGTCGAGGACGATCAGGACTCCACAACGCTCATCTGCCACGCTGCCGGTCAGACGGTGCAGCACACCAGCGTCGTACATGATAAGTGCTGGGAGCGCTTCAAGAAACAGTTCGTGCGTGGGCGGGCGGGCGGGCGATCAGCCACCGTCTTTTTTTGCCCTGTCGATGGTTGCCACAACGCGCTCGAGCATACGCACACTCACGCACGCAAAGTCGAGAAGAAGCCTGAGCGAAGATCTGCTACGGTTTCTGCCGAGGGCGCCGGTGGGGATGATGGTGGCGAGGCGGTGCGTCGAATAAGGAGAGTGGACGAGGATGAGGACTTGGAGGAGGAAGATGATAATCGCTGTCGAGAATTCAAAGCGGATGGCACGCGCTGCGGTCGCAACATCTTTGACCAGGAACTCGGCGTATGCAAGCTGCACGTTGAGGTGGCGAAGCGCAAGATCAAGTGCGCGGGCCGCGAGTGGCGCGGGTTGCGTGCTCGCCAGCGCCGCCTCGCCGCCAGCGCCGCCTCGCCGCCAGCGCCGCCAGGGCCGCCTCGCCGGCTCGCAACATGCGGCGCGCCACGCTCCATGTTGGCGCTCGCCGCCGCAGCGCGTATGAGCTGCGCGCCGTGCAAGCATCCCCCTGCTGTCGCCTCACGCTCGGCCGTATCGCTGTGTCGCTCGCAGGCTCACGCAAGAGATGACGGAGAGTCTCGAGCTAGCCGAGGAGAAGAAGAGCGAGGTAAAGCCAGGCAGCGATGAGGGGTTGACGGCCCTCATCGCTTCCCGGAGATCGCGAAGTGGGATCAACATCGAAATCCCGGATGCCCCACCGCCCCGGCCCGTGGATAAGGCCTTGGATGCCGACATGGCGTCCGAAGCCTCGTATGCCATGTCCGAGCTCGTCGCTCCCGCACCTGTCAAGGTTGCGGCGTGGGCGATGGCCAAAACAAGGATCAACGAGCAGAAGGCGCGCGAGGCGCCCGTGGGCGTGGACATCGATTCGCTCGAAGACTGCCCGATTTGCCTCGATGAGAAGGCCATCATCGAGCTGCGCCCGTGCGCGCACGCCTTCTGTGCCCATTGCATCGACTCTTGGATCGAACAGAACTCGTCCTTTGCTCAGACCATACGACGAGGATCCTCGATCACCACATGCCCACTCTGCCGCGCGACGGTGAACGATACGGCCGCGCTCGCCGCGCCGCCTTCGGACGCGGCCAAGCCGGCGACTGACGGAGTCGAAGACATGGCCATGGATGTGGCGTCCCTTCAGGCGCTCGCCAAGCAGCGTCAATCGGAGATCATCCACCAAGCGAAGCTGGTGCGTGAAGGCCTCGGCATGAAAGAGGGCTCTGCTGGCGCCCACGGCGGCGCGCCGCTAGGCAACGCAGCCAGCGCGAACGGCGTGGCCAAGGCTGGCCTTCCTAACGGCAACGCTCAGTCAAAGAATGTATGGGGCGCCCCCTCCGGAGCCCCACCGCCGTCGACGGCGAGTGAACGTGATGGCCGAGAACGTCGAGACGCGTCACCTGCCAGTGCACCTGGGTCGGCGACCAAGGCGCCCGGCCGGCCGACCCCAGCCGCATCAAAGCCGAGTGAACCGCGGCCCCAGCCGGGTCCACTCGGCTGGGGCGCTGCCGTGAGCACTTCCACCTCTGCGCCACTCGCGTCCGCAGGGAGATCTGCCCAGATCGGGAGCTCACGATTCTTCCCCGAGGCGGAGGATGGGGGCTCGGCGGAGCAAGCAGACGCCTCCGACTTCTTCCGGCGCGGCGAGCGCGCCTCGAACACGAGCGACGCGGGCGCTGCGTCCAATATCAACGCGATGGAGTCGCGGCTGGCGGCCATGCTCGAGGACGGCGACCTCGATGGCGACGACGGGTTGCTCTCGTCGATCCCGTCCCTCAAGCTTGAGGACGACGACAAAGCAGATGCGGAGGAGGATGAAGAGGAGGCGGCGCGGCGAAAAGAGTTGGAGGAGCAACGGAAGCATGCGGAGTGGATGAAGAAGATCGATCGCGAGGCCAAGGAGAAGAAGACCGCGGCTGCCTCGGGCTCCTCGCCCGCACATTCGGCCACGTCATCGCAGGCCGCCTCCGACGCGAGCACGACCGTCTTCTCCGCCGCCTCGCCCGAGCGCGGTCCACTCGATGCGAAGGAGCCAGCGCTCGAGCAGGCACCCTCCTCCGCGGCGCCGTGCAGTCCGCCGGGCGCTCCCCCCGCTGCCGGTCTCAAGAGCAGCGCCAAGGGCGACGGGTGGAGCGCCTTCGGCGGAGTCGCCGCCGCCACCAGCTTTGGCGGCGCGGCGGCCGCTTTTGGCGCCGCCGCCGCCTTTGGCGGCGCCTTCGGCGGTGCCGGCCCGTTTGGCGGCTTCGGCGGGGCCGGCGACCCCCTGAGCACGAGCTTGGCGTCGTCGTCGGAAGGCGCTCGCGGCGCCAAGCTGGCGCAGGAGAAGGAGCAGCTCCTCCGCCGTGAGATTGGCAACCTGCGCGAGGAGCTCGCCGAGAAAGAGAAACTCGTCGAGAACCTCGGTGTGATTGCGGCAGGCCGTGATGCTGAAGGCCGGCTTACAAGCTCACGAACTCGCGCGCTCGAGAGCGAGCTCGAGAGTGCGCGTCGCGAGATGCAGAGCATGCGAGAGAGCATGCAATCGCGCCTCGATCGGGCGAGTACCTCGGGGGGCACCTTGGGGGGGACGGACCAAGCATACAAGGACCTCGTCGAAGACAATGCACGCCTTAGGGCGCTCCTGCGCGACGCGGCGGCCGAGACTACTAGGCTGGGCAACCAGCTATTGGAGGAGAAGGAGCGCGCCGAACGCATCTGGGGTGAGCTCCAGGATCGTGAACGGACCGTGCAATCGCTTCAGCGGCAGCTGGCAGCGGCCGGAATCGACCGCGTACCTACTCCAATGGTCCCGGGCCAGTTTTCCACACCAGGCCTCGCTTCACCGTACGCTGGCTCGTCCCTGCAAGGCTCGTCACTACATGTGGGCGCGCCGGCCTTCAAGCCTCTATCTTACCCACCTTTCCAGATGCCAAGCGTGCCAGGAAGGCAGGTAAACGTTCCACAGGCGCCCTCGGCGGGCGTCGTCGGCGCCCGACCACCCCAGCTGGGGGGAGCACCGCAGGCAATGCTGCCCCCTCGTGCGGTCGGCGTGATGCCGCCAACGGCAAACACGGCACCCATACAGGCCGGACGTCCTCAACCTCCACAACAACAACAACTAGCTCCACAACGCGCGCCACCCGCAGGCCCGTGGAGATGCGAGCATTGCACCTTCGAGAATCGCAATCCTCCCATCTTCGATCAGCTCACGCAAGCGTATAAGGGCTTCTGCGAGATCTGTCAAGGTGTGACCACTGTGAGGGGCCGATGAGGGTAATGAGGGTACTGAGGGTAATGAGGGGCCGCTCGATATCAGGGCACGTGGGCGCTCGACACAGGGCCCACCAGCGGCGGCTCTTCCACAGCATGCAAACAGACACGGCTACGCGACGATCGGCGCCGGGCGGGCACGGCTGAGACCACTCCGTCGGCAGAGGGGGGGCACGGGTTGTCAGGGCGGCACGGGAGAAGCACGCATGATGGATTGGCGCGGCAGGTATCCTCGCGCTCCACGGAGAAGGCGACGAAGTGATGATACGGCGAGGAGGTACCACGAGCGCGCTGGCGCTGGGTATGGCTCGCGCGAGTAGACGAGAGGGACAGGGTTGTGAATGCCATCCTCGTTCGGTGCGCTGGGTGTGGGTGTGGCCGGGCGTGACGAGTGCGAACACACCGCACACCGAGAGAGTGCCGTGCAGCAGAGCGAGTTCTCGCTTCATCTGTCCGCATGCTGCGCGACCTGCGCCTCCGTTGTGGTGATACATCTAGTTCTTTACAGAAGAAATGTTCCGTGTCATTTCCATGGAGGGTTTCTGCGGTAGTTTCCGCGGCGCGCGGGCGACTGGCCCCGTTGTCGGGTGCCGCGGCACCGACAGCAGTCAGCACGTCGACCTCGCCTTTTAGGATTAGGTGACCTTACGTTATCGGCATATTTTTTATTGGCCGTCACTCTTAAAGAACTCACTCTGGGCGGTCTAGGTCTCACTCACTCTGTGCGGTTTTTCACCATTCAAGGTATCCAACTTCCAAGCCTTGCGCGGCGCGCGGTCCGAGACGGTCCGCGCAGCGCGTTTAAGTGACGATCGTGCATATGTGAAAACGAACGGATCGTCGGCTTTTCGGAGTTGTGCGTGTACCGAGTCATACGCACGGGCTGCACGAGAGCGGGGAAGCCAGCTCAAAGCACAAGGCGGTGGTGGGAGCCACAGAGGGGGGGATGTG
>Ga0164295_10001889_pt1 | contig 17369 bp, 17 predicted proteins | sample GEODES006metaG_FD_111798 | JGI IMG/M metagenome (GOLD analysis project Ga0164295, IMG submission 111798) | Oligotrophic lake water microbial communities from Sparkling Lake, Wisconsin, USA - GEODES006 metaG | ecosystem: Environmental > Aquatic > Freshwater > Lake | place: USA: Sparkling Lake... | reverse complement strand
TTTCGTGGTGGCAGCCGAGAACGCTGTGTTTGTCATGGCGCACAGCACCGTCGGCCTGTCGCCCGATGGCGGCGGCAGCTGGGCGCTTGCGCGCGCCCTGCCGCGCACCGTGGTCGCCCGCTTGTTGATGCTGGGCGAGCGTATACCTGCGGCGCAGCTGCACGTCCTGGGTCTGGTCCATGGGCTGGTACCGGTCGCAAACGCCCTGTCGGCCGCTTTGCAACTGGCGGAGCGGCTCAACGAAAGGGCTCCCAACGTGCTGGCCAGCATCAAAGATCTACTCAATGATGCCCAGGCTCATACGCTGAGCGAGCAACTGGCGAGCGAGCGAGATCACTTTGTAAAAAATCTGCACCACCGCAACGCCGGCGAAGGCATAGAGGCTTTTTTACAAAAACGCAAACCCCGCTTTTTTTAAGGCAGCAGCTCTGCGCCCACAGCTGAGTCATGAGCAACTTTGATCATTTCATAGGCACCCGCGAAGTCAGCGGGTCACATGCTTTTGACATTCCCGCTTTAGGAACTTACCTGTCGCAGCATTTAGAAGGCTTTCAAGGCCCGCTGACGGTACAAATTTTCAAAGGCGGCCAGTCCAACCCCACCTACAAACTGATCACCCCAGGGCGCGCCTATGTGATGCGTACCAAGCCGGGCCCGGTGGCCAAGCTGCTGCCCTCGGCGCACGCTGTCGAGCGAGAGTTCAAGGTCATGCAAGGACTGGCTGGCACCGAGGTACCGGCGCCCCGCATGCACTGCCTGTGCGAAGACGAGTCGGTCATCGGCAGGGCTTTTTTCATCATGGAATTTGTCGAAGGCCGGGTTCTTTGGGACCAGTCACTGCCCGGCATGACAAAGGTCGAACGCGCCGAAATTTACGACGAAATGAACCGCGTTATCAGCGCTTTGCACCGCGTGCCGTTTGCAGAGCGTGGACTGGCCGATTACGGCAAACCGGGCAATTATTTCGAGCGCCAGATCGGCCGTTGGAGCAAGCAGTACAGCGCCTCCATCACGCAGCCCATCGAGGAGATGGACCAGCTTATGGCCTGGCTGCCGGCCCATGTGCCAGCGGCGGCGATGGACCCTGGCATGGTCTCCATCGTGCACGGCGACTTCAGACTTGATAACCTGATTTTTCATCCTTCACAGCCGCGCATACTCGCTGTTCTGGACTGGGAACTCTCTACCCTGGGGCACCCGCTGGCCGACCTGAGCTACCACTGCATGGGCTGGCACATTCCCCCTGGCACATTTCGCGGCATCGGCGGCTTGGACTTGCCAAGCCTGGGTATTCCGACAGAAGCTGAGTACGTGCGGCGTTACTGTGAGCGTACCGGGTTGAGTACGCCCGAGGCGGTTTTAAACGACTGGGATTTTTACCTCGCCTACAACCTGTTTCGCATGGCTGCGATTTTGCAAGGCATTGCCAAGCGTATCGAAGCGGGCACCGCTGCAAGTGCGCAGGCCGTGGCCTCTGCCGCAGGTGCACGGCCGCTGGCCCAGATAGCATGGCGATTTGCGCAGCAAAGTCAGCGCTGACCGTCTGCAATCCGTTTGGCTTTGTACTAAAGTCAAACCTTTTTGTGCACTACATCAGGAAACACCATGATCAAGGTTTACTCATGGGCCACGCCCAACGGCCACAAGGTCCACATCATGCTCGAGGAGTGCGGTCTGCGTGAAGGCCGCGATTGGCAGGCCATCCCTGTCAATATCGGCAAGGGTGATCAATTTAAGCCCGAGTTTCTGGCCATCAGCCCGAACAACCGCATTCCCGCTATCGTGGACCCGAATGGTCCGGACGGCAAACCCATTTCACTGTTTGAGTCGGGCGCCATCTTGCTTTATCTGGCCGCCAAAACCGGCAAGTTTTTACCCAAAACAGACCGGCTGAAATACCAGGTGCTGCAATGGCTGATGTTTCAAATGGGCGGCGTCGGGCCCATGCTCGGGCAAACACATCACTTTCGCATTTATGCACCTGAAAAAGTCGAGTACGCGATCAACCGTTACACCAACGAAACCAAGCGCCTTTACGGCGTGATGGACAAGCAACTCTCCAGCCATAAATTCATCGCCGGCAATCAATACACCATCGCCGACATTGCCATCTTCCCCTGGCTGCGCAACTGGGCCAACCAGGGCATCGACTGGGCCGACTACCCGCACCTCAAGCGCTGGTTTGACCTGATCGCCGCTCGCCCGGCAGTTCAACGCGGTGTAGAGGTGTTGACCGCCCTGCGCCCCCCGATGAACGACGCACAAGCCAAGGAAACCCTGTTTGGCAAAACCCAGCTGGTGCGCCGCTGAGCGCACCAAAAAAACGAAACCGGGTAAAAACCGGTCTTATCGGGCTATAATTTGAGACTTGTCGGAGTGTGGCGCAGTCTGGTAGCGCACCTGGTTTGGGACCAGGGGGTCCAAGGTTCGAATCCTTGTACTCCGACCAAAAAACCTTAAAAAAGCCCACTTATGTGGGCTTTTTTTCGTCGGCACGGCTCTTGATGGGCCGTGTCCACCTTTTCAGACGGGAACAGCCACCAGGTCGTGGCCTTGGGTTCCCACAATCCGGGCCCGGGTGAACTCACCCACTTTCAGGGTCTTGCTGATCTTTTCGGGCGGCAGCAATTTGACAGTGCCGTCAATTTCCGGAGCATCCGCGTAGCTTCGACCGATACCGCCCTTGCGGCCCAACGCCGGCGCGGAATCGACCAGTACTTGCATGGTCGCGCCCACGCGCTCACGCAGCTTTTGGCTGGAGACCTTTTCAGCCACCGCCATGAAACGGGCGCGCCGCTCTTCGCGTATTTCTAAAGGCAGCATGCCGGGAATCTCGTTGGCGGCAGCGCCTTGGACCGGGCTGTAAGCAAAGCAGCCGGCACGGTCAATGCGGGCTTCGCGCATGAAGTCGAGCAAATGATCAAACTCGGCTTCGGTCTCTCCCGGAAAACCCGCAATAAAGGTGCTGCGGATGACGATCTCAGGGCACATCTCGCGCCAGCGTGCAATGCGTTCGAGGTTTTTCTCGCCGCTGGCGGGTCGCTTCATGCGCTTGAGCACATTCGGGTGGCTGTGCTGCAAGGGCACGTCCAGGTAAGGCAGCACCAGGCCAGTGGCCATCAGCGGAATCACTTCGTCCACGCTCGGATAGGGGTACACGTAATGCAGGCGTACCCAGGCGCCGTAGGGCTCGGCCAACTCGCCAAGCGTCTTGACCAGCTCCAGCATGCGCGTCTTGACGGGCTTGCCGTCGTAAAAACCGGTGCGGTATTTGACGTCCACACCGTAAGCCGAGGTGTCCTGGCTGATCACCAGCAGCTCTTTGACGCCGCCTTCAAAAAGCGCACGGGCTTCGCCCAGCACATCGCCGATCGGGCGTGACACCAGATCGCCGCGCATCGACGGAATGATGCAAAAAGTGCAGCGGTGATTACAGCCTTCGCTGATCTTGAGGTAGGCGTAATGCCGCGGGGTGAGCTTGATGCCGGCAATACCAAAAGAATTGGGCACCAGATCAACAAAGGGGTCGTGCGGCTTGGGCAGGTTCAGGTGAACCGCGTCCATGACTTCTTGGGTGGCGTGCGGGCCGGTCACGGCGAGCACGCTGGGATGCATCTGCTTGACCAGGTTGCCGCCACCGTCTCCGGCTTTGGCACCCAGGCAGCCAGTGACGATGACCTTGCCGTTGGCGGCCAGCGCTTCACCGATGGTGTCCAGGCTTTCACGCACGGCGTCGTCAATGAAGCCGCAGGTGTTGACGATGACCAGGTCAGCGCCCTCGAACGTCTTGGAGGTTTCGTAACCCTCGGCGCTCAGGCGGGTCAGGATCAGTTCGGAATCGGTCAGCGCCTTGGGGCAGCCCAGGCTCACGAAGCCGACTCGGGGCGCGGGTTTGCCCGCACTTGAAGATGGGGGGTACGTTGCCATGGCGGCGCTCGTGTTTTCGCTCATTCACACATTGTCTCAGAGGCAGAAGGCAGGCTCGGAATGGATGGTTAAAAATCGAGCCAAAATAGACGCATCCCCTGACTGGGCACCACAAAAGGAAAAACATGATTCTTGAACTTGCAGACATCCGCATACACCCTGGCCAGCAAGCGGCGTTTGACGAGGCCATTGAACGCGGACTGAAAACCGTGATTTCGCACGCCAAAGGTTTTGAGGGGTTCAAAGTCAACAAGGGTATTGAAAGCCCGGAGCGCTACATCCTGCAAATTTTCTGGGCAAGCTTAGAAGACCACACCATCGGCTTCAGACAATCTCCGGCATTTGCCGATTGGCGCGCGATTGTGGGACCATTTTTCGCATCGCCGCCTGTGGTGGAGCACTTTGAGTTAGTCTGCAAGTCAGACTGACCGGAAATATGCAACGCACGCCCCTGAAACACTGCCGAGAATGCGGCTTCGCCGTGGCCTACCGCTTGCCCGACGATGGCGACACCCGGGAGCGCGCCATCTGCACCGCCTGCCACACAGTGCACTATGAAAACCCGCTCAATGTAGTGGGCACCGTGCCGGTGTGGGGCGAGTCCGGCGAACAGGTTTTGCTGTGCAAACGCAATATCGAGCCGCGACGAGGCATGTGGACACTGCCGGCCGGCTTCATGGAGCTGGGCGAGACGACTGCTCAGGGTGCTGCGCGGGAGACGCAAGAAGAAGCCGGGGCTCAGTTTGAAATGCAAGCCCTGTTTGCCATCATGAACGTGGCGCGCGTAGGCCAGGTGCATTTGTTTTACCGTGCACAGCTGCTCAGCACGGACTTTGACCCTGGCCATGAAACCATGGAAGCCAGGTTGTTCACCGAAGCTGAAATCCCCTGGGACGACATCGCTTTTCGCACCGTCAAAGAAACCCTGACTCGCTATTTCGCCGACCGCCGGCTAGGCCAATACGGCACCCATGTGGTGGACATCGCCTGACCCCGGTTTGACCGGCGGTCAAGCACACACTTTTGGCGGGCTGCGCGGGTTTAAGGCCTGTCTTTGTCCGGCCCGGCGAAGCTGAAAACACCTTGCCTGGACAGCCGTGCGAATTCTGATTCGATCATCTCGCGCACCACATGCTGCGCACTGTTGTCCTTGCGCTCAACTCGCGTGGCCAGCACCAACAGGCGATTGAGCTGGACACCTGATATTTGAGATATCTGAATGGTTTTGGCAGTGTGCGGCTCTTTGAAGACCGAGACCGGCATGATGGTGGCCCACTGGCCTTGTTGAACCAACTCACGGATGGAGTCCACAGAATCGATCTCAGCTTGCACCATCAACTGCCCGCCCACCGGCAACAGCTGCCTTTCAACTATGGAGCGGTGCAAGCTGGTCATCAGCAAAGGAATGCGGGCCAGCTGGCTGACAGAGATTACCGGCTCTAACTTGAGCGACACATGCGAGACCAGCGCCAGCGGCTCGCCCAGCAAAGGATGCAGTGTCAAGGGCCGGCCGGCCTCGGGATTGGTCACGATGGCCATGTCCACCATGCCACGCTCCAGCCAGTCCAGCAGGGCTGGGGTAAAGGCCTCGCGCGCGCGCAGCTTGACCCCCGCCAACGATCGCTGGCAACTCTCAAACAAATTGGGAAGAAGAACTCTTGCGAGCGTTGGCGAAGCACCCAGCACCACGGTGGCGCTGCTGTTGTCCTGACGGCGCGCCAGATGTTCACGCACCCGGGCGGCCTCGGCCAACATGCGCTGCGCCGACTCGTAAAGCGTGACACCGGCTTGCGTCAGCAAAACACCACGCGGGGTACGGTGCAGCAATTGAACACCCAGATCGGCTTCAAGTTCACGCAACTGCCGGGTCAAGGCGGGCTGGGCAATCGAAATTGCCGCGGCTGCCGCCGTCAGGCTGCCCGCATCGGCAATCGCAACAAAATAACGCAGGGCTCTCAGATTCACGGGATTCTTTCCATGCTGTCACAGGGCTGTCAATAGCGAAATGATATGCCACGCGACCAATTCAGCATTGGACTCTGATGAATCTGCTTTTTAAAATTAAAAAACATAATGGGATTTTGAAAACCCAAAAGAAAACACCATGACCACACCATCAACCCCACGCCCCACCGTTTTACGCCCGACTGAACTCAAAAGCTACGACCGTGGCGGTGGTGCCCGCACCACCCCGCTGGTCTCGCCGTCCCTGGGTGCGACGGGTTTCATTAACGGCATCACTGAATTTGCGCCAGGTGTCGCCATCCCCTTTCACAGCCACAACTGCGAAGAAAGCGTGATGCTGCTTGAAGGACACGCCATGATGGACATGGAGGGCCAGGAAGCCATTGCGCTGAACCCGCAGGACACCACCTGGATTCCGCCCAACGTGTCGCACCGTTTTCGCAATATGTCGGAGACCGAGCCGATGAAGATTTTCTGGACTTATGCCTCACTGCAAGCCACCAGAACCCTGACAGCCACCGGGGAGACCCGCCCGGTGTCTGCCGAGCACCAACGCTAAATCCCCGCCCAGGATTTGTCAAAGCCAGCCGGCTGGCTTTGGGGCTTCAATCTAAAAATCCAAAAAAAAGACCTAAAGCCTTGCGACTTTAAGTCTTTACTTCATATGGTCGGTGTGAAAGGATTCGAACCTTCGACCCCTTGCACCCCATGCAAGTGCGCTACCAGGCTGCGCCACACACCGAAGACAAGAATTATAACGCGCCTCACATCACCAAACAGGTATCAGGCAGCTAGCAAGTCGCGGATTTCAGTGAGCTCGCGACGAACAAGTTCAAGACGCTGGCGGGTCATGCTGACGGGCAAAATCTGGGATAAAAGATCTGTATCTGGATCTTCCAAGTCAGCATCCTCGAGCTGCTCATCAAGCTCAGCATCCAGGTCATCGAGAGACTCCACGCCTTCAAACATGACTTCCCCATTGCGACGCTTTTCGCGCTCGGTCTGTACGATCTCCTGCAACTTGTTGCGCGCACCGCTGATGGTGAAGCCTTGGTCATAGAGAAGGTCACGGATGCGGCGGATCATCAGCACCTCATGGTGCTGGTAGTAGCGGCGATTCCCGCGCCGTTTCATGGGGCGTAACTGAGTGAACTCTTGCTCCCAATAACGGAGCACATGAGGTTTTACGCCGCACAAATCACCGACTTCACCGATCGTGAAGTAGCGTTTGGCAGGAATCGAAGGAAGAGCTTTCTCCAAGGAAATCAATGCGCTGTTGAGGGAAGTTACGAATTTACTCTAAGACCTGTCCAACTGCAAACCATTGGAAGGTATTTTTTCGAAAATTCTGCTTGCCTTCGTCGGCAAAGTTCTTAGGCCTTGGCCTGGTCGCCCTGAATTTGCTCTTTGAGTTTGTGGCTGGCATGGAAGGTGACCACCCTTCTAGCCTCGATCGGAACAGATTCACCAGTGCGGGGGTTGCGGCCGGGCCGCGGCGCCTTGGTACGGATCTGGAAATTACCAAAACCGGAGATCTTCACGTCATTGCCGTCCACGAGACAGTCGGAAATCAGTACAAAAAAGGCGTCTACCATGTCTTTGGACTCGCGCTTATTCAAACCAATGTGCTCAAACAGCAACTCAGCCAGGTTGGCCTTGGTCAGCGCCGGTGTTTCCATGCTTTCAACGGTAAATTCCATCACCACTCCTTTGCCGTTGAGAACAGCTTGATTCAAACAGATCGGGTTCAGGCGCGCAAACGGGCGCCGAGTTTAATTTGCAAACGCGCCACGACAGCCTTGACCGCTGCCTCAATTTGCTCCTCGGTCAGTGTAGCTTCGTCACTGCTGAGCACCAAACGCACGGCCAGACTTTTCTCGCCCAGTTGCAAGCTCGCTCCGGCTTGCTGTGGCCGGTAAATATCAAACAAAGTGGCTGAACGCAACAACTGGCTAATGCCGGCACTGTTGATGGCGGCCATCAAAGCGCTGTGCGTCACGCTTTCGCTCACAATAATGGCCAAATCACGTTCGACCGGTTGATGTTTGCTGACATTGCTGAACAGTGGAACGCGGCGCTGCAAAGCGGCATCGAGTTCAAGCTCGAACAAAACAGGCGCTTGGGCCAACTCGTAAGCTTGGCGCCACTGGGGGTGCAGCTCACCCACAAAACCGATCTGCCGGCCCTGTACGCTGACACTGGCGCAGCGACCCGGGTGCATCGAAGGATGCGTGGACGGCTCGAACACAGCTTGCAGCGGTGCCAGCAGCGTCTCTACATCGCCCTTGATGTCAAAGAAATCAACATTGCGGTCTGTGCGGGACCAGCTCAGGCTGTCCAGCGCGCCATAGGCCAAACCGGCTACGCGCATGGGTTGGTCAAAACCGGCCACCGTGGTGTCTGTGCTTTGCGTCTGGGCGCTGCGCAAAAATACACGGCCTAGCTCAAACACCCGCACGCGGCTGGCCTTGCGGTCCAGGTTGAACTTGAGCACTTGCACCAAAGAGCCGAGAAGCGACGAACGCATCACGCTCATCTGGCTGGCGATCGGGTTGAGCAGCTTGATCGGGTTGGGGTTGCCAGCGAGTTCGTGCTCCCAGCGCTCTTCCACAAAGCTGAAATTGATGGTTTCCTGGTAACCCAGCGCGGCCAGGGCACGGCGCACTGCGAACGGGCTGCGTTCGGCCTCAGGGCGGATGCGCGCAGAAATAGGTGCCAGTGGCGGCGTGGCCGGCAACTGCTCGTAACCCACCATGCGCACGACTTCTTCGATCAGGTCTTCTTCGATCTGCAAGTCAAAGCGGTAGCTGGGCGACAACACGGTCAGCGTGCCGGGGCCTTCGGTCACAGGCAAGCCCAGGCGCTTGAGCGCGTCAGCGCATTGAGCCTGCGTCAGCGGCATGCCGATCACTTTGACGGCGCGTGCCACGCGCAGCGTGACAGGCACGACCGGCGGCAGACTGGCCTGAATGTCGTCAATGGGGCCGCATTGCGTGGCCGGCGTGCCGCAAATATCGAGGATCAGTTGCGTGATGCGCTCGATGTGCTCCACGGTCTGGCCCGGGTCCACGCCACGCTCAAAGCGGTGTCCGGCATCGGTAGAGAAGTTGTAGCGGCGCGAACGGCCGGCAATCGATTTGGGCCACCAGAAAGCAGCTTCAACATAAATGTTGTGGGTGTCATCAGACACGGCCGTGGCATCGCCGCCCATGATGCCGGCCAGCGACTCGACCTGCGCATCGTCGGCGATCACGCCGACCTTGCCATCGAGCGTGACGGTGTTGCCATTGAGCAGCTTGAGCGACTCACCCGCCTGCCCCCAGCGCACATCGAGGCCACCATGTATCTTGTCGAGGTCAAAAATATGCGAGGGCCGGCCCAGCTCGAACATCACGTAGTTGGATATATCGACCAGCGCCGTCACGCTGCGCTGGCCGCAACGGGCCAGACGGTCCACCATCCACTGCGGCGTGGCAGCACGGGTGTTGACCTGCCGGACCACACGGCCTGAAAAACGGCCACACAAATCAGGTGCACTGATCTTGACGGCCAGGCGCGTGGCGTCATTGACCGCCACAGGCGGGAAAGTGGGCGCCTTCAAAGGGGCGCCGGTGAGTGCCGCCAACTCGCGCGCCACGCCATACACGCTCAGGCAATGCGCCAGGTTGGGCGTGAGCTTGAGGGTGAACAGCGTGTCGTCGAGCGACAGGTGAACACGGATGTCCTGACCCAGCACCGCATCAGCTGCCAGCTCGAGCAGGCCGCCATGGTCTTCAGAGAGCTTGAGCTCACGGGCCGAGCACAGCATGCCAAAGCTGTCCACGCCGCGCAGTTTGCCGATCTTGATGGCGAAAGGCTTGCCGTCTTCGCCGGGTGGCAGCTCGGCGCCCACCATGGCGCAAGGCACCTTGATGCCGACGCGCGCATTGGGCGCACCGCACACGATGTTGAGCAAAGCGCCCTGCCCCACGTCAACCTGGCACACACGCAGTTTGTCGGCGTTCGGGTGTTGAACGGCTTCCTTGATTTCACCGACCACGATGCCGGTGAAAGGCGGCGCGACAGGCTTGAGCTCTTCGACCTCAAGTCCGGCCATGGTCAATGTGTCGGCGATTTGCTGGGTGCTCAGGGGCGGGTTGCAGAATTCGCGCAACCAGGATTCTGGAAATTGCATGGTGTGGCCTTGCTGTGTTCTTGTGGTTTCTTGTGGGTTCTTGTTATTGGACTTATTGGAACTGCGACAGGAAACGGATGTCGCCATCAAAGAACAAACGCAAATCATTAACGCCGTAACGCAGCATGGTCAGGCGGTCAGGGCCCATGCCGAAGGCAAAGCCGATGTATTTCTCAGGGTCCAGACCCATGTTGCGCACCACGTTCGGATGCACCTGGCCCGAGCCGGCCACCTCGAGCCAGCGGCCCGACAAGGGCCCGGTCTGGAACTGTATGTCGATCTCGGCGCTGGGCTCGGTGAAGGGAAAGAAGCTGGGGCGAAAGCGCAGCACCAGGTCATTGGACTCAAAAAAGGTGCGGCAAAAATCGGTGAAGACGACCTTCAGGTCTTTGAAGCTGACGTTCTCGCCGATCCACAGGCCTTCGCACTGGTGAAACATGGGCGAATGCGTGGCGTCGCTGTCCACGCGGTAAGTGCGGCCCGGCGCGATCACGCGGATCTCGGGCATCAAGCCGCCGGCATCGATCAGGGCGCGGTGTTTTTTGACATGCTGCACGGCGTAGCGAATCTGCATCGGGCTGGTGTGCGTGCGCAGCAAATTAGGCGCGGCTTCGGTGCCGCCCTCGACATAAAAAGTGTCGTGCATGGAGCGCGCCGGATGGTCTTCAGGCGTGTTGAGCGCGGTGAAATTGAACCAGTCGGTCTCAATCTCCGGGCCTTGGGCCACGTCAAAGCCCATGGAGCCAAAAATCGCCTCGATACGCTCCAGCGTGAGCGACACAGGGTGTAATCCACCGGCGCCACTTTGCCGCCCGGGCAAGGAGACATCCAGGGATTCGGCTTTGAGTTGCGCCTGCAACTCGGCATCGGCCAGGGCTTGGCGCCGTTCATTGAGCGCCGCCTCGATCGCCTGCTTGGTCAGGTTAACAGCGGCACCACGGGATTTTTTCTCTTCAACGCTGAGCGAAGCCAAACCCTTCATCAAATCGGTAACGCGTCCCGATTTACCAAGAAAAAATGCCTTGGCGTTTTCCAGGTCTGCGGGCGTTGCGGCACCGGCAAAACTTTTTTTGGCAGCCATTACCAGTTCATCGAGGGCGTCAGATGGGTTCATCATTTTTCAATGGGTACGGTGTGAAGCGCAAATCGCATGTCGCCATGAGAAAGGGCCAGAGCTTTTACAAGCCCCGGCCCATGTCTTTATTGTCGCGCCCGGCTATGAAGTCAATAGCCGGGAACTGTTCAAGATCAAGCCGCGAGCTTGGCCTTGACTTGCTCCACGATCGCGCCGAAAGCAACGCTGTCATGGATAGCCATGTCAGACAGGACCTTGCGGTCAATTTCGATACCGGCTTTTTTCAGGCCGTTAGCGAACTGGCTGTAGGTCATGCCAAATGAACGGCTTGCAGCGTTGATACGGGCGATCCACAACTGGCGGAATACACGTTTTTTAGTACGACGGTCACGGTAGGCATATTGCCCGGCCTTCATGACCGCTTCTTTGGCGATCCGGAAGACGTTACCGCGGCGACCGCGAAAACCTTTGGCAAGGGCGAGAACTTTTTTGTGGCGGGCGCGAGCCGTTACACCACGTTTGACGCGAGGCATGTGATTACTCCTTGTTCGTCGTTAATTAAATACCCATGCCTGGCAGCATCTGCGCCATGTGACCCATATTGGTCTCATGGACACCGACAGCACCGCGCAAATGGCGTTTATTTTTGGTGGTCTTCTTGGTCAGAATGTGACGTTTGAAGGCTTGGCCGCGTTTAACGGTACCACCTGGACGGACGCGAAAACGCTTTTTAGCGCTGCTCTTGGTCTTCATTTTGGGCATGTGAATGCTCCTTTTCTTTTGTGCTCGTGAGGCGCTGCGAACCTTCCGCAGACTTGATGGCCCCGAGCCACTTATCAAGCAAGCTGTCTTTCAACAAGCCGCTTGTCCGGCGGCAGGTTTATAAGCTGCTGCAGGTCGCGATGACTTGCGTCATCGCTTTTGAAACACCAGACTTTCATCTGGCGCCTCAGGAGTGCAAACACCCCTTTGAAAATATCTTTTAGCGCGAACGCCAAAGATGTTAACTACTCAACAGCCGCGATTATCGCCGCAACTGCCAACACTCAAGAATCCGTCGTCGCAGCCGGTGCCGATTCAGACGGCGCTACAGACTTTGAACCGGGCTTTTTCTTGCCTGGCGCGATCATCATGACCATCTGCCGGCCTTCGAGCTTAGGGAACTGCTCAACCACAATCAAATCTGCCAACTCATCCCTGATACGGGCCAGCAAAGCCAAGCCGAGTTCCTGGTGAGTGATCTCACGACCTCTAAAACGCAAGGTGATCTTGCACTTGTCGCCGTCATCGAGAAAACGCTTGATATTGCGCACCTTGATGTTGTAGTCACCGTCGTCTGTACCGGGCCGGAACTTAACTTCCTTGACCTCAATCACTTTTTGCTTGGACTTGGCTTCGGCGGCTTTTTTCTGCTCCGCGTACTTGAATTTGCCGTAATCCATAAGCCGACACACAGGCGGCACGGCCGTGGGCGAGATCTCAACAAGATCAACATCAGCATCGCCGGCCAGACGCAAAGCCTCCATGATGTTTACAATGCCCAAGGGCTCGTTGTCCAGCCCGCTAAGGCGAACTTCGGGGGCCATGATTTCACGGTTCAAGCGATGCTTGCGTTCTTCGCGGTGACGACGGTCACGAAATTCAGTAGCGATGGTTGTGGTCCTTCAAAAAATACTATAAAAGCAATAGCAGCTTACGCCCGTCCCACAAGGACGACAGACCAAATTGATCAACAACTGTGAACGATCAGGCTTTGTTTGCGATGTCAGAGGCGATTTGCGCAGCAAAGGCTTCAAGTGACATCACTCCAAGGTCTTTGTTACCCCGGGCGCGCACTGCAACCGCTCCGGCATCCTTTTCTTTGTCGCCAACGACAAGCTGGTAAGGAACCTTTTGCATTGAGTGCTCACGTATTTTATACGTTATTTTCTCGTTTTTGAGGTCTAACTGGACCCTAAGCCCTTGATTTTGCAGCGTTTTGGTGATTTCCCGACAGTAATCTGACTGGGCGTCGGTGATATTGAGCACCGAAACCTGAACCGGTGCCAGCCAAATGGGCAGCGCGCCGGCATGCTCTTCTATCAAAATACCTATGAAACGCTCCAGGCTGCCGACGATAGCGCGGTGCAGCATGACGGGGCGGTGACGCGCGCCGTCCTCACCCACGTACTCGGCGTCCAGACGCTCAGGCATGGAGAAATCGACCTGCATGGTGCCGCACTGCCACTGCCGGCCAAGGGCGTCCTTGAGCGTGTATTCGATCTTGGGGCCGTAAAAAGCGCCATCGCCCGGGGCGATCTCGAACTCGCAACCCGACGCCCGCAAGCTCTCCATCAAGGCATGTTCAGCCTTGTCCCAGCTTTCATCGGAGCCAATGCGCTTTTCGGGGCGGGTGGCCACTTTGTAGATGATGTTCTTAAAGCCGAAGTCGGTGTAGACCATTTGCAGCAAGGTGGTGTAGTTGACGCACTCGGGCAGGATCTGCTCTTCGGTGCAAAAAATGTGGCCGTCGTCTTGCGTGAAACCGCGCACGCGCATGATGCCGTGCAAGCCGCCGGAGGGCTCGTTGCGGTGGCACTGACCGAATTCGCCGTAGCGCAGCGGCAGGTCGCGGTAGCTCTTGATGCCCTGCTTGAAGATCAGGATGTGGCCGGGGCAGTTCATGGGCTTGAGCGCGTACTCGCGCTTTTCGCTCTCGGTCGTGAACATGTTCTCTCGGTACTTGTCCCAGTGCCCGGTTTTCTCCCACAGCGTCTTGTCGATAACCTGCGGGCCCTTGACTTCCAGATAGCCGTTGTCCTGGTAGACGCGGCGCATGTACTGCTCGACGCCCTGCCAGACCGTCCAGCCCTTGGGGTGCCAGAACACCAGACCCGGCGCGTGGTCATCTATGTGAAACAGGTCCAGTTCGCGCCCGAGTTTTCGGTGGTCGCGCTTTTCAGCTTCTTCCAACATGGTCAGGTGCTGCTGCAGATCGTCCTTGCTGGCCCAGGCCGTACCGTAAATGCGTTGCAGCATTTCATTGCGGTGGTCACCTCGCCAGTAGGCGCCAGCCACTTTCATGAGCTTGAAAAATTTAAGCTTGCCGGTGCTGGGCACGTGCGGGCCGCGGCACAGGTCTTCAAAGGAGCCTTCGCGGTACAGCGAGACATCTTCACCGGCCGGAATGCTGCTGATGATCTCGGCCTTGTAGTGCTCGCCCATCGCTTTGAAGTGCGCCACAGCCTTGTCGCGCGGCAACACGCGGCGCAGGACGGGCTCGTCTTTTGCGGCAAGCTGGATCATGCGTTTTTCAATTGTTTCCAGGTCTTCCGGGGTGAAAGGCCGCTTGTAAGAGAAGTCATAGAAAAAGCCGTTTTCGATCACCGGGCCGATGGTCACCTGCGCTTCAGGGAAAAGCTCCTTGACGGCGTAGGCCAGCAAATGGGCTGCGGAGTGCCGGATCAGCTCCAGGCCCTCGGCATCCTTGGCCGTGATGATGGCCAGGGCGCTGTCGCTTTCAATCAGATAGCTGGTGTCGACCAGCTTGCCATCCACTTTGCCGCCCAGGGCCGCCTTGGCCAGGCCCGCACCGATGGAAGCAGCCACTTCTGCCACGGTGACAGGTTGCGGGAAATCGCGTTTGGAAGCGTCTGGAAGCGTGACTTGGATCATGGTTTTCAAAGGAAAAAGAAAAAGCGCGGACAGGCCGCGCTTTTTGGGGGTAAGCCGGAATGGCGTGATTTTACGCCGCCCCTGCTGTGCTCAATTTCAGTGGAACTGCTCTTCTTCGGTCGAGCCGGTCAGCGCCGTCACACTGGACTTTCCGCCCTGAATGGCCGTGGTGACATCGTCAAAGTAGCCGGTGCCGACTTCCTGCTGATGTGACACAAAGGTGTAGCCGCGCTCGCGGGCTGCAAACTCGGGCTCTTGAACCTTCTCGATATAAGCCGTCATGCCGCGTTTGACATAGTCTTGCGACAGGTCGTACATGTTGAACCACATCGAGTGAATGCCGGCCAGCGTGATGAACTGGTACTTGTAACCCATGGCGCCGAGCTCGCGCTGAAACTTGGCAATGGTCGCATCGTCCAGATTTTTCTTCCAGTTGAACGATGGCGAGCAGTTGTAAGCCAGCATCTTGCCGGGGTGAACCTTGTGCACAGCGTCCGCAAATTTCTTGGCGAAGTCCAGGTCTGGCGTGCCGGTTTCGCACCACACCAAGTCGGCGTAATGCGCGTAGGCATTGGCACGGGCAATCGCCTGGTCAATGCCCTTGCGGGTCTTGTAAAAGCCTTCGGACGTGCGCTCGCCGGTGAGGAAAGGCTTATCGATCTCGTCATAGTCCGAGGTCAGCAAATCAGCCGCTTCAGCGTCTGTGCGGGCAATCACCAGCGTGGGAACGCCGCAAACGTCAGCGGCCATGCGGGCAGCAATCAGTTTCTGACAGGACTCGCGGGTCGGTAAAAGCACCTTGCCACCCATGTGGCCGCACTTCTTGACCGAAGCCAGCTGGTCTTCCCAATGCACGGCGCCGGCGCCGGCCTTGATCATGGCCTTCATCAGCTCAAAAGCGTTGAGTACGCCGCCAAAACCGGCTTCGGCATCGGCCACGATGGGCGCGAAGTAATCCACAAAATCCTTGTCACCGGCGTCAATGCCTTTGGCATGCTGAATTTCGTCGGCACGGCGGAAGGTGTTGTTCATGCTCTCAACCACCTTGGGCACCGAGTCCACGGGGTACAAGGACTGGTCCGGGTACATCGACGAGTAGGTGTTGTTGTCTGCGGCCACCTGCCAGCCGGAGAGGTAGATCGCTTTGACGCCGGCTTTGACCTGCTGCATGGCCTGACCGCCGGTGAGCGCGCCCAGGGTGTTGACGTAAGGCTGGGTGTGCAGCAAGTCCCAGAGTTTTTCGGCGCCGCGGCGAGCCAGCGTGTACTCAATGCGAAACGATCCGCGCAAGCGCACCACATCGGCGGCGCTGTAACCACGCTGTATGCCCTTCCAGCGTGGGTTGGTGGCCCAGTCTTTTTCAAGGCTGGCAATTTGCTGTTCGCGGCTGAGTTGTTCTGTCAAAGTCTGTGGCATGCGTTCACTCCTGGAAGTTAAAGAAAAAATTCAGTGCAGCCTGCTTTTGACACCCATTTCGCTGATGGATTGGGCGCCATAAACTGCGCTGCACATACCTTCACTTTAAGTCTTATAGAAGACTTTGCGCCACCCTCATATCTTATACAAGATATAAATTTAATTGTTTAAATTCAATAATCTTTCAGCAATATTCCACAATGCAGAAATAATTTTCTTATATTGAGAAATTATGCGGCAGTGCAACATTTCAATATTCCACATTACAAAATGACTTTTCCAATCGTGACTGCGAAAGAAAAAGGGGCAAAGACAAAGTCAGGCATCATTGGCCAAGACTGGTCACCACACTTCTCAACCCCACATGAATCGCTTTTTTGCCTATGGATGCCTTGCGCTGAGCATGGCGCTGGTGGGCAGCTATGTGGCGCTGTCAAAGCCCCTGGTGGCCGCATTGCCGGTATTTTTGTTGGCCTGGTTACGCTTTGGCGTGGGCGGTATAGCCATGCTGCACTGGCTCAAAAAACCGGCCGACGAAGCGCCGATGAACCGGTCCACGCGGCAACTGGTGTTTCTAGAGTCCTTTCTTGGCAACTTTCTTTTTTCAATTTGCATGCTCTACGGCGTGGCGCTGACCGGGGCCGTGGCGGCAGGTGTGATCATGGCGTCTATACCGGCAGCGGTGGCCGTGATGAGTTTTTTGTTTTTGCGCGAGCAAGTGCGAAGGCGCACCTGGGCCGCGGTGGCTTGCGCGGTCGCGGGCATCTGCTTGCTGTCGCTGGCCAGCAGCCCGCATGCGCAGCCAGAAGTCAGCAACACCACTGCGCAGGCGCAGTGGCTGGGACACCTGCTCTTGATAGGTGCAGTACTCTGCGAAGCCGCTTATGCCGTGATCGGTAAAAAACTAAGCGGTGTTCTGGGTCCAAAACGCATCACGGCCTTGATCAATGTGTGGGGTTTCATCTTGATGACGCCGCTGGGTTTGTGGCTGGCCCGTGACTTTGACTTTGGCGCTGTTGCCGCACCCACCTGGGCGCTGTTTGTCTTTTACGCGCTGGCCGCCAGCGTCTGGAGCGTGTGGCTTTGGATGACCGGTCTGCGTCATGTACCGGCCCATCAGGCAGGTATTTTCACGGTGATGCTGCCCATCAGCGCCAC
>Ga0164295_10001887_pt1 | contig 17394 bp, 11 predicted proteins | sample GEODES006metaG_FD_111798 | JGI IMG/M metagenome (GOLD analysis project Ga0164295, IMG submission 111798) | Oligotrophic lake water microbial communities from Sparkling Lake, Wisconsin, USA - GEODES006 metaG | ecosystem: Environmental > Aquatic > Freshwater > Lake | place: USA: Sparkling Lake... | reverse complement strand
GAGCAGCATCGGGTTGAAGGGCGTCTTGATCTCAACTCCCTCGAGGATCCATCCGGTCACAATGTCGAAGATGGATGCGAGCACAAGAATGAAGTCGAAGACATTCCATGCATTCTTAAAGTAATTCAGCCCGAAGCCAATGAGCTTGACCACGGCCTCGAAGATGAAGAAGAACGTAAAGAAGAGCTCCAGGAAGTCCGTTGCGCCCTTGGCCGGCTTCTCGCGCTCCGTGGTGGCGCCCTCCGGAATGGGTTCGTAGTAATCGGCCGCCATCACTGCGATGTTGATCATGATCATCGTCATCATCATGTACTCGAAGAAGCGATGCGTCACGAATCGGTACATCGGCGCGCGGATGAAGCCCGTTGGGGGCACCACGCGTGAGAGCGGCCTCATCACCTGGACGAGCTTTCGAGTCTCGACCCATTCCTTCTGCTCGTCGCTCATCATGGCCATGCCCGAGCGCTCGTCGCGTAGCCGGTTGAACTTGTCGATGACGACGCCCGCAAAGAACTTGAGCAAGACGAAGCCGCCAAAGATGACGAAGACGAAGAAGTAGATGCTGGCGATCCCCTTTTGCCAGAGGTTCTCCGTGCCGGGCACGGCGGGCCCTTGGCCGAAGCTGCTCTGCGCGGCCATCGCGCGGTACATGATTCGCGACCAGCCCTGCAGGGTCGCAATCTCGACCAGCGTCAGCAGCCCATAGCCCACGTTGTCGAAACCGGAGACATCGTGCCGCCAGAGGAGCCGGCATCGGACCTCGCCCGCGCTGCTCGTGTTCCAGCCGGCAGGCGGCGCGCACAGGCTGCCGTGCGCGAAGCCCGTCGAATTCACGATCTCGTCGAGGTTAGCTGCCATCTCCTCGCACACTGCCTTGTTGGAATACGCCGTCATGGGTAGCAGCAACGGTGCGGCCCCGCCCGCGAGCGGCTGCGGTACAAAAAGCACGCACGAGGAGAGGACGCCGCCAAAGACCTGGACGCCCAGGATGGCAAAGACAAGCCAGAAGACGCCTAGGATGAGCGTCACGTTGCCAATGGCGGGGAGCGAGCGGATGAGCGCCTCAATGACGAGCTGCATCGAGGGCACCTTTGACAAGAGCCGAAGCGGCCGGAGCGCGCGCAGCGTGCGTAGCGACTTTAAAGGTCCGATCTGCGACGAACCCCCGATCGACATCCAGCCGATGATGACGATCGCGAAGTCGAGGTCGTTCCAACGGTCGCCGAAGTAGCCCATAGGGCCGAGGCCGATCAGCTTGATCGCCATCTCGAGCGTGAAAGCGACGCCGAAGAAGAGGTTCAAGTCCTCAAGGGTGGCAAGTTCACCTAGTGCATCTGGATCCCCACTTTTCGCTCGCTTATTCAGCTGCGATGAGTCCGCGCAGAGCACATACGTTGATCCCACGATGAGCATCATCACGAAGCCTGTGAAGAGCTTCGTGACGATGACCCACTTGCATCCCTTGCGAAGCAGCGGCCACAGATCGGCGAGATGCACATACGGCCCCCCGAACGGCACCTGGAAGCCAGCCCCCCTTCGGTCCTTCCTCTTGATCATCGCGAGGGTTCGCCGAGCTGCCGCCGTTCTGCGTCGCGTACCAGAGCCAAACGTAACCGTTGGCACAGGCTCAGGCCCGTTCGCTACCGGTAAGAGGTCGGCCGGTGCCGCCTCCTCAATTTCAAAGAACAGACCTTCGCTTTTATGCTCTGGCGCCTCGAGGAATTCGAAGTCGAGCTTTTTCCGCACTTCTCGCACATCGGCCGCTTGCATATCGTCTTCAAATGCCCCGACCGCCATCGACATATCGAGCTCGACGGCGATACACGACGGGAACTTATCGGGCTGCCAGCGGCGTGTCGCGTTCGCGCCCGGAACAGCGCGCGACTTTGGTATGCCGATCGACAAGCCGAGCGGATCGTCCGTGTTGGGGCCGCGACGCGTGAGTCGTTCCTGCTCAAGCTGCACCAGCCGCATCGCGCGCACTTTGGACCACGCCCTGTGTTGCCGGTAGCGTGCCTGCAGGGTGAGCGCGGCGCGGGTCTGAGATATGGGCCCTTTAGGCTTGCTCGCCTCGTCGTCGTCGCGCACGTTCTTTTGGCTCGCGCTCCAGAGCGACGAGATCGTCAACGATTCCAGCGTGCGAACGCGTAAGGCGCTCATCGAGCGCACAGCGGAGGATGGCGAAAGCGACCTGACCAGCCGTCGGCTCCGACGTGCTGCGGTCGAGATCGAATTGTTCAGCGGCAATGAGCTGACCTTCAGCGAGCAGCGAGCACGAAAGTCGGGACCCAGCCTCTCTGCCTGTTGTGTCCCCTTGCCGCGTTCCGACTTGCCGTCCTTCCACGTCACCTCGCCACGTCTGCGTCCCTCGGACGTACCTTGCAACTCGAGGGACGTCTGCGGCACCGCCACCGACGAGGCAGGGAGTCGTGGCCCGGCGACGCCCGCTCCGTCGTCGCCACCGCCAAATCCGACGCCATCTCGTGAAATCCGACCCCACTCTCTGAACGAGTCACTCGTGTTGACGACCGTGGAGTGTACCACATCCCTGCCGCCCTCCACGGAGAGCACTGACGCGGGGAGCACGGCACGTTTCGCCAGGTTCGGCGAGGAGCCCGAGAGGACCGTCGTGGCACGCACGTCTTTAGGGCGGGGCTCCACCTCGAGCACCGACGCCTTGAGCGCCCTAGCTGAGCGCCCACTCGAAGTGAGCACGGTCCTCGGCGCCACCACAATCTGATGCGTCGTCGGCGGACGCAGAAGGTAGTCAGGGACTTCAGAGACTTCACCTGCTGTCATAGACTTCAATCCAGGAGCGCCGCGTGACAATCTAATCTCTGGTATGACGGCGATGTCATAGTTGCATGCCAGAGTTGCAGGTGCTCTATGGCATGTTGGCATCGGCGATGTTGCGGCAGAAGGCGCCGAGTGCATGACGCGGCCCAGTGACGTGAGGCAGTTCCACTCGTCGACGGCTTGATTATGTTTACTCGCGCGCGGGGGAGGCACAGTCAGAGCCACCTTCGGGCGAGACACAGCCAGAGCCACCTTGCTGCGAGACACTTCGGGGGAGGCCTTGCTGCTGCAGGGTGCCTTGGGAGTAGCCTTGGGAGTAGCCTGGGGAGAGGCATTGGCGATGGCGTTGCTGGAGAGGCGGACGGTGCTGACACCTCCGCCTCCTGTCGGCTTTATGAGCTTGCTTCCGTAGCACGCGGCGGCGGTGTCTGAGTCAAGGCTGGACGAGTCCGACGCGTCGTTCGGGCCGACTTCCAGTCTTGGCGGAGAATAGACGTGCATCGCCACCTCCCCCCGGGAAGAAGTGGAGGCGGGGTCGCCTTGGATGAACTTAGCGATGTTGGCCGCATTCCTATTGTCGTCGTCATCGTCGTCATCGTCGTCATCATCGTCGTCGTCGTCGTCGTCGTCGTCCTCGAAATATTGGTCGTCCTCGAAATCTTGGTCGCCGCCCTCCTTGGCCTCCCCACGCTCCCCACGCTCCCCACGCTCCTTCTCGTCCTCGGCGGGGGTCATGCGCAGCCCTTCGTCCGTCTCTGCGGTCGAGCCCTCATCAAACCCCATGAGTTTCAGTCGACTCGCCATCTCCTCCACGTCAACCTGGGCCTGTTTCGCCGCCTCCATCAACTTAGCCCTGCCGTCGTTGGCGGAGACGAGGAAAGATAGGATGATCGCCGTGTACATGTTGAGCAGAATGTACCTCCCGATCAACACGCTCAGGCAGAAGTAGAGCAACGTAGCCACGTTCGTCGAGCGCATGCCTAGAAACATGATGGGATGCCACGCCTCGCCCGTGAAGAGCTGGAAGGTGGTCATGAAGGCGTCGCCAAACGTGTCGAAATTGTGAAGCGGTACGCGCGCCAGGCAGCCCTGTTCGATGCCTACGGGGAGGTTGCGCTGGGTGGTGAGGTAGTCGGCGGCGCTCGACGCGCGGCAGTAGCCCTCGACGGGGTGGCAGTCGCATAGCGCATACGGCGTCGCGCCCGCGAGCATCGGGAAGGGTTCCCACGCAATACCCAGGGTGGCGTTGAGTGGGATGGAACCCACGGCGAGGGGCAGCTCGAGAGGACGCGGCAGCGGCGTGCATTGCTGGCATCGAACGAAGCGGTTGCCAAAGTAGCTCATGCCGAGCAGCGTGAACGTGTACTGGCAGAGGAGGAAGATGAGGAAGAGCGCGCCCATCGATGCGAGAAGGGTCGGCTGCGTGATGATGCACATCAACTCACGCAGCGAGGCGATCGGCAGGCGTTGCAGCAGCCGGATGAGCCGCAAAGAGCGGAAGATGGATGGGCTGAAGCCCTCCGAGCAGCGGCCCGACGCGACGACGGCGATCTGGCTGAACACGCTCACGAGCACGATGAAGCCGTCGAAGATATTGAAGCGGTCGGATACGTAGCCACCCACACCGAGGCCGAGAAGCTTGATGAGCATCTCTATCAGGAAGATGAAGGTGAGCGCAAGCTCGATGCCGCCGAGCAGCACACACTCAGGGTCGGGTTGGCCCGCGTAGTAGCAGCACTGCACGGCCGTGTTTATCGCGATACAGCACATGAAGAACGGGTTAAAACGCCGATGTGCGCACAGAACCGCGCACTGCGCCGCAAGATTGTCGCAGAACGGCACGGACGGCATCTTGCGGAGAGCATCGAGCAGCCCGGGCTTCCACAGCCGACGCTTCCATGTTCTCAGCGGCGCTTCCATCAGCGCCACTTTCTTCGTCGGCGCCGGCTTGCTCGGCGAGCGGGGGCTGTACTCAGCGGCATTTCCACGTCTGGAGTGCATGGGCAACTCGAGGCTTGCCCTCACGTTCGGGGCGGGGCTCCACCGCCGCTCCACCGCCGTGGCGAGCGTGAACGTGTGGCCGCCAGCCTCGTCGTCGGTGAAGTCCAGATTCGCGAGGCGCAGCGGCGGCTTGCGACCCCTGAATGGCGAGACACGAGAGCAGCGCGACCGGCTGTCCTCAGACAGCCCCCCGCCTGTCCGGCTGTCCTCAGACAGCCCCCCGCCTTTCGGCTCCGCCTCGACCGCATGGACCGCATGGACCAGTTGGGCATCCGCCTTCCTAATTTGGGTTTCCATCTCCGCCGCATCGGCCGTCGCCTCCTCGGTGGCCTTGGCGTGGGCCGCGAGTTCGGCCGCGAGCCCGGCCTTGAATTTCTGGCTGCGCTTGTTCTCGAGGTGCACCTGCTCGTAGATGACCGCGAGGGTGAGGTTGGCGGTGAACCAACCGCAGCACAGGACGAGCACGAGCGCGTAGATGATCCCGCCGCCGCCGCCGCTGTCAAACATGAGCTGCATTGAGACTGGCCAGTCGTCGATGGCCATGTTGCGGTACACGACGATAAACGCCCACCCGATGTTGTCGAACGACGTGAAGCCGTAGTCGGGGTTGGAAGTGCGTTCATCGAACTCCCCGTTAAAGTAGAAGGGGCTGTTTGGCGGGAGCGGCGCCGGCTGGCAGCAGAAGAGGTCGCCGGTGAGGTAGCCGCTCGTGTCGATGTGATCGCAGGTGAGCTCCTTCCACTGCTTGGCCGGTGGCGTGGCGTACTGAGGCTTCCGTCCGTTGAGCGTCGCAAGCCCCGCAAAGGCAGCGCACTGGTTGCCCCCATCACCAGAGGCGGAGCACGGCGCATATGCCCCTTGGAGACCGACGGCTTGTGAGAGCGTACCATCGCTCTGAAGGACGTGGCAGCGCCGGCGAGCGTGGCCCATGAAGAGCTGCACGCCCAGGATGGCGAAGCATAGGAAGACGAAGAGCAGCAGCGAGCCCACGTGCACCAGCTTGGGCGTCGCGTCGATCAGTGCCTGCACGATCGCGCGCGTCGCTCCAAACGAGGGCACCGACTTCATCGCGCGCAGCAGCCGGGCGGCGCGCAGCGCGGAGAGGCCGGAGACGCTGATGCACAGCACGGGCAGAAGCCCGAGCAACGAGACGATCGAGACGAACCCGTCGATCCAGTTCCACCCATCGCGCAGGTATGCGCCCGGATGCTGCCACAGGCCGAACAACAAAAGCTTCAACAGCATCTCGGAGATATAGATGGTGGTGAAAAGGATGTCGAGCACGCGCAGCGTGGTGTTGGACCCGGGGTCGTTGGTGTACTCGCAGGTAGCGGCGAGCGGGTCGCGAAAGGCCACGCAGAACAAGTTGACGCAGATGGTCGCGTAGATGAACCCGTCGAACCATGGCTGCAGGAGGAGCGAGCGAGCCGCCAGCCGCGCCGGGTTGGTCGGCGAGAAGACGCCAAACGACGAGTACTTCATGTGCGGCTCGTCGACCTCCACGACTTCCGCCTCGAAGTTCGTCGTTGGCATCAGTTGTCCCTTCTTACCGTTAAGCTCAAGCTGGGCAGCTCTCTCCTCCTTCAACCGCAGCTGTTGCTTCGTTTTCGGACTAAGATTCGGAACCGCACCCCATCGCCACGGACTGGCACTCTCTGTTGACACAGGCCTGTCCTCTGGAGTGCTTCGGAGCTCGACGGTAAGCGCTGGGCCCGCGTTCATCGCGAGACCGATCTACTCACTGCAAGAAGTTTCGCTAACATGTTAGGACACAGACAAGTCAACTCAAGTCAGCTTCAATTATTAAAAAAATTAGACTTTGAATGTGAATTTGACCCGTTTTACGTGTAATTCATACATGCGGTCCTGGATCTTCGGACGAACATGGAGCCGTCTCCCCGTAGGTGCTCGTTTGCGAGAGCCCTTCAGCCGCTGCGCCTCCCTGCGTGCGCATTCCATCCTGCATTCGCCGAGTCACGAGGTGCCCAACGACGTCGACCCCGACACGGGACTGTGCGCCGGAGGCCAAGTGCGCATCGCCCACGCGCCAGGCAAGGGCTTGGGCGCCTTTGCGGAAGCACCACTGCCGGCTGCTGTTGCCCTCGGAAGCTACGCCGGAGAGGTGCTCACCATTGAGTCCATGCACATGCGCTATGGCAATGAGCGGCCCGGCGGCGACTGGCACAGCTGCTGGCTTGAGGAGCAGTGTCGCTTCCGCTCCGAGCGCTCTCGCCGCGGTGTCAGCACCACTGGAAGGTACATCTTCAAGTACGGCACTCACGCGAGTAGCGGGCTGTTGTTACTCATTGACGCTGAGGATCCGGACTTTGCCAACTGGACACGCTTCCTCAATCACTCGAGCAATCAGCCGAACCTCAAAGTGGAGAAAAGCCTGAGCGAGCGCAATGAGCCAGTGATCGGCTTCGTGACCGCGCGCGCCATCGAGATGGGTGAGGAGCTGCTCTTCGATTACGGGCCAAACTACTTTGGGGGGTCGCTGGATGCGCCAGTCGAGCAGGGAAGACAGGGGATCGACACAGGCGACATCGTTGATACACCCCGGTCGGGTACAGTGCTAAGTGGCAACATCTAGGGGCCGCATGTATAAGTAAGAACGGGTTGTCGTGCTCCGGTGCAACCAATTTCGCGCTTGATCACGTTGAACGGTTTTTCTCGGCCCCAGTGTTGCCCACATCGCACTTATACGATTCAAATTATTTAAATGAAAGGACTCGGCTGAGTTACCGCCCGCCCGACTAAGCAGTAAGCTCGCCCCTTCAGCGAACCAGAAGACCGGCCGCACTGCCCACTGGGCAGCACAGGGTGCTTCTCGTCTGCCACGGCGAGGGCGACGAGTTAGGCGACGAGTGTGCTTGCTCGGCTGTTTCCAACGTCTCCCGCGCCGGTCATGGTGTCGAGAGCGCATTAATGGCCAGCAGCTCGACGTCGTAGAGCAGACGTGCGTTCGGCGGCACGTTCCGTTTGGGCAGCCCCTTTGCGCCAAAGCCGAGCACGGGAGGCACGTCAAGAAGCCGGCGCTCACCCACACACATGCCCACGAGGCCAACGTCCCACGCGGGAGGAAACTGGCCCGCCGGCTGCTTGCCCAGCACAAACTGCAGCGAGTCGTCGCCGAAGCGGCCAGCAAGCTCCATGCCATCGAAGACGGTGCCGTCGGCCAACCGCCCCGTGTACCGTATCTCGACGAGGTCGCCACTTTGTGCGTTCCGCGTGCAGCGACTTTGCACCTCGAGCCGCCGTATGGAGAGCACCTGCTCGGGTTCGTCCAATGGGCCGCCGCCTGGCGCGACCCTGGTTGCGATGGGAGCCATGGCTTCTTCACGGTCTTTCGGCAGGTCGTTTAGCCGCTCGTTGAAGGCAAGCGCGTCCTTCAAGGTCACTTGCACCGGCCGCCCTTCGGCCTTGGCGCGCACGAGGCGTGCACTCACCTCCTTGGCGCTTTCGCGCTCGACATTGACGCCGTCGACTGCTACGACGATGTCGTCGATCTGTACCTTGCCAGTGCTCGCCGCCTGGCCGCCTGCGACCACGTTGGCGACCAGCACGCGACTCGAGCCCTCGCGCGTGCCGTACTCGAAGCCGACGCGAAGGTCCTTAAGCTCGAGACCGAGCGGCCGGCTGCTATCGAACTCGAGGCTGTACTCGTCAGACAATGAGAGCGTGCCCACACTCGGAGCGGCGCCCTGCGATGAGACGAGTGGCGCCGGCCGTGCTCGGTTCTCTGTGCTGTAGATCGACTCGACCGCCGCCTGCTGCTTCCGCCGACGCTCCCCTGCGCTCAGCGGCGGTGCCTCATCTGCAAAGCGAAGGCCACGGTTTGGATCCTGCTCGCGCACGGCGGCGTATGGATCGGTGAGCTGCTGCTGCTGCTGCGCGGCCACAAAGGCCTCAAAGCTCGGAGCAGACGCCGTAAGGCCGTCGGCGCGTGCGAGCTGACACGCAGGGAGGCTCCCGAAGGCGGTAGCCAGCGATAAGAGGCGGCGGCGCGTAATTTCGGGCGGCGCTTTCAGGGCGGCGGCGGCAGCGGCGACGAGCAGCAAAGAGCTTCGAGCCAGCATTCGTCGATCGCGTGTGGTGTGAAGAGCCGAACGTGAAGCCGGGTCAAGAAAGGGTGATCCCCGTCTTCGAGTGTGATTCGGGGACGAGCACGGAGCGTGTGTTCCAGCACTTTGGCATGCTCTTCTGTGGGACAGGCTAACGACAATTTGACATCATCGCCTGGCTAATTACGAATCGACGGAAACCCCTGCCGCTCTAGAGCCACCTCCGAGTTCTAGGCACGCGGATCGAGTTCTTGTTTGAGCTGTTCGATCCTGATCCGTTCCTCGATCTTCTGCACCGCGGCCGTGTCGCCCCTCGCTCGCGCCAAATCTAGCACCTTGAGGAGCATTCCCGGAGGCGCAGCGTTTGCGTTGAGCCGCTTGGCGATCGGTTGTGGGTCCGGCGCTCGCTCATCGACGGACCGCCCGAAGAATGACCTAATGTCCATAGCAGACTCACTCAGCCCCTGGGGCGGCGATCCTGTCGAGTCGGCTGGCAAACCAGCCATCCTCTTCGCAATCGCGGTGCGCTGTTCAATCGCATCCAGTGCAGTGAAGCTGTTTGGGTAGCGCGCATCGGTCAAGGTGCGAGAAATGGCGTGCTCGTCGAGTAGCGCTGCCTCGGCCAATATGGGCACACGGTACCGCATCGACAGTGCCACCGCCTCGAACATGCTGGGGCAGGGCACACCCTCACTCTCTGCATCTTGCAAGCAAAGAATGGCCGCGTTGAGAGTGCTCACAATCACATGGCGCAGCCTAGAATTCGAGCCGACGCGCTGTTCCAGCAGCTCGGGTGGAAAGGCCGGCCCACCCAGGTCGATGCCTTGCAGCAGCTGCAACAGCGTAAGCGCCTCCTGAGTGCCAGATCTTACCCGATCCTCGGCAACAACCAGCGGTAGAAGCCGCTCGCGAGGTCGATCCATGAGCAACGCGACGAAGCCATTCTTAGAGACGCTCAGCGCGTGAATGCTGCAAGGCACGATTACAGCTGATGCTGAATGGAGCAGCACGATGCCGACGAAGAGATGCAATGGAGAGCACGCGACGCCCATTTTTAAAGGCAAAAAGTCCGCTGTGAAGAGTGGATTCTCGTGGACTTTCTCAACTCAACCCATGAACGAAAGTAATTTTTCGACGAAACGAGAAACAAATGAGTGGCGCGGATCGTGGCAGACCCTCCACGACCCGTCACGAGGCGGACCTGTCAGAATCGCGGGCATCGACGTCGGCAGTTACGTCCGCACCCTCGTGCACCTTCGATCCGTGCGAGCTCTCGCCCATGACTGAGTGGCGTGAGCTCTCTGATGGCGGCTACTCGGAGGTGTACAAGGCCAAGCTGCTTGGCGTGACAGTGGCAGTCAAGGCGGCGACGGGCCGCAAGAAGACAAGCGGTGAGTCGCTCCTGCGCGAGATCCGCTATCTCCAGCTGTGCGGCGCGCACCCGAACATCGTACAGCCGTACGGCGCTTTTGTCGAGGAAGGCCGCATCCACCTCGTCCTCGAGTACGCGCGGCACTGTCTGCGCACGGACCGCGTGGCGCGCTCGTGCGACCCGATCGTGGTGATGGCGGGCGTAGCGCGCGCGCTCGTGCGCATTCACTCGCTCGGCATCGTCCACCGGGACATCAAGTCGCGCAACGTCATGGTGGCCGTGGACAACCGCGCTTTGCTCATCGACTTCGGGCTCGCGTGCGACGTGGAGCGCGACGGCGAGGAGTGGCTGAGTCGCACGGTGGGCACCAAAAAGTACCGCCCCCCCGAAATGCGCGACGGCCGGCGCGCGCACTGCTCCTTGGACGTCTACTGCTTCGGGTTGGTACTTGAGAAGCTCGTACGCCAGCGGCGTGACCGCACCTCCTCAGATGACTCGCACGCGCGCTCGCACCGCGACCTACCTAGGAAAGACGCGGATTCAGGGCGGCACGAGCGGCACGACTGTCGGCTGTTGACCGACCTCGCCAGGCAGTGCACTAGCGAACGCCCACACGAGCGTCCGACGGCCTGGACGCTGCTGCAGAGGCTGCAGAGGCACTGTGGGGAGAGTGTAAGCCGTTGCGACTCGGCGCGTGAACGCGTGCCGCTTCACGATGCGCTGCACGCGTGCCGCGAGCGCGAGCGCTCCGCGAGCGCTATCGCCAAGCAGAGCGGCAGCGCCGAAGACGAGCAGCGCGAGCGCAAGCGCCGACGCCTTGACGATGGTCGGATCAGTGGGATGCGAGTGGCTGATGGAGGCAGCGAGATCGACAAGGAAGAGTAACTAGTGCTGCTGAGAGGAGGCGGCTCACGACGACGCATCTTGGTCGAGCGGGGCCTCAGGGAAGAAGTGCCATCTCACGGCCCGCGTGCCGCCTGCGGGAACAAAAGAAACGGAATGCGCGCATGTCCAATGGTTCCGGTTGTTGCATACACGTCGGTGACGATGGCCGCCGCTACCGCGACGACGGTCTCGACATCGTGCATGGCACGTCTGTGTGTGGCATGATTGTCGGGAGATCACCATCTTTAGGGTAACCGTACCTGATTAGTGAAACCCCTCCCCTAATGGGAGATGTCAAAGTCTCGTGTGGCGCCCCGGCCCGCCGCGCACGCGCCCGCACCTCGTCCGTTTCTAACGTCGTTCGGTTGCGATGAAATTCGTGTTCATTGACGTTAGTCACTTTTAGAGCCGATCCGACGTCGCGATAGAGGGACGCATTTCCGCGCAGCCGATGACAGCCGGCATGCCGGATGCAGGGTGAGGATATGGGATAGAATCGGGCTACTCGGGGATGAAGGCGGCCGCAACGTCTGACCCTAGGAAGCGGTCGACGAGTGCCAGCGTGCCCCGCGGCTGCCCGCCCGCTGCCACGCGGTGCCTCCCGAGCACTGTCTCAGGCTCGAGGGGCCACTGGGTGATGTCGTCGTCCCACGCCCTCCTGCAATGGTCAGGCGGCGGCGCGGGCGGCATGTCCGACTGGATCGGTACTTCGGAGGCCCATCCGCCGTCGGTCGCCTTCCACATCGCAGCTATCGGCTCGCGCAGCTCCGTGTGCGCCTCGCACTGCTTGACGACCTGCGGCGAGAAGCCCCCTAGAGGTACTGCGACCCCTGTCGGCGCCTTGGCGGGGGTGCCATCCCGTTGTCGGCTGACCTTCCACTCAGTCGGTGGCAGCCATGGCCGCGCGACCGAGCCGCGTCGGTGCGTCGGCTGAGCCTCCGCTCGAAGGGTGTGCCGCGTCAGCGGCAGCGACCGCTCGTCGCAAGGGCCGCCACGGCATGTTTTGGGTGCCGGCGGAGGGCGGTTGAGGCTGCCGCCGCCGATTGCGCGAGAGCGAGGCCAAGCGACTGGTGGCGGACTGGCAGTGTCACGTGGCATGGTCGGCCTGGCTGCGGCGCGAAGGTGAGCCGGCGGATCTTCGAGAATGCGAGGCCCGCGGCGGGTGGGCGCAACACCTCCATTGCGCAGCCACGGTCGGTCTGGTTCTTTCTCGGGTGGCGGGCCGAAATTAAATGGTCGCGTTCCGGGCCATCGGTCAAGGGCCTCACGCGTGGACGGGAAGAAGACGGGGCCGCCATATTGTCCGGGTAGCGCAGAAAGCTGGTTCCGACTCGTCTCCGCCATTTTTCCAAGTCGCGGCGGCAAAGCGGCTATGAAGAGACGGTTTCTGTCTCTTCTTTCGATCCTTGTGAAAGACGAGAGAGTGTTCGCATTGACAACGAATTCGAGAAAACTCGTCAAGCGGTGGTTACCTGCGTTGAACTGTTATGCTCGCAATGGGAGCCGACGCCATTGGCGCGCAGCCCAAGGGTTTGACGCTGTCGGTGCGAGCGCCCGCCGCCAAGCGCGGCTCATGCGCTCCACGCCACTCACCGCGAGTCTCCCACCGCCGCTCGTGTGCAGGAGGCGTTCACGCGCACATTTGATGTCTTCCCGTACGAGCAGCCAACATTTGCGGGCTCCTCGCAGACGCAGACGATGGGCGCCTCTTTTCCGAAGCGCTCGGGGGCGACGACGGGTAGCACCTACGGCTTCGGTTCCGCGACGCTCCGCTTCCAGAACGAGATGTACGGCTCGCACCTCTCTTACGGCAAGGCCAACAAGGCCGTCATTGAGCTCAGCGACTCGATCGAAGCTCGCGTCGTGCCCGGCACCGTCAACACGCTCGCGGCGGTGGCGCCGTCGCGCGATCTGCCCGATTACGCGTCCAATTTCAAGTGCGAGCCCGGCCACACCTTTGCCAAAACTGTCTCGCGCGATGCGCCGCCTGGCGAGGACGGCAAGCCTCGCTTCTGGGTGCAGCCAAAGGATACGGGCGGCCTCTTCCCGGACGGCAACGGTGTGCCTGCGCCCTTCATCATGGAGGCGCCGCGCGGCGCGGGCCCACCTACGCAGCGGCACCATGCGCCCACGCAGCTCCTCACGCCCGCGGAGCGGCGCGAGGCACTCGTGTTCGACAAGTGCCACGAGCGCGCACGCGCCACGCTGCGCAAGGCGCAGCAGGATGCGTGCAACCTGACGTATACGATGCAGAAGCGGTATCCGCACGGCGTGATGGGGCTCGAGGGCCCCGGCTGCCCCGACTCCATCATCTACAAAGCCGAGCGCGAGAGGCGAGAGGTCAAGGCCATCAAGGACTTCAACAACGCCGTCACGCGCTTCGAAAACCTTGCCGAGCGGCGCGACACACAGCTCGATTACCAGCTGCTTACACACGACTCCCACTCGACGGCCGTGGACAAGATGTTTACACATAAGGCTTCCTCGGCGCTGGGCATCCGCGGCGAACCCACCATCAGCGACCCGTCCTCTTCGTACAACTTGCGGCCGAGTGAGAATGGGATCCGGGATTTGCCCTTCCGATCGAACCAGGAGCAGCGGCTGCGAGAGATGAACCCGGCGCGCACGGAGCGGCTGCACAACATCGGCACGCGGGGCAAGCCGTACGACATCATCAGCGGCGTCGCGCTCCCAGTGCGCCCCACCGCCGCAGACTCGACGATGTTCGAGCACGACCGACGCGCGCACCCATCCAACCTGGCCGTGCCGCACGAGGGCGTGTTTGGCGGCTTCTCGACGACGGCACGCACCCGCGGCTTCACCGCGCCCACACTCAGCGGCCCCATCCCCGACGCCCACCAGAGTACGTGGCAGCCGCCCTCGCCCACGAGGGCGGGATCGAAGGTCTACATGAGCTGATCCCGAAAGCGCGTCTGCCGCGGCCCTCTGACCGCGACTTTCTCAGTCGCCGCGCATGCAAGTGCTCACCACAGCGCCTCGAAGTTCTCAATTCGCCGTGCGTCCTGGGTCGCGCTCGCCGCTCGCATGCCGTGCTCGGCGATATGAGTGCGCTCGAGTGCGCGCAACTCGCACCTAGGGGTGTTGTGGTCCCCCCCGCGGGAGAGAAGTTGTGGAGTTCGTCTCACGCGCACGCGCCATTTCCGTATACGGGTACAGGCTACAGGTTTGGTGCACGCTGATCGCTTTCTGCATTCTGGCTTTTTCTGGCGGGGCGAACTCCATCTCGAGCCGGCGCTCGCCCGGGCCAAGGACGCACGAGGCACGAGCGAGCGCCGTCCGCCGACCAAAGGACCAATTGGCGCCGACACCCTCGCCGACAGGCTTAAAACACAATTTACAGGGGCTAAGCACACTACGACACTAGCACACGACAAGCGCGCCAACGAGGATCGCGACGTGCGCATTCCGAACGATGTCGATGCGTGTTGATGATCACCCATACGCCATAGAGCGGACGGATAGACGCGACCGAGGCTCACACACGTCGCGACGTCGGTCGACACGCGAAGACACGCGATCGCCGGCGCTTTCGTGACCGAGACGCGTATACCCTCGATGCCGGGCGTAGCCACCACGGATCGGCGCGGGCGCCCGGGCCGGGGCCGGTCGTAGCGTCGCCACCCCCCGGGCCCCTGCGCCACCCGCGCCGTGCCGCCCTTGGCCGTGCGCGCCCAGCAAAACTAAGCAAAACTAATACGTCGCGCACACACCCGGTGTCCGGTTGCCCGGTGTCTTCTCACCGATTCTGACGCTTTCGAAGTTACGGTTTAGCTTTCGGCCACATGACTTCATGTACAGTAGTTGCCAAATTCACAATAATTCACGAGCATGAATTGTTCACGACATCACGAGGTGGGTGGAGGGTCTGAGCGCCTCCCACGCACGCCTTTTCGGGGCTGTGGGTGTGTGTCTGGCCGAGAGGGCCCTGAAACGAACGAACGAACGAACGAACAACTTCACGAGAAACGAACAACCCGGACCGTCTTCACAGCCGCCCCCTCAGTCGCTCGGAAGGGCGAGCAGACGTCCGCGGTCCATGATGCCCCTCTCGCTCGTAATCGGGCTGGGACCGCTCGGAGTCGTGCTGCGGTCTACCGCAGTGTGTCGTCGGGAAGTAGTGCTTGCGAGCTTATCTTTTTCCTGTGGTGTGCACGCAGCCCACGCTGAGCCTCCGTCAGCAATCATAGCGACTGGAGTGGTTCAGCTTCAGAATGGCGCCACGGTCATCGGTGCTGCAGAGGCTGCCCTCTACGTGACTGTGCGCCCGGCCGAGGCAGGCGGCGGCGCTTTGCAAGCAGGAACCAAAGTAGTGCCACTTGCCACTGCACGTGTTGCGGCACCGATCGCGTTTCCATACAAATTTCAACTTACCGAAGCAGATTTGACCGCCGAGTACAAGAGCATCGAACTCTCATCAATCAAAAGTCTAGACTTGCTCGTGAGTGCCCGATTCGACGGCGATGGCGTCGCTGCGACTCGAGGGCCGGATGATTTGGTTGGCCGTGGACTATTGCGAAAAGCTGGTTCCAGCGAACCCCTTCGCTGGAAACCGGCAGTCGTCGAATTACAAGGGCGCGGGCTAACGGGGCGGCTGCTCACGGGTGGCAAATAGTAGGCCTGCGTATTCCTATGCGCACACGTGAACCTTGGGTTCACTTCTCGTTCTCGCCATCTCCGATCTATCTGTATCGTGCCATGGTTCGCGCGGTCTCCCCGCGTAGCGTGGCGCACATGGTGGCGCAGTGTCGTTTCCGACCGCGCGCGGGCCCGGGCGCGGCGTCTGGTCGTCCGTGTCGCGTGTGGCGGTTGCGACGTAGTTGTGCGCTGTACGCGCTCAGACGGTGGCGTGGGAACGCTGTGCTTCGCTGTGCCGGTTTTTTACACTTACGAGTTACGAATCCAGTTAATCTCTGTGAGGTTTTTTCATGGGCGCGTGACGGGCTGGGAGGGAGCGGGGCATTCTTGTGCGCGCATCGCGCAGTCGGCGAGGATCCGACCTCGGGCACGTCCACTCATTATTTCCACACGCGCACCCCTCCTACTCGTCGCGCAGCGGCGAGGCCTCCCCTATCTGACATATGCAGATCGGCGAGCCAAATTGGCGAGGCCAAATCTTTCCCTTACGTGGTTCAGCACTGGATGTGAAGCATTGGCGGCCGTGGCGACGTTCCGTGTGAATATGAGGTCCTCCGTGTCACGCCGCGCCACCTCATAGGCCTCGAGGAAGGTGTAGCCGTTGCGGGCCATGGCGCGCTGGATGCGAGCCTTTTTGCCGCGCTGTGCGGGATAACCCCCCTCGTGGAGCTGCTCGATCTGGACGACCTCGATGTTGAACTCGGCCCACGGGAAGTCCTCGATGATGTCCGCCTCCGACCCCTCGGTGTCGATGGTCATGTAATCCACTGTTTGAACCCCGTGTGCTCGCAACTCGTCGGCGAGGTGGAAGCACTTGACCTTCATGGTGCGTCGCATACTCGTGCTGCGTGACGGCTCGTACGTTGACATGGCGCCGCTCCAGCCAGGGAACTGGCTAATCCCAAATGTGAGCTCAGTCTGGGCGCGTGGGCACACGGCGCCCTCGTACACGATGGCGGCCGGTCGGTTCTGTCGCAGGTTTGGCAGCTGACTCGGGTCTACTTCGAACAGCATGCCTCGCCAGCCCAACTGCTTCTCGAAGAAGTACGTGTTGCTGTGCTCCTTGCCGTCACGCGCGCCGAACTCGACATAGAAGCCTTTGCCACATTTGAGCAGCAGGTTCTTGAGGACGTGCTTATCTTGCCCGGCTTGCGCCTGGAAGTCACTTTGCGCCTGGAAGTCCCTTTCCAAAGTGACGCAAAGTGAATGCATCAGCCTTCAGTGCACGCCTTCAAGAGTCGACGCCAGGCGTGCGTCTATGCGCGCCTCCTGTGGTCTCTAGGACGAACATCGATTGTCCATGTATGGAAGTTAAGTTAGGGTTTCAGGCAGAGTCTTCTCCGCCTCCTCACCAAACGAAAAATGTTGGGGGCCCAGCACCGGGCCCAGCACGAAATCCTTTATGTTCAGGCGCCAATGTCTAAAGTCGAGGAGGGTCCACACAAGGGCCCCCATTTTCTCGAAACGCATCTTCACGAGGGGTCGCACGGACGCCTTTCGTTTTTCACACAGAAAAAAGATTAGCGCGTTCACAGCCTTGGAGGATCGAGGTAGGAATCTTCTCGGAACAGAACGCTCCGGGAGGAAAGAGGGCTGGTGTTCAGCGACAGCAGCATGTTG
>Ga0164295_10001886_pt1 | contig 17394 bp, 13 predicted proteins | sample GEODES006metaG_FD_111798 | JGI IMG/M metagenome (GOLD analysis project Ga0164295, IMG submission 111798) | Oligotrophic lake water microbial communities from Sparkling Lake, Wisconsin, USA - GEODES006 metaG | ecosystem: Environmental > Aquatic > Freshwater > Lake | place: USA: Sparkling Lake... | reverse complement strand
GCCGGCGCGCACCACGCCCAGATAGTCCACGCCGCCGTGCTGGAAAAAGCGCGCGTCTTCGATGGCCAGCACCGCGTCTTTCATCACCTGCGGAATGTCTTTGATGGGCGTCAGGCTGCGCCGCTCTTCGCCGAACTCGCCGATCAGCGCTCCATCCGCTGAAAAAACGCGCATCGGTAGCTTAGGCCGGTAGTTCAGCATGTCCGAAACATCGGGCAAATTGGGGTAGGCCACTGACAAAGCCAGCGCAATCACCATCAGCAGCGCCAGCATGCCGGCCGTTGCCAGACCTGCGGCCCATTGGAGCAGCCGGATCAACAGCTTCCGGGGCGTGGCCTCGGGCGGGTTGGGTGCCTGGCTGGCGGGCTTTGGGGTGTCTTTGGTGTTACGGGGCATGAACTCAATCGTGGGAGCAGTCAACCATTATAAAAAACGGCCTGACGGTTCAGGGTGTCTGCGGGGCTCAGTCGCCAAACTATACGTGGGCCGTTGCTTTCAGCGACTTTGCCTGCGCAACGGTAGAAGTTGAAAATTCTAAAGTGAGTATTTTGGTATTGTTAAATAGCGCTTGATTGCCCATACTTGAGTTCTTTGAAATTCAATTTAATTCTTTGATCTCTTTTTTCCAAGCCCAACCTGAGCCGCTGATCGGCTTGGACATCGGCGCTGACAGCCTGCATTGGGTGGAGTTGGCCCGCGATGGGCGTTCGCGCTTAGGGCTAGAACGCTGTGCTGCAGAGCCTCTTGCACCCGGCTGCATCGTTCAAGGGCAGATCGAACGCTTTGAGGACGTAAGCGCTGCCCTCAAGCGCTTGGTACTGGCCACCGGCAGCAAGCACCGCCGCGTGGCGCTGGCCATGCCTGCGTCGGCCGTCCAGACCCACGTGCTGACCCTGCCCGGCCCTTGCAGTCCGGGCGAGCTTGAGCAGGAGGTCCGGCAAGCGATGGCACTTGACCGCGATTCACCTCTTGCAGCCCTGGCCATAGATTACGGCCATGTGCCCGGTCCAGGCGGCACAAGGGGGCAACAGGTTTGGACAGCCGCCACGCCCCTGGACATGTTGCAAGACCGATTGGGTCTGGCAGAGTCAGCCGGCTTGTTACCCACGGTGGTGGACGGCCAGGCCCAGGCTTGCGCACGCGCCGCTGCACTGTTGCTACGACTGCGGCCACAGAAGAACCCGTCCGGCGTATCGGCCTTGGTCCAGCTGATGTTAGAGGGCACTTCTTTGCAGCTCTTGCTGCGTCACAAAGTGGTGTACCAGTCTGAGGTCTTGCCCCCGGGTCTGCCAACAGTGTTCGAGCTTGAGCGGCATTTAGAAGCAGGGATGGCAAGTCTGGCTCAGGGTGAATTGGCGGCCCGCTTGGAGCTGATTTTGCTGACCGGCGACACCCCTGAAGAGCCGTCATGGTGCGAATCGCTGGGACTTCAGCTCGGCTGCGATTGCCAGTGGGCCGACCCGGTCAAGTCCCTGGTGCAAGGCCAACAAGTGTCCAGCTTTGCGCCAGCTCCGCTGGCCTGCGCCGGGCTGATGACAGCTTGCGGGCTTGCACTGAGGAGGTTCAAGGACCTATGCTGATTAACTTTCTGCCGCATCGCAAGGTTTCGCTGATGCAGCAGCGCCGATCCTTTGTGCAAAACATGGCCCTGGCCTGCCTGGCGGCCCTGCTGACGGCGCTGGGCCTGAGCCAGCTGTTGGCACAGGAGTTGGCGCGTGCTAAAGACAGTAGCCTGCAACTGCGGCAGGAATTAAAGGCGCTGGACGCTCAACTCAAAAGTACGGCAGGCCTGCAAACTGAACTCAAGGCTGCGCGCATGCGCGAGGCCGTCTTGCAACAATTTCAAACGGACAGCGCGCAACCGGCGGCTTGGTTGTGGCCTCTGGCTGAACAACTTCCCGATGGTCTTTATTGGAGTGCAGTCAGCCAGGACAACAGGGTGGTGCTGCTCAAAGGCGCAGCCCGCTCGAGCTCGCAGGTTTTTGAATTGCTCTCGCAGATGCAAGCTTTAGCGCCATGGTTGCAGCAGCCTGAGCTGCTGGACATGACGCTTGCGAAGGCTGTGCAGCAAGAGGGGTATCCGCCTGGCATGCAATTTGTGATCCGAGCAGAGCTGCTGGCAGGGCCGGCCGAGAAACAGCCGGGCAGCCCGCCATGATGGCGCTCAGGCTGCCCTCGTTAGCGCTTAACGCGCCCATGCAATGGCCTGTTTGGCTGCGTCATTTGGCCCTGGTGCCGGTCTTCGGCCTGACCTTGCTGCTGCTCTGGTCTGTGTGGCTGCAAGGGCTTTCGCAAGACATTGCATTGGCGCAGCAGTCGCATGCTCAACTGCAGAACGGTTTGCGTGAAAGGCACGCGCAGTTGGTCGCGTTGGCAGAACTCAAAGCGCAGCTGGCGCAGACGCAGTCCAGGCTGTCAGAGCTTGAATTACGGTTGCCCGGCGCCTCCGACATTAACAAGGTGATGTCCAGTCTGAGTCGCAGTGCAAAAGCCTGGCGCTTACAGCTCGCCATGATGAAGCCCCAGGCGCCTACTGCAGGCGTACTTTATGAGGAGCAGCGGCTGACGCTGCAGTTGACCGGCCGTTTTGAAGACCTGGGCGGCTTTGCACGAGAACTGTCTGCCTTGCCGTGGCGCTGGGCTGTGCACAGTTTCAGCTTGGTGCCCGGTCAAACCGACTTGCTGCGCATGGACATGGTGCTGATCAGCTTGAGGTCACCGCACGCCAAGAATCCTTCGGCGCTGCCCGAACCTTCAACACTTCAATATGCCGGCAATGAGCGCCTTCGGCCTGTCATAGCGCCGGGCTTGGCACCATTTAGCAGCGAGCGTTTGTGGCCGCCAGCGCCCTTGCTCGCTGCCAATGTCTTGGCGCGCCCCGCCCCCGGCCGCGCCAGGGCGCCGCTGCAATCCGAACCGCTGGCCAACATGAATCTGGTGGGCAGCATGCTGAGCCAGGGGCAGGCGACGGCGCTGGTTCGCGTCAAGGACAGGATTTACCTGGTGCGTGTGGGCGATGTGCTGGGCCTTGAAGAAGCGCAAGTCGCTGAGATCAGCGCGTCGCGGCTGATGTTGTACGAACACAGTTCAGTTCCCGGTGCCAACAAGGTGACGCAGACACGCTTTATGAACCTGCTGGAGAAAACGCCATGAACTCTGCATCGATTTGGATGGCCGCACACAGCCCCCGTAAGTTGTATCTGGCGATGTGCCTGTTGTGGGCTTGTTGGCCGGTGGCAGCGCAGCAAGCTTCGCCCGCCGGGCCGCCGTCTGCGGAGCAAATGAGCCAGGATGGGCGGGGCCTGATGACGCTGAATTTTCAGAACATCGACATCCGTTCTTTGCTGCAGGTGATGGCAGATTTCACGGGCTTGAATCTGGTGGTGTCTGACAGCGTGACCGGCACAGTCACACTGCGCCTGAAAGAGGTGCCATGGGCGCAGGCGCTGAACATCATCCTGGAGACGCATGGTCTTGGCATGCGTCAGCTGGGCAATGTTTTACAAATCGCACCCAAGGCTGAGCTGGCAGCCAGAGAGAAAATTGAAATCGAAGCGCAACAGGCTTTGCAGGGGCTGGGCCCGGTGCGCATGCAGGAGTTCAAGCTGAACTATGCCCGCGCTGCTGATGTGGCGCGCAGTCTCACGGGCTCGGGTGCGGGCGCCAACGCGCCGGGTGGCATGCGCATTTTGTCGGCGCGCGGCAGTGTGCTGGCGGATCTGCGGACCAACCAGGTCTTTGTCAGCGACATGCCCACCCGGCTGGTGCAAGTGCAAGACTTGATCCGCAAACTCGACATTCCCGTCAGGCAGGTGTTGATAGAGGCGCGCATTGTCGAGGCCTCCGATAATTTCGGCCGCTCTCTGGGCGTGCGTCTGGGTGGCCGGGCGACCGGTTTGAACAACAACATCAACACCCAGGCCGGCGCCAGTTACTTGTCACCCGCTACAGGGGCAGCGACGTCGCAGCAGACCGCCTTCGGGGTCACAGCCGGTGACTTTGTCAATATGCCCGCAGCTGCGCAAAACGGCTACAACGCGGCTTCTTTCGCAGTCTCGTTATTCAATGCCTCACTGACCCGGGTGCTGAATTTGGAAATTTCAGCAATGGAAGCTGACGGCAAGGGCAAAATCATTTCCAGTCCGCGCATTGTCACGACCGACCAGGTCAAGGCCTTGATCGAGCAGGGCACCGAACTGCCTTACGAGGAGAAATCAGCCAGTGGCGCGACCACAACGGCATTTCGCAAAGCCAACCTCAAACTGGAAGTCACGCCGCAGATCACGCCAGAGGGCAACATCATCTTGAACCTGGACATCAACAAGGACAGCGTAGGCCGGCTGACCACCAAAGGCTTTGCCATTGACACCAAGCATGTGCAAACCCAGGTGTTGGTGGAAAACGGCGGAACGGTTTCTATCGGCGGTATTTTTGAGGAAATTGAGCGTACAGACGACACCAAAGTGCCTGTTCTCGGCGATTTGCCTGGCCTGGGCTGGCTGTTTCGCAACCGCAGCAGCAGCCGCAGCAAGTCGGAGATGATGGTGTTCATCACCCCGAAACTGTTGGACCAGTCGGCGACTGCCCCTTAGCCCCTGCCGCTCAGGGTTATGCTCTGAGGCTTTCAGGTCTGGGGTGTCGCTAAGCCTTGAGCGGGCTGGCGTGCCGGCTCCAGTAGCCTGCCAACCTGACGACAATTTGCAGCCTTGAACTCGAAACCTTTACGAATCGCTTGCGTGGGCCTGCCCGGCTCTGGAAAGTCCACAGTCGGCCGCCAACTGGCCAGGCGTGTGGATTTGCGTTTCATTGACACTGACCATGTGCTCGAGCACCGGATGGGTTGTTCGATACGGGAGTTTTTCGAGCGTGAAGGCGAGCCGGCTTTCAGAGACTTGGAAGAATCTGTGATCGATGAGCTGTCGCTCGGTGGTGACTGTGTTTTGTCAACCGGCGGTGGTGCGGTGCTGCGGCCGTCGAATCGCCGTCACCTGCATGAGCGAACCACCACGGTCTATTTGCACTCAGCGCCGGAAGAGGTTTTCCGGCGTTTACGCCATGACCTCAACCGCCCTTTGCTGCAAGTGGCCGACCCCTTGTTGCGCCTCAAAGAGTTGTATGTGCTGCGTGACCCGCTGTACCGCGAAACGGCGCACCTGGTGATTGAAACCGGCCGCCCCTCTGTGGCCAGTCTGGTCACCAGCATCATGCAGTCGCTCCAGCTCGTGCCGGCCGCGCCCCCTGGCGCGCCGCCCGCCTGAGCTGCTGCTGGCTACACTTGCCACCATGCCCCAAGAAGCCATAAAAGTGTCCGCTCCAGCGCCTGCCCGAAAGGTGCGTATCGAGTTGGCAGAGCGTTCCTACGACATCCTGATTGGTTCAGCCTTGCTGGGCAGTGCCCAGAGCTACGCGGGTCTGCCGCGTGCCAGCACGGCGCTGATCGTGTCCAACACCGAGGTGGCGCCCCTTTATGCCGCGCCTTTGCAGGAGTCGCTGGCCAGTACTTATGCCAAGGTGCTGCTGGTGACCTTGCCCGATGGCGAGGCGCACAAGGACTGGCCCACTTTGCAGCTGATTTTTGACGCCTTGCTGCAAAACAGCTGTGACCGCAAGACCGTGCTGTTTGCTTTGGGCGGCGGTGTGGTGGGCGACATGGCCGGCTTTGCCGCGGCCAGCTACATGCGCGGCGTGCCTTTTGTACAGATTCCAACGACGCTGTTGGCGCAGGTCGATTCTTCTGTGGGCGGCAAGACGGCGATCAACCACCCGCTGGGTAAAAACATGATCGGCGCTTTTTACCAGCCGCAGCGCGTGATTTGCGACCTTGACCTGCTCAAAACTTTGCCTGCGCGCGAACTCAGCGCCGGGCTGGCGGAGATCATCAAATACGGGCCGATTGCCGACATGGATTTTTTCAGCTGGATCGAGTCCCACATCGATGCCTTGCGTGCTGCGGACAGCTTAGCGTTGGCGCATGCTGTTGAGCGCAGCTGTGAGATCAAGGCTGTTGTGGTCGGCCAGGATGAGCGTGAGGCGGGTCTCAGGGCCATCCTCAATTTCGGCCATACCTTCGGCCATGCCATCGAGTCGGGCATGGGTTACGGCGCCTGGCTGCATGGCGAGGGCGTGGCTTGCGGCATGGTCATGGCGGCCGAGTTGTCACAGCGCCTGGGCCTGGTCGATGTGGCTTTTGTGGCGCGCTTGCGCCGCTTGATTGCGCTGGCCGGCTTGCCTACCGTGGGGCCTGTGCTCAGCCAGAGCGACAACGCTGGCCGCTACCTGGAATTGATGCGGGTTGACAAAAAAGCCGAGGCTGGAGAAATCAAGTTCGTGGTGATTGACCGCCCTGGCAGTGCCCGCGTGCAAAGTGCGCCGGATGCGTTGGTGCGTCAGGTTATTGACGCCTGCTGCGTGCCGCTCTGACATGTGCAGCACCGCATGACGCTGGCTGTTTATGCATCAGACCCGGCCCGCACCCGCGGGCGTCGCTATGCAGAGCCGCAGGCGCCCACGCGCACCGACTTTCAGCGGGACCGCGATCGCATCGTTCACTCCACAGCTTTCAGGCGGCTGGTCTACAAAACCCAGGTTTTTTTGAACCATGAAGGCGATCTGTTCCGTACCCGGCTGACGCATTCTCTGGAAGTTGCGCAACTCGGCCGCTCTATCGCCCGCTCCTTGGGTTTGAACGAAGACCTGGTCGAGGCCGTGGCGCTGGCGCATGACTTGGGTCACACGCCTTTCGGCCATGCCGGCCAGGACGCGCTCAATGAGTGCATGGCGCCGCACGGCGGTTTTGAGCACAACCTGCAAAGCCTGCGCGTGGTGGACCAGCTCGAAGAGCGCTACCCGGGCTTTGATGGTCTGAACCTGTGCTTTGAAACCCGGGAGGGCATTCTCAAGCACTGTTCAGCGCGCAACGCCGAGCAGCTGGAAGAGCAAGAGCCCGGTGGCGTGGCGCGCCGCTTCATTGACCGCAGCCAGCCCAGTCTGGAGGCGCAGCTGTGCAACCTGGCCGACGCCATTGCCTATAACGCGCACGACATCGACGACGGCGTGCGCTCCGGCCTGATATCGATGGCGCAGTTGCAATCGGTGGATTTGTTTGAGCGCTACCGCTTGGAGGCTCTGGCCGAGCACCCTGGTTTGGCTGAGCCGCAACGTGCGCGCCGCCTGCTTTATGAAACCATACGCCGCATGCTCAGCGCTCAGGTCTATGACGTGATTGGGGCCACGCGGCAAGCGATTGAAGCTGCCGCGCCGGCCAATGCTGATGAGGCCCGCCAGGCCGGCCCGCTGCTGCGCTTCAGTGCGGCCATGCATGCGCAGTCTGCAGCGCTCAAACAGTTTTTGTTTGGCAGTCTTTACCGCCACCCGCAGGTCTTGGAGACTACCGGCCAAGCCCAGATTGTGGTGCGTCAGTTGTTCGAGGCCTACTCACTTTGCCCCGCTGAAATGCCAGCCGTGCACGCGGCACGCCCGGACGCAGCGCGCGCTGTCGCAGATTACATTGCGGGCATGACCGACCGGTTTGCCGCCAAGGAGCATGAGCGCCTGACCGGTCTCAAACTGCTCCAAACGGGCTGAGTGCCGCAAGTCTTGCCGGCTGCTTGGTCGCTGGCGCTTTAACATGAGGTTTTAAGCTCCAACCCGATGGCCCGCCAACCCCGCCTCACTGTTGCTGCGTATCCGCACCACATCATCCAGCGCGGCAATAACCGCCAGTTGATTGTGTTGGACGATGCTGACCGTCAGTTTTTGCTGGCGCTGTGGCAGGCGCAAGCGCAGGCCTGTCAAGTGGCTGTTCATGCATACGTGCTGATGAGCAACCACTTTCATTTGCTGGTCACACCCGACACAGCGGACGGCGTGCCCAGGATGATGCAGGCCGTTGGCCGCAGCTATGTGCGCTATTTCAACAACCGCCACGGCCGCAGCGGCACGCTGTGGGAAGGGCGCTACCGATCGACGCTCATAGAGACCGAGCGCTACCTGCTGGCCTGCATGGCTTACATCGAGCTCAACCCGGTGCGCGCCGGACTGGCCGAGGCGGCGGCGGACTACCCCTGGTCCAGCCACCGGCATAACGCAGGAATGTCCGTAGACAAGCTGGTCACCCCCCATGCACTGCTTTGGAGCCTGGGTAACACCCCTTTTGCGCGGGAAGCCGCTTACCGTGAACTGGTGCTTGCCGGTGTTGCTCCATCGCAACAGCAAGCGCTGACCAGCGCTACCTTGTCAGGCTGGGCTTTGGGCTCAGAGACTTTCAAGCGGGGCTTGCAGGAGAACACGAGCAGGCGCGTTGCGCCTGGCCAGCGGGGTCGCCCGCCCGGCCATTCAGCTTCAAGGGTTAAAGAATGAAGTTTTAAATCTGTCCCCTTTTAATTCCAGTACCTGGAATAATTAAAACAAATGGGATCTGACCCCATTTGTTTTAATTGGCATTGTTGTTGCACTGCACTATGCTCCCGATTCGGGAATTTTTTGATCGCTTCCATTGATGGGGAACAGGCATGACCACGGCTGCTGAAATCAAGCATTTTGAACAACACGGTTTGTACTCGGGCCAAAACGAGCATGACGCTTGCGGTGTGGGCTTTGTGGCGCACATCAAGGGCCTCAAAAGCCATGCCATCGTCCAGCAGGGTCTGAAAATCCTTGAAAACCTGGACCACCGGGGTGCTGTCGGTGCCGACAAGCTGATGGGCGATGGCGCCGGCATTTTGATTCAGTTGCCTGACGCGCTGTACCGCGAAGAAATGGCGCTGCAGGGTATTGAGCTGCCGCCGCCCGGTGAGTACGGCGTGGGCATGGTGTTCTTGCCCAAAGAAAACGCTTCCCGCCTGGCCTGCGAGCAGGCGCTGGAGCGCGCGGTCCGCCTGGAGGGTCAGGTGTTGCTGGGCTGGCGCGATGTGCCGGTCAACCGCGACATGCCCATGTCGCCCACCGTGCGCGAAAAAGAACCCATCTTGCGGCAGATCTTCATCGGCCGCGGCAATGACGTGATCGTGCAGGACGCGCTCGAGCGCAAGCTCTATGTAATCCGCAAAACCGCCAGCGCAGCCATTCAAGACCTGCAGCTGACGCACAGCAAAGAATATTACGTGCCCAGTATGTCCAGCCGCACGGTGGTCTACAAAGGCTTGTTGCTGGCCGACCAGGTCGGCACTTACTACCTGGACTTACAAGACGAGCGATGTGTGTCCGCCCTGGGTTTGGTGCACCAGCGCTTTTCAACCAACACTTTTCCCGAGTGGCCGCTGGCCCACCCTTACCGCTATGTGGCGCACAACGGCGAGATCAACACCGTCAAGGGCAACTACAACTGGATGAAAGCGCGCGAAGGCGTGATGTCTTCGCCGGTGCTGGGCCCTGACCTGCAAAAGCTCTACCCGATCAGCTTTGCCGACCAGTCCGACACCGCCACCTTCGACAACTGCTTGGAGTTGCTGACCATGGCCGGCTACCCGATCAGCCAGGCCGTGATGATGATGATTCCCGAGCCTTGGGAGCAGCACACCACCATGGATGAGCGCCGCAAAGCGTTTTACGAATACCACGCCGCCATGCTCGAGCCCTGGGACGGCCCTGCGTCTATCGTCTTCACTGACGGCCGGCAGATCGGCGCCACGCTGGACCGCAACGGCCTGCGGCCATCGCGCTACTGCGTGACCGACGACGACCTGGTCATCATGGCCTCCGAGTCCGGCGTGTTGCCGGTGCCCGAGCACAAGATCGTGCGTAAATGGCGTTTGCAGCCCGGCAAGATGTTCCTGATCGACCTCGAGCAAGGCCGCATGGTCGATGACGAAGAGATCAAATCCAACCTCGCACACAGCAAGCCTTACAAGCAGTGGATTGAAAACCTGCGCATCAAGTTGGATGATGTGCCGACAGAGCCAGCAGGGGCCGCGAACCGGCTTAGCCGGGCGCAAGGCGCCGCCCCCAGCGAGGGGGGAGGCGAACCACACGCAGTGGGGAGCCACGGGGTAGAACCAAATCTGTTGGACAGGCAGCAGGCCTTCGGTTTCACGCAGGAAGACATCAAGTTCCTGATGTCGCCCATGGCCATCAACGGCGAGGAGGCCACCGGCTCCATGGGCAACGACAGCCCGCTGGCCGTGCTCTCCAACAAAAACAAGCCGCTGTACAACTACTTCAAACAGTTGTTCGCCCAGGTCACCAACCCGCCGATTGACCCGATCCGCGAAGCCATCGTGATGTCGCTGGTGTCCTTTATTGGCCCCAAGCCGAACCTGCTGGACATTAACCAGGTTAACCCGCCCATGCGGCTGGAAGTCAGCCAGCCGGTGCTCAATGTCGCCGACATGCAAAAGCTGCGCAACATTGAGGCCCACACCCAGGGTAAATTTCGTAGCTACACACTGGACATCACTTACCCGCTGGCCTGGGGCCATGAGGGCGTCGAAGCCAAACTGGCCTCGCTGTGCGCTGAAGCGGTGGACGCCATCAAGAGCGGCAAAAACATCCTGATCGTCAGTGACCGCGGCGTGAGCGCCACGCAGGTCGCTATCCCTGCGGCGCTGGCGCTGTCAGCGGTGCATCAGCACCTCGTTAAAGAAGGTCTGCGCACCACGGCGGGCCTGGTGGTTGAGACCGGCTCGGCCCGCGAGGTGCATCATTTCGCCGTGCTCGCCGGTTATGGCGCCGAAGCCGTTCACCCTTACCTGGCGATTGAAACGCTGGCCGAACTCACGGCCGGCCTGCCGGGCGATTTGAGCACTGACAAAGCCGTCTACAACTACACCAAAGCGATTGGCAAAGGCTTGTCGAAAATCATGTCCAAGATGGGCGTGAGCACCTACATGAGCTACTGCGGCGCGCAGCTGTTTGAAGCTATTGGCCTGAACCGCGCCACCATCGCCAAGTACTTCACCGGCACGGCCAGCCAGGTTGAAGGCATGGGTGTTTTCGAGATCGCCGAAGAAGCCCTGCGCATGCACCGCGCTGCTTTTAGCGACGACCCGGTGCTCGCCACCATGCTGGATGCCGGCGGTGAATACGCCTGGCGCGCCCGCGGTGAAGAGCACATGTGGTCGCCCGATGCGATTGCCAAACTGCAACACGCCACGCGCGCCAACAACTGGAGCACCTACAAGGAATACGCCCAGCTGATCAACGACCAGAACCGCCGCCACATGACGCTGCGCGGCTTGTTTGAGTTCAAGATCGACCCGTCCAAAGCCATCCCGATTGACGAGGTCGAGCCGGCCAAGGAAATCGTCAAACGCTTTGCCACCGGCGCCATGTCGCTGGGCTCCATCTCCACCGAGGCACATGCCACGCTGGCCGTGGCCATGAACCGCATAGGCGGCAAGAGCAATACCGGCGAGGGTGGCGAAGACCCGAACCGTTACCGCCAAGAACTCAAAGGCATCCCGATCAAAAAGGGCGAGACGCTCAAAAGCGTGATCGGTGAAAAGCAAGTCGAAGTGGACGTACCTTTGCAAGACGGCGATTCATTGCGCTCCAAGATCAAGCAGGTCGCCTCCGGCCGCTTTGGCGTGACGGCTGAATATCTGGTGTCGGCTGACCAAATTCAGATCAAGATGGCCCAAGGCGCCAAGCCGGGCGAGGGCGGCCAGTTGCCCGGCGGCAAGGTCAGCGAGTACATCGGCGCGCTGCGTTACTCGGTGCCGGGCGTCGGTTTGATCTCGCCACCGCCGCATCACGACATTTATTCCATCGAAGACCTGGCGCAGCTCATCCATGACCTGAAAAACGTCAACCCGCGCGCCAGCATCAGCGTCAAGCTGGTGTCTGAAGTGGGGGTCGGCACCATCGCTGCCGGCGTGGCCAAAGCCAAGTCCGACCACGTGGTGATTGCCGGTCATGACGGCGGCACGGGCGCTTCGCCCTGGTCATCGATCAAGCACGCTGGCTCGCCTTGGGAAATCGGCCTGGCTGAAACCCAGCAGACGCTGGTGCTCAACCGCCTGCGCGGCCGCATTCGCGTGCAGGCCGACGGCCAGATGAAAACCGGGCGCGACGTGGTGATTGGCGCCTTGCTGGGCGCTGACGAATTCGGCTTTGCCACCGCACCGCTGGTGGTCGAAGGCTGCATCATGATGCGCAAGTGCCACCTCAACACCTGCCCGGTCGGCGTGGCTACGCAAGACCCGGTGCTGCGCCGCAAGTTCAGCGGCAAGCCCGAGCATGTCGTCAACTACTTCTTCTTTGTGGCCGAAGAGGCGCGCCAGTTGATGGCGCAACTGGGCATCCGCAAGTTCGACGATCTGATAGGCCGCGCCGACCTGCTGGACACGCAAAAAGGTGTTGAGCACTGGAAAGCCGGCGGCCTGGATTTTGGCCGCCTGTTCTACCAGCCGAATGTGCCGGCCGATGTACCGCGCCTGCATGTGGACGAGCAAGAGCATGGGCTCGAAAAAGCACTCGACGTGCGCCTGATCGAAAAGTCCAAACTCGCGCTCGAAAAAGGCGAGAAGGTCCAGTTCATTGACGTGGCGCGCAACGTCAACCGCACCGTGGGCGCCATGCTCTCGGGCGAACTGACGCGTCGTCATCCACAAGGTCTGCCGGACGACACGCTGCGCATTCAGCTCGAAGGCACGGGCGGCCAGTCTTTCGGCGCATTTCTGGCCAAGGGCATCACCCTGTACCTGATCGGTGACGCCAATGACTACACCGGCAAGGGCTTGTCGGGCGGCCGCATTGTTGTGCGTCCGAGCATCGACTTCCGCGGTGACGCAGTGAAGAACACCATCGTCGGCAACACCGTGCTGTACGGCGCGACCACCGGCGAGGCATTTTTCAGCGGCGTGGCCGGTGAGCGTTTTGCGGTGCGTCTGTCTGGCGCCACCGCGGTCGTTGAAGGCACCGGCGACCATGGCTGCGAGTACATGACAGGCGGCACGGTCGCCGTGCTCGGCAAGACCGGCCGCAATTTTGCTGCCGGCATGAGTGGCGGCGTGGCTTATGTGTATGACGAAGACGGCCAGTTCGCTTCGCGATGCAACACCTCCATGGTCTCCATGGACAAAGTGGTGAGCGCTGCCGACCAGCATTTGCATGACAAATCCGGCTGGCATGGCGACGAGACCGACGAAGAGCAGCTCAAGCGTCTTCTGCAAGACCACAATCGCTGGACCGGCAGCAAGCGCGCGCGCGAACTGCTCGACAACTGGAGCGAAGCCCGCCAGAAATTCGTCAAGGTTTTCCCGAACGAATACAAGCGCGCCTTGAGCGAGCGCAAGGAGCGCCAGTTGCTGGCCGCGACCGAAACAGGCAGCGCCCAGGTAGCGACCAAGCTTGCCGCCGTGGCCGCAAGTTAAGCGCGCCCCAACGTACAGAAGAATCAGAGGACGGACATCATGGGAAAAATCACCGGTTTCATGGACTTTGAGCGGCTTGAAGAGGGCTACAAGCCCGTGCCCGAGCGCTTGAAAAACTACAAGGAATTTGTCATCGGTCTTGATGATCAGCAGGCCGGCCAGCAAGCCGCCCGCTGCATGGACTGCGGTACGCCCTTTTGCAACAGCGGCTGCCCGGTCAACAACATCATTCCGGACTTCAATGACATGGTGTTTCGCAATGACTGGAAAAACGCCATCCAGACGCTGCACAGCACCAACAACTTTCCCGAGTTCACCGGTCGCATCTGCCCGGCGCCTTGCGAAGCCGCCTGCACGCTGAACGTGAACGACGACGCGGTTGGCATTAAGTCGATTGAGCACGCCATCATCGACCGTGCCTGGGCCGAAGGCTGGGTCACGCCGCAACCGCCCAAACACAAGACCGGCAAGAAAGTCGCCGTGGTCGGCTCCGGCCCCGCCGGCATGGCGGCAGCCCAGCAGCTTGCGCGCGTGGGCCATGACGTCACCTTGTTTGAAAAGAACGACCGCGTGGGCGGCCTGCTGCGCTACGGCATTCCCGACTTCAAGATGGAAAAAATCCACATCGACCGCCGCGTCGAGCAGATGACGGCCGAGGGCGTGACCTTTCGCTGCGGCGTGCTGGTCGGCGAGCTGCCGAAAGACAGCAAAGTCACCAACTGGGCCAAGGAAACCATCACGCCGGCGCAGCTGCAAAAAGACTTTGACGCGGTGGTGCTCACCGGCGGCTCAGAGCAGTCGCGTGACCTGCCCGTGCCCGGCCGCGAGCTGGCCGGCATTCATTTCGCCATGGAATTTTTGCCGCAGCAAAACAAGGTCAACGCGGGCGACAAGCTCAAGGACCAGTTGCGCGCCGAAGGCAAGCATGTCATCGTCATCGGCGGTGGCGACACCGGCAGCGACTGCGTGGGCACCAGCAACCGCCACGGCGCGGCCAGCGTGACCCAGTTCGAGCTGATGCCCGAGCCGCCGGTCGAAGAAAACCGCCCCATGACCTGGCCTTACTGGCCGATCAAGCTGCGCACCTCTTCCTCGCATGAAGAAGGTTGCGAGCGCGAGTTCGCCATCTCGACCAAAGAGTTCATCGGCGAAAAAGGCAAAGTCACGGGCCTGAAAACCGTTCGCGTGGAGTGGAAAGACGGCAAGATGCAGGAAGTGGCCGGTTCCGAGCAACTGCTCAAAGCCGATCTGGTCTTGCTGGCCATGGGTTTTGTGGCGCCGGTCAGCACCGTGCTCAAGGCCTTTGGTGTGGACGCTGACAACCGCGGCAACGCCAAGGCCAGCACCGACTTCACTGGCGGCTACGCCACCAATGTGCCCAAGGTGTTTGCCGCCGGCGACATCCGCCGAGGCCAGAGCCTGGTGGTCTGGGCGATTCGCGAAGGTCGTCAGGCGGCGCGCGCGGTCGATGAGTTTTTGATGGGCGCCAGCGACCTGCCGCGTTAAGCGGCAGTTAGCGGGGCCCGCCTGCGGGAGCCCGTTTAACATTAAAGCCTTATCATTAGTGCTTTACCCTGACCTAAGCCGGCTTCTTGCCGGCTTTCACTTTGAATGGCTGAACTGACGTCCTCACTCGTTGAATTCAAACAAGTGACCTTCGCCTACCCGGGCGCCAAGGGGGATCGGGTCATTCTCAAAGACCTCAGCCTGAGCGTGCCACGTGGCAAGGTCACGGCCCTGATGGGCGCCTCCGGCGGCGGCAAGACCACGGTGCTGCGCCTGATCGGCGGTCAGCAAAAAGCCAGCACCGGCAATGTTCTTTTTGACGGCCAGGATGTCGGCGCTATGGCGCAGACGGCGCTTTATGAAGCCCGGCGGCGCATGGGCATGCTGTTTCAGTTCGGTGCTTTGTTCACCGACCTCAGCGTGTTTGACAACGTCGCTTTTCCCCTGCGTGAGCACACCGACCTGAGCCCAGAACTGATTCGCGACATCGTGCTGATGAAGCTCGACGCCGTGGGCCTGCGTGGCGCGCGCGAGCTGATGCCATCAGAGATTTCCGGTGGCATGGCCAGGCGGGTCGCGCTGGCGCGGGCCATCGTGCTCGACCCTGAGCTGATCATGTATGACGAGCCCTTTGCCGGACTGGACCCGATCTCGCTGGGCACCGCCGCGCAGCTGATCCGCCAGCTCAACGATACGCTGGGCATCACCAGCATCGTGGTCTCTCACGATCTGGAAGAAACTTTTCGCATTGCTGACCAAGTCATCATCCTGGCCAACGGCGGGATTGCCGCACAAGGCACGCCGCACGAGGTCATGAACTCCACCGACCCGCTGGTGCACCAGTTCGTCAACGCTCAGCGTGAAGGGCCTGTGGAGTTTCATTACCCCGGACCGTCCGCTGCTGCCGATTTTGGTTTGCCTGATTCGCTATCGCAGAGCAAGCTGCCCCCTCAAAAAGGCGACTCAACATGAAGCGCGGTGACCTTGTTTCAGGGCTGGCGGACCTGGGCCTGAGTGTGCGCAGCAAATTGGCCGAGCTCGGGTTTGCTGCGCGCCTGTTTGTCAAACTGTTTGCACTGACGCCGTCCACCTTGCTGCGGTTTGGGCTGGTGCGGGATCAGATTTTTTTCCTGGGTAATTATTCGCTGGCCATCATTGCCGTGTCGGGCTTGTTTGTCGGCTTCGTGCTGGGCTTGCAGGGCTACTACACCTTGCAGCGCTACGGCTCTTCAGAGGCGCTGGGCCTTCTGGTGGCGCTCAGCTTGGTGCGCGAGCTCGGGCCGGTGATCACCGCTTTGCTGTTTGCCGGGCGCGCCGGTACCGCACTGACCGCGGAGATCGGCCTCATGAAGGCCGGCGAGCAACTCTCTGCCATGGAGATGATGGCGGTCGACCCGATCCGCCGAATTCTGGCGCCACGGCTGTGGGGTGGCGTGATCGCCATGCCGCTCTTGGCTGCGGTGTTCAGTGCTGTGGGTATCGCAGGCGGTTGGATGGTTGGCGTGCTGATGATCGGCATCGACGCGGGCTCCTTCTGGAGCCAGATGCAGGGCGGGGTCGATGTGTGGCGGGATGTCGGCAACGGGGTCATTAAAAGCATGGTGTTTGGTGTGACTGTCACGTTTGTTGCGCTTTACCAGGGTTTTGAGGCCCAGCCTACGCCCGAAGGGGTTTCGCGCGCCACCACCCGAACGGTGGTGGTAGCTTCACTCGCCGTGCTCGGGCTCGACTTTTTGCTCACCGCTTGGATGTTCAGTATTTGACGGGTTTTACTACTATCAAGCTCAGTCGCCCTTTGCGACTGGCGCGTCACATGCGAGAATTAATGCAGTTTTTTCGAGAAGGGTCGGCGGCTTTTTTTGCTTGACTGAAGTCAAGGCTGCCGGGTCAATCCCCTTTATGTTCATGAAAGTTAAGAATGCCACGTTCTAGAAACGATGTTTGGGTCGGCCTTTTTGTATTGACCGGCGCGCTGGCTTTGCTGTTTCTGGCACTGAAATCGGCTAATTTACTGAGCCTGCAATTGGTGGACACGTCCTACCCGGTGTCCGCTAAATTTGACAATATCGGCGGCCTCAAGCCCCGCGCAGCTGTGAAAAGCGCTGGCGTGGTGGTCGGACGCGTCGAGAGCATTAACTTCGACGACAAGAGCTACCAGGCGCGCGTGAACCTGGCCATGGAGGGGCGCTATATTTTCCCCAAAGACAGTTCGCTGAAAATTCTCACCAGTGGTTTGCTGGGAGAGCAGTACATCGGCATTGAGCCCGGGTCCTTGGACAAAACCCTTTCCGCCGGCGATACGATCACTCAGACACAGTCGGCTTTGGTGTTGGAAACTCTGATCAGCCAGTTCCTTTTCAGCAAGGCTGCTTACCCGGGCGCTTCCAGCGTGCCGCCGGCTGGCGGGGCTGTCAAATGACACTTTGCCGCAAAGCCGCTGCCAGCACTTGGTTTAGAGGCAGTCTGGCCGGGCTGGTCTTGCTTGTCTTGCAAGGCTGCGCGAGTGCGCCCAATGCCAACCCCCGCGATCCTTGGGAGCCTTTTAACCGGCAAGTCCATAGTTTCAACGAAGGCCTTG
>Ga0164295_10001884_pt1 | contig 17397 bp, 16 predicted proteins | sample GEODES006metaG_FD_111798 | JGI IMG/M metagenome (GOLD analysis project Ga0164295, IMG submission 111798) | Oligotrophic lake water microbial communities from Sparkling Lake, Wisconsin, USA - GEODES006 metaG | ecosystem: Environmental > Aquatic > Freshwater > Lake | place: USA: Sparkling Lake... | reverse complement strand
GGGGCGTTGAACGCTTCAACTTGAGCGGGATCGACTTCAGCCGAAAACGGCAGCGGGCGGTGACGTATCGCCACCGCCCGCCCCGCAGTCATGCTGATCGGCTGATCAGAAGCGATACCCGGCCCGCATCCCGAAGAATTGCGGACGGATGGTGAAGGTGCGCGACGAACCCGAGCAGATCGAGATCGAGCAGAAGGTGTTGCGGCTCACCTCACCGCGCTTGTCGAACGCGTTCTGCAGGAACACGTCGAAGGTCCAATTGTCCCGCTTCACGCCGGCCGCGAAATCGAACGAGGCAAAGCCGGCCGAGTTGCCCAGCAGCTTGTTGAGCTCCACGTTCAGATCCTGCGTGGCGCTGGTCTGATACAGGGCGGCACCCTGCACATAGACGCCATAATCGCCGATATCGGTGTCATAGCGGATCGAGGTGGTGCCCTTGAACTTGGGCTGGTTCGGCAGACGGGTCCCATCCTGGGCGGCCACCGACGGGGTCGGCGGATTGCCCGGCAGGAACGTGCCCGGCGCGCAGGTGGCCACTTGCGAGATGGTCAGATTGGCGGAATTGGCGGCAAAGTTGCAGAAGTTGCCGGCCAGCTTGCCATCATTATAGGCGCCGTTGGTGGAGAGGGTGAATTTGCCGAGCCGCAGATCGGCATCATATTCCACGCCGCGCACTTCGGCCTTGCCGGCGTTGCCGGTGATGCCGGCGCCCTGCGCCCCGGCGACGACCACCGAATATTGCAGATCGTTCCACTTTTCGAAGTAGAAGGCGACGTTCAGGCGGAGCATGTTGTTCCACTCCGTCTTGAAGCCCAATTCGAAGTTGGTCAGATCTTCCGAGCGGAACGGTGCGACTTCATAGACGAGACCGCCGGTGCGCAGCGGCCGGTTGCCACCGCCGGGCCGGAAGCCGGTCGAATAGTTGAAATACACCATCTTGTCGGACGCGAACTGCCAATCGAGCGCGATCTTGTGGGTCTGGCCCTGTTCCTTGTAGCGGATCGCCTGATCGGCGGCGCGGAAGTTGGTGTTCAGGCAGTTCAACCGGGCATCGTTGGGGATCGGCGTCGGGCAACCGCGTTGACCGGTCGGCACGAACGTGGTCGTCACGAGGCTGCGCGCCGAACCCGCCACACCGGCAAAGCCGATCACCTGCAAATCCGTCCAGAAATAGCGGAGGCCGCCGGTGACCTTCAAATTGGGCGTGATGTTGTAATGGCCTTCGGCGAAAATCGCCGCATCGCGCACCCGGCGATCCTGTTCGGTGGTGTAGAACGCGTCGCGCTTCACCGCCGGGGAACCCAGGATCATGCTGCCGCCCGCCGAAGTCGGACGGCCGAACGAGGTGGCGAAATCGGCCCGATCACCGCCGCCCGACTGGGTATAACCAATCACCTTGTCGAGACCTTCGGTCGAATAGTCGTCGTTGATCTCGTTTTTCTGGATCTGGTAGAAACCACCGACGGTCACATCGAACGGCCAGCTTGATGGCGTCTTCAGGCGCAGTTCCTGGGTGAAGATCCGATCGTTGCGGTTGCCGCGATAGAATTGCGTCGGATTGATCAGCTGGGTGCACTTCAGGGACGCGCCGGTGCCGGTGCAGCCCGAGGCGCCGAAGAACTGCAGGTAGTTTTCATACCCCGTTCCGAAGCCATCATAGGCAACGGTATAATAGGTGTAATCGTTCAGCAGCTTGATATTGCGCCGGAAATAACCGGTGGCCGAAACGAGTTCGAAATCGCCGATGTGACCGTTGACGGTCATCTGCGCCTGGTACCATTTGTCGTCGTTGCGGGTTGGGCCGTAATCATGGACCTCGAGATCGCCGACCTTGGGATCGAAGCCAAAATAGCCGCGCGAGATCTGCCGCTGCGCAGTGATCTGCGGGTTGATCTTCCAGCCATCGGCCGGTTCCCACATCAGCGACAGGCGGCCGCCGAATTCATCGATATTGTTGTAATCATCCTTGGCAATCGCCGCATTGTTCAGCGTGAAGCTGGTCAACGGATTGTCGTCACCCAGCTTCAAGACGGCCGGCGAACCATCGGCAAATTTGCCTTTGTTCGGCGTGTTGTCGACATAGCCGCCTTCCTGGCGGACATAGGCCATGGCGCGGATCGCCAGCGTTTCGGTGAGCGGCACGTTGACAAAGCCTTCGACCTGTCCGCCGAAATCGCCCTTGCCGAACTTGTTGCCTTCGACATTGATGCCGCCTTCGAACTTGTCGGTGGTCGGCTTGTTGGTGATGAAGCGGATGGTGCCGGCCAGCGAACCGGCGCCGAACAGCGTGCCCTGCGGGCCCGACAGCGCTTCGACACGCGCCACATCATAGACGTGGATGTCGGGCACGCCGTTCACGTTGATGGCGATATCATCAAGATAATAGCCGGTCGCCGGATAGGCGCCGCCGGCCGGCACGATGCCGCGGAAATAGACGGCGGTACGGCCAGGGCCAAGGCCCACGAACGACACGGACGGCAGCAGCACGGCGAAATCGGTGAGGCCCTTCACCTGGCGCTGCGCCAGCGCATCGGCGGTAAGCGCCTGGATGGAAATCGGCACCTTCTGGATGCTCTGGGCGCTGCGGGTGGCGGTGACGATGATCTCTTCCAGACCTTCGTTCTCCTCGGCCTGAGCGGTTGCCTGATCAGCAGCCTGATCCTGGGCGGCCGACGCGGCAAAGGCCGGCGAAGTCATCCCGGTCAAAACCGTGGTCACACTCAACATCCGCAGGAAATTCGATTTGCGGCCCACAATCGTCATCATCGCCTTGGTCCCCCAATTGCAAATTAGCGTCATATTCCAAACACGACGAAACGCCGTGTTGCAGCAATCTGTCCGTTCTTCACCCCTGAACCCCTGTCGAGGCGCCATTTCCTGGCATCTCCCGACCAAACGCACTTGATGCAGTTCAGCAGGCGCGATGTCCGCGACCTTGCTGCTGCATTGCTCCGGCGGGCGCGCCTACACTTGCTGCCAGCCTTTGCCATCGGTATCGCGACCCGAAAGGACAGCGATCCTGCGTTACAAACATGCGACAGCCACATGGCAAGTCAATGCTCAATTTGCCACTATACGCCAGTTGACTTAGATCATGATTGCGCATGCCATCCGGCCCATTTCCATGTTCGGACACCTCGATGACCCCAGCCAACCCGTCCAAATCACAAGATAATATCGGCGGGCAACAGGCGATGCTGGCGCGTGCGGCGCAGATGCTGGCCGCCGATCCAGCCGCCACGCTGGGAATCGCTGATGCTATTCTGGCCGATGTGCCCTTCCTGCCACAGGCCGAACTGTTGCGCGGCCAGGCGTTGCGCCAACTTGGCCGCATTGCCGATGCGGTCGCCACGCTCGAGGCGCTGGCGACGCGCCACCCGCAGGTGCCGGCGGTCAGTTGGGAACTTGCACAGGCAGCCAGCACGGCCGGTGCCCACGACGTGGCGATTGCCGCGCTCACCCGCCTCACCGGCCAGTTGCCGGCGGTGCCGGGCGGCTGGTTCCTGCTCGCCCGCGAACTGCGCGCCGTTGGCCGGGGGGCAGACGCCTGGCGTGCCGATCTGTCCGGCACCCGCGCCGCCGCCAATGATGCCGAACTGATCGCCGCGGCCGTGGCCATGAACGACGACAGGCTGGACGAGGCCGCCGCCATGGTGTCGGCCCGGCTGGCCAGCACGCCCGATGATGCGCCGGCCGCCCGCCTGCTGGGCGAAATCTGCTGGCGGCGCGGCGACATGGACGATGCGCTGGCCCAGGTGAAACGCGCGATCGAATTGGCGCCGGGCTTTGATCTGGCGCGCGAATTCCTGATCCGTCTGCTGATGCAGTCCAACCGGCTGCCCGAGGCGCTGGTCCATGCCGAAACCCTGCGGCAATCGCCGGTGAATGCGCCGGGCCATGCGCTGCTGCACGCCTCCGTTTTGGTGCGGCTGGGCGAGCAGGAGCCGGCACGCGTCATTTACGAGGATTATCTGGCCGCGACGCCCGATCAGCCGATGGTCTGGCAGAATCTGGGCCATGTCCACAAGACGCTGGGCCGCCAGGCCGATGCCGTCACCGCCTATCGCGAAGCGGTGACCCGCCAGCCGACGCTGGGCGAGGCGTGGTGGAGCCTCGCCAACCTGAAGACCGTCAAGCTCGGCCCAGGCGACATCACGGTGATGAACGAGGCGCTGGCCGGGCTGGCCGGCGCAGATGAAGCGCGGGCCGAGGATATCTTCCACCTGCATTTCTCGCTGGGCAAGGCGCATGAGGATGCCGGCGATGCGGCCGCCGCCTTCCGCCATTACCGCGAAGGCAATGCCCGCCGCCGCACGCTGATCCAGCACGACGCGGATGCATTCTCGGCCGACATCAGCGCGGCGATCACCGGTTTTTCGCCGGCGTTTCTTGCGCAGACCACTGGCGGCTGCCCGGCGCGCGATCCGATCTTCATCGTCGGCCTGCCGCGCTCCGGTTCGACGTTGGTGGAGCAGATCCTCGCCAGCCACAGCCAGATCGAAGGCACCATGGAACTGCCGGAGATGATGATGATCGGCAGCCGGCTGCAAAGCCGCATCGATGCCGGCGAATTTGCCGATTTCGGCGCGATGCTGGCCAGCCTGTCTCCGGCCGATTGCGCGCGGCTGGGCGAGGAATATCTGGACCGCACCCGCATCCACCGCAAGAGCGACCGGCCGCTGTTCATCGACAAGATGCCGAACAATTGGCAGCATGTCGGCCTGATCAAGCTGATCCTGCCCAATGCCACCATCATCGATGCCCGCCGCCACCCGATGGGCTGTTGCTTCTCGGCCTGGAAACAGCATTTCGCGCGCGGGCAGAGCTTTTCCTATGATCTGGTCGATGTCGGCCGTTATTACCGGGATTATGTGCGCTTCATGGCGCATGTCGATGCGGTGCTGCCGGGCGCTGTCCATCGCGTCATCTACGAACAGATGGTCGCCGATACCGAGGTGCAGGTGACGAAGCTGCTTGGCGCTGTCGGCGTGGATTTCGAGCCGGCCTGCCTGACCTTCTGGCAGACCGACCGTGCCGTGCGCACGGCCAGCAGCGAGCAGGTGCGCCAGCCGATCTTCACCGATGGCGTCGATCACTGGAAGCGCTTTGCCGATTGGCTGGACCCGCTGGCCGAAACGCTCGGCGATATCAGCAGCGCCTACCCGGCGGTACCGCCCACGCTTCGCCCTGCTTGAGCCTGCGTTATTTCACGACGCCGTCGGCGACCATCTGCAGGCGCAGTGCCTTGTTGCTGGACATGTTCGCGCCGCCTTCGGCCCGCGCCGCCGTGATGTCTTCGGCCTTGAATGGCTTGGCCGGCTTGGCCGGCTTGCCCAGGGTGACGACATGGCTGAGGATTTCGGCGATTTCGGCATCCGACATCGACGCCATGCCCGGCATCACGCCATTGAGCTTGACGCCATCGATCTCGATCGGCCCGGCCATGCCGCCCAGCACCACCCGGGCCAGGTAACGGCGCCCGTCCGGCGTCTGCGCGATCGCTGCGGCCCGCCCCGAAAGCTTGGGAAACTGCCCAGCCAGGCCGTCGCCTGTCGCCTGATGGCACATGCCGCAGCGTGCCACGAAAGCTGCCTTGGCGGCCGCCTTGGGATCGGCCGCAGCCGCCGGCGTGGCCAACACGGCGACCAGCGCCAACACCAGATTCTTCGCAGACGTCACAGTCGATCCCCGCTTGCCGATGCCGCCATGCCGCGGCGCAATAACGGTCGAATACTGGACAGTCATCAAGCTTTGGTCAAGCGCTGCACTGGACGGCATACGTCACCCGGCGTAGTTTCCTTCGATGAACGAAAAAAGAGGCGACGCCATCCTGGAGGCCGCTCCCGACCGCCCGCCCAGCCGGCCCTCCAGCCGACCGGGCGTCTACACGCGCGGCGCCGAGACCGTCGAACTGATCCTTGATGCCGCGCTGGCCGTGCTGATCGACGAAGGCGCCAGTGCGTTCACCTTCCGCCGCATCGCTGCACGCTGCGGCATGAAGGTCGGCAATGTCTCCTATCATTTCGCCCGCAAGGAATTGCTGATCCAGCTGCTGCTTGACGATCTGCTCGATTATTACGAGCAATTGCTCGACAACACCGCCCGGCAGCCCGGCCTCAGCCCGGAAGACCAGTTGCGCATCACCATCGAGATCGTGCTGGACGACATCGGCACCAAGCGCACCACCCATGTCTTCACCGAATTATGGGCGCTGGCCAATCACGACAGCTTCGTCGCCGATCGCGTCGCGGCCTTTTACAGACGTGCCCACCGCAATCTGGGGTCTGCCATCGCGCCGCTCAATCCAGCGCTGTCGGCGCAAGATGTGGACATCGTCGCCCGCTTCATCAGCGCCAGCATGGAAGGCACCACCATCTTCGCTGGCCATGGCAAGCCCTGGGCCCACCAGATGCCGCAGATGAAGGCGCTGGCCGTCACCGCGCTGGTGCATCTGGCCAAGACGGTCACCCCGGCCGAGATCCAGCGCTTTGCATGAGCGCGCAAGCCGAAACGCACCCGAACCATCGCCTACGCAATTCAGGCAGTGCGGGACGGCTTGACGAATACTTGACGCCCGTCCAGCATCCATCAGGAACGCGGCATGGCACCGAAACATTCAGGTGAGTCGCGCGAGGGTGCGTTTTTCAGACGGGTTTGGGGGACAGGTGCGATCATGAAAACCACATATATTTCAGTGCGGGCGACCAGCCTGGCAACCGCCGTGGTGATCGGCGTTCTGGCCGCCAGTGGCGCCATGGCGCAAAGCGCCGCTTCGGCTGCGCCAACCACCTCCACCCCCGGCCTGGAGCCGGAAACGCCCTTCACCAGCAAATTGCCCGCCGCATCGCCGCACTGGGGCATTTTCCGTGGCGGCTGGGGCGCTGGCGGCACCCGCATCTTCGATGGCGACACCGGCAAGATGGTCGGGCAGCTGAGCACCTCGCAATGGTCGGATTTGGCGCTCGATCCGACGAAGAAGGCCTGGTACGTCTCCGAAACCATCTGGACCAAGATCAACCGCGGCACCCGCCAGGATTTCATCGCGGTCTATGATCCCGCCACGCTCAATCTGATCACCGAAATCCCGATGCCGGGCCGGTTGATCATCGGCGCGCAGAGCAACAATTTTCAGATCAGTGATGATGGCAAGACGGCGTTCGTCTATAATTTCAGCCCGGCATCATCGGTGAACGTCGTCGATCTGGAAAAGAAGAAGATGGCCCAGGTCGTGGAGCTGCCTGGCTGCGCCAGCTTCGTGCCGGTGGCCGGCGTCGGCTTTTCGGCATTGTGCAGCGATGGCACCATCGCCACCGCCACGCTGACCGGCAAGACGCCGGTGATCACCCACACGGCCCCGTTCTTCAAGGCGGCCGAAGATCCGGTCTTTGACTCCTATGTCTATGATCGCGCCAAAAAAACCGCCGTGTTCGTGACCTACACCGGCCTGGTGCGCACCGCGACGCTCGGCGCCGCCCCGGTGGTCGGCGATGCCTGGTCGCTGCAGGCCGCTGCCGGCCTGCGCCCCGGTGATACCAAGCCGCTCGACATCAACTGGTTTCCCGGCGGCCGCCAATTGACCGCGCTGCACAAGAAAACCGGCATGCTTTATGTGCTGATGCACCGCGGCGAATATTGGACGCAGAAGGAAGACGGCGAGGAACTCTGGGTGGTCGATCTGGCCGCCCGCAAGGTCGTCAAGCGCGTGCCGCTGAAGGAAAAGGCCAGCAACATCAACATCACCCAGGATGACAAGCCGCTGATCTTCATGGCGGGCGATGAAGGCATGGTGATCGTGATGGATGGCACGACCTATGAACAGAAGCATGAGCTGAAACGCGCCGGCGGCGGCGTGATCCACACCTTCGACGGGCAGTGAGCCTCGCTTGGGCAGCAGCATCCTCTTGATCATCAGCAGCGCGGCCGGCGTCGTGGTCGCGCTGCTGTTTCTGGTCGCGGGCGTTGACAAGCTGCGCCACCGCGCGCTGCTGCCCGGCGTGATTGCCAATTATCGACTGCTGCCCAGCGCACTGGTCGCACCAGCGGCGGCGCTGTTGCCGGTGGCGGAATTGGTGATTGCCGTCCTGTTGCTGCTCGGTCTGGTGGCCGCCATGCCGCCGATTGCACCGCTCGCGGCGGTGCTGTTGCTGCTGGTGTTTGCGGCGGCGATGGCCGTCAACATCCAGCGCGGCCGCCGCCACATTGATTGCGGCTGCGGCCATGCGGCCTTGCGCCAGCAACTGGGCTGGGGGCAGGTGCTGCGCAATGTCGTGCTCGCCGCCGGGCTGTTGCCGTTGCTTGCAACGGGGAACGCATCGTCGCTGGCAGGCGCCGATCTGGCCGTCGCGCTGGTGGCTGGGATTGCGGTCTATATGTTGCTGCTGTTGTTCACCACGCTGAACGCCGTGGCCGGGCTGGCCCCCGGCCGGGCGCGCGGTTGATATTCAAGAGGTTTCGCTTTTCATGTTCACCCTGCTGATCATCAACGAAGCGCTGCAATGGCTGGTGCTGATTGCACTGGGCGTCGCGGGCCTGGCGCTGGCCCGGCAGGTTGGCGTGCTGCATGTGCGCGTGGCCCCGGCCGGCGCGCTGGATGCCAATCGCGGCCCGGCGGTGGGCGATGTCGCGCCGCCGCTCGCCGTCACCACGCTGGATGGCCGGCCCTATACGGTTGGCGGCGTCTCGGCCACGGCGTCTTTGCGCTTGCTGATGTTCGTTTCGGCGCAGTGCCCGATGTGCAAATCGCTGATCCCGGTTGCGAAAAGCTTTGCCGCCGCCGAACGCATCAGCCTGGTGTTCGTGGGCGATGACACACCGGCGATCCAGCAATCACTGGTGACGGCGCAGGGGCTTGATGCCTATCCGTTCATCAACAGTGATGAGGTCGGCCGCCTGTTCGAAGTCGACAAGCTGCCGCACGCCGTGTTGATGGACGGGGCCGGCAAGATTCTGGCCAAGGGGCTGGTCAACAGCCGCGAACATCTCGAAAGTCTGATCGTCAGCCACGAAATGGGCGTGGCGAGCGTTCAGGATTATATTGCCGGTCTGAAGCCGGCACCCGCCAAACCGCACGCCGCGGCGACAGCGTGACAACCGGCTAGCCAAGGGGGACACGACATGAGCAAGTTCAACATGGATGCGCTGGGCGAAAAACTGCTGCGCAAGTTCGCCGGCAGCACTTCGCGCCGCTCCTTCATCACCAAGCTGGGCGCCACCATCGTCGCAGCACCGGTGTTCCCGCTGCTGCCCGTCAGCCGCGCCAACGCCGCCAAGCCGGACCGCACGCCGGAAGCCAAGACGGCCTTTGCCCGCAACGCGCAGACCAAGGACGACACCAAGTGCACATATTGGCGTTATTGCGCCATCGATGGTTCGCTGTGCAGCTGCTGCGGCGGCACCGCGGCGAGCTGCCCGGCCGGCACCGAGCCATCGCCGGTGTCGTGGGTGGGCACCTGCATCAATCCCGATGACGGCAATGCCTATCTGATCGCCTATCGCGATTGCTGCGGCAAATCGGGTTGCGGCCAGTGCGGCTGCGACAACACCGATCGCGAAACCCAGTTGTACATGCCGCAGCTCAACAACAACGTCATCTGGTGCTTCGGCACCAGCAGCATGGAATATCACTGCTCCACCGCCGTGCTGGTCGGAAAGGCGCAGTAATGCATCCGGGGCGGTGTCTGGCGCTGGCGGCGATGGCGATGTTCGCCGTTGCCCCCGCAGTCAGCGCTGCCCCGCCCCCCCCCGGCGCGACGATTCCAGCCTTTGCCGCGCCGCCACCCAAGGGCACGCCGTTTCAATATCCGGCGGAAATGACCCAGGCGCAATCCGATTATGTCGAACATTGCGGCGGCTGCCACGGCATCCATGGCTATGCCGCGCCGGCCGATCTGCCCACCATTGGCGGCCGCGTCGGCTGGTTCATGTGCCTGCCCGAAGGCCGATCCTATCTGGCGCGCCTGCCCAACATCGCCCGGTCGCGCATCACCGACAATGAACAACTGGCCGATCTGATGAACTTCATGGTGTTTGGGCTGGGTGGCGGCACCGCGCCGGCCACCGCGAAGCCGTTCACCGCCGATGAAGTGGCGAAGGAGCGCGTGATCCCCTTCACCTCCGTCTCGCTGATCCAGACCCGCAAGCTGATTGTGGAGAAATTGATCAAATCCTGCGGCGCGCCGGCATCCTTGCGGCTGATGTATCCGGGCGAGGTGAAGCCGGCGAAAACCACCGCGCGGCGCGGGTTCGGCTCCAAGGCGGAATAACCGACATCAAGCGCCTCTTTTCCTGCTCCTCCCCTCTCAGGGGAGGTGGCGAGCGTAGCGAGACGGAGGGGTGGCGCTCGTCGAAACACACGCAGCTCCTGCCTCCAACACGCGCCACCCCTCCGTCGCCCTTCGGGCGCCACCTCCCCCGGAAGGGGAGGATCATTGCGTGTGGCCCCTGCATCTTCCAGTGGTCCAAGATCAGGCGCACCCCCATCCCGTCACAATGCTGTAACCATACCGTCACACGCAGCCGATAGGGCAAGCTCTCGCTTCGAATCCGGCTTGGATTCCCGGCCCGTCCGATGGAGTGTGTGGGGGTGCAGAAGCTGATCGCCAATCACAGCCGGATGCCGCTCGCGCTTGCTGTCGCCGAAACCCTCGGCTGGAGCGTCGCCGGCATCGTGCTGGCCCGCGCCATCTGGCTGGCGGTCACGCCGGCCGGGCCGTTGGGCACGCCGCCCCCCAGTCCGCCCCTGCGTTCCGCCACGGCGGCGGCATCGCCGCTGGCGCTGGCGGGCAGCGATCCGTTCTTCCCGCAGGGCACGGCCGCACCCGATGCGGTGTCGGGTCTCGATCTGGCGCTGGTCGGCACCCGGGTGGACGCCGCCAGCGCGCGCGGATCGGCGATCATCGCCACGCCCGATGGCCGCCAGCAAAGCTTTGCAGTAGGCGACGAGATCATGCCGGGGGTGAAATTGGTGGCGGTGGAATTCGAATCGGTGGTTCTGGACCGCGGCGGCGCGCGCGAAACCCTGTATATTGATCAATCGCCCAGCGATGCCGCAGCGCCGACCACGCAACCGGCCGTGCAGGTCGCGCCGCCGCCACTGCAGGCCCCGCCCGCCACGCCGACCGGAGCGCAAGCAAAATGAAGCGCCGGATCATCCCGCTGCTGCTCGCCGCGCAGCTCATCGCGGCACCGCTGCTTGCCCAACAGACGGTCAATCTGCGCGATGCGGATGTGCGCGCCTATATTCAGGATGTGGCGCGCGCCACCGGGCGCAGCTTCATCATCGATCCGCGCGTGCAGGGCAAGGTGACGGTCGTGTCCGAACGCCCGCTCGATCAGGCCGGTTATTTCGAGCTGTTCCTGTCGACGCTGCGCGCCAATGGCCTGGTGGTCACACCGGCAGCCGGCGGCGCGTTTCGCGTCGCGCCGGCCGATGGCGCCGCCACCCAGCCTTCGGGCGGCACCGGGCGCGACCGTTTTGAAACCATCGTCATCAATCTCAGCTTCATCGATGCCGCCAGCGCCATCGAAACGCTGCGGCCGCTGGTCAGCCGCGAAGGCCAGGTGACGGCCAATCGCGCTGGCAACGCGGTGATCGTCGCGGATTATGCCGACAATGTTGCCCGCGTGCGTGCCATTGCCCGGCAGATCGATCAGGATCGCGCCGCCGTGCGGGTGATCGCGCTCAAGCACGCCGGCGCGCGCGAGATCGCCACCAGCCTCTCCCAGGTGGCGCAAGGCAGCGCCGAAGGGCGGGGCTGGCAAGTGGCACCGGTCGATGCCAGCAACAGTCTCGTGCTGCGCGGAGACCCTGCCACCCTGGCCAAGCTGGCCCGCATTGTCGGCGATCTTGATCAGGCGGCCGCCGCCGGTGCCGATGTGCGGGTGATTTTCCTGAATCATGCCGATGCCGAGAAACTGGTGCCGGTGTTGCAACAGCTTGTCGGCCAACCGGTCAGCCCGGCCAGCCAGGCCGCGCCGCTGGCATTGCCGATGCAGAGCCAGCTTGGCGGCAACGGCGCGCAAACCGCCGGCCAGCCGCCGCAGCAACAGAACAGCGCGCCGCAACCGACGCCGACCACCGGCGGATCCTTGGGCACCAGCGGCTTCGTGCCCGGCGCCAGCATCGGCCGCGGCCAGGCGGTGATCGCGCGCTATGAAGGCGCCAACGCGCTGGTGATCGCCGCACCCGCCGATGTGCAGCGCCGGCTGGGCGAAGTGATCAGGCAACTCGATGTGCGCCGTGAACAGGTGCTGGTCGAGGCCGTCATCGTCGAAATCAGCGACATCGCCGCGCAGCGCCTGGGCGTGCAGTTCCTGCTGTCGGGCACCGGTGGCAGCAACATCCCCTTCTCGGTCACCAACTACAGCAACGCCGCGCCCAATCTGCTGTCGGTCGCCGGCGCCATCGTGTCGGAACGCCGCTATGGTCAGGACAACAGCACGTCGGTGGCGCTGCGCACCGCGGCGGTGAACAGCCTGCTGAACGCCAACGGCGGCCAGTTCGGCTTTGGCGGCAATCTCGGCAGCGGCGCCGTGTTCGGCTTTGTCGTCAATGCGGTGAAGGCCGACACCGCCTCCAACGTGCTGTCTACCCCGTCGGTGATGGCGCTGGACAATCAGCAGGCGCATATCCTGGTCGGCCAGAATGTGCCGATCGCCACCGGCCAGGCGCTTTCGAACAATTTCGACAATGCGTTTCGCACCGTGCAGCGCCAGGATGTCGGCATCGTGCTGGATGTGCGCCCGCAGATCAACGCCGGCAACACCATCAAGCTGAGCCTCCGGCAAGAGGTGAGCAGCATCGCATCGGCGGTGGTGACCGCCAACATCCCCGATCTGATCCTCAACAAGCGCGAGATCAGCACGACGGTGACGGTGGACGACGGCCAGATCATCGCTCTGGGCGGCCTGATCGACGAAAATGAACGCCGCGCCATCGAGAAAGTGCCGCTGCTCGGCGATATCCCCTTCCTCGGCAATCTGTTCCGATCGAAATCGCGAAACCGCACCAAGACCAATCTGATGGTGTTCATCCGCCCGACCATCATCCGCAATGCCGAAGATGCGGCGCGCATTGCCGGCGACCGCTATCAATATGTGCGCGCCGAACAGGCCAGCCGCGAAGGCAGCGCCGCCACCAGCCTCGATGCGCTGGTGCGCGATTATCTGAAGGCCACCCCGCCCGGAAACCCGCCAGCCCCGCCGGCCGAACCACCGAAACCATGACCGCGCCCACCCTCTCCTACGGCTTCGCGCGCGCGCAAGGGGTCATCGTCACGGCGCTCGGCGATGTGGCCGATGTCGCCCGCCGCGCTGGCAGCAGCGTGTCGGCGCTCAGCGAAGTACGCCGCCTTGCCGGCCGGCCGCTGCGCATCCGCGAGGTTGGCGCCGCCGAATATGATCGCCTGTTGCAGGATCATTATGCCGCCACCGCCTATGCCGGCGGTGCCGATGATCTTGCCGCCCTGTCCGATGATCTGCCGTCCGCCGAGGATCTGCTGGCCAGCGACGACGAAGCGCCCGCCATCCGCCTGATCAACGGGTTGATTGCGGAGGCCGCCCGCCTGAAGGCGTCGGATATCCATATCGAGCCGTTTGAAACCGGCCTGGTCGTCCGCATGCGGCTGGATGGCGAGCTGCGCGAGCTGCACCGCCTGCCGCCCGGCGTCGCGCCGCTGCTGGCCAGCCGCATCAAGGTGATGGCGCGGCTGGATATCGCCGAACGGCGCCTGCCGCAGGATGGCCGCATGGAACTGGCGCTGGGCGGCAAGCGGTTGGATGTGCGCGTCTCCACCCTGCCGGCGCGCGGCGGCGAACGCGTCGTGCTGCGCCTGCTCGATAAGGACAATGCCGGCATCGATCTGGTCGGGCTCGGCATGCCCGCCGCCATCGACGCGAGCTTGCGCGCCGCGCTGGCCGAACCCAACGGCCTGGTGCTGGTGACGGGGCCCACCGGCAGCGGCAAGACCACCACGCTCTATGCCGGCCTGAAATTGCTCAACGATGGCCGCCGCAATATCCTGACCGTGGAAGACCCGGTGGAATATGCCGTCGATGGCATCGGCCAGACGCAGGTGAATGCCCGCGTCGGCCTCAGCTTTGCCGCCGGCCTGCGCGCCATCCTGCGCCAGGATCCGGACGTGGTGATGGTCGGCGAAATCCGTGATGGCGAAACTGCCGGCATCGCCGTGCAGGCCGCGCTCACCGGGCATCTGGTGCTGTCGTCGCTGCACACCAATGATGCCGCCAGCGCCATCACGCGGCTGCGCGATTTCGGCGTGGAGCCGTTCCTGCTCGCCGCCACGCTGCGCGCCGTGGTGGCGCAGCGGCTGGTGCGTCGTCTGTGCCCGTCGTGCCGCACCAGCCGGCCCGCCGATGCCGGCGCAGCCAGCAGCCTGGGCCTGACCGCTGGCGATCCGATCTGGCACGCAAGCGGCTGCACCGCCTGCAACCACACGGGCTGGCAGGGCCGGGTCGGCCTGTTCGAAATCATCCGCATGACCGATGCGCTCGCCACCCGCATCCACGCCGGCGCCAGCGCGGTCGAACTTGCCGAGGCCGCGGGAAGCCCCGGCCTGGCCGCCATCGCCCGCCAGGCCGTGATCGATGGCCTGACCACCGCGGCCGAAGCGCTGCGCGTGATGGGCTTGCCGGAACTGGAACCGGCAGATGGCTGACTGGCGCTACGAAGCGCTCGATATCGCCGGCCGCCCACGCGCCGGCCGCCTCGCCGCGCCGACGCCGGAAGCCGCCCGCGCCGATCTGCTGGAACGCAAGCTGTTTGCCACCAAGCTCGAACCGGCCACTGCCGTCGCCACGCCAGCCGAAACCCGCATCAGCGGCAAGCTCAAGCCCTCGGCACTGGTGCTGTTCACGCGCCAGCTCGCCACATTGGCCAGCGTTGCCCCGCTGGAAGAAGCCTTGCGCACCATCGTGCGCCAAACCGAATCGGACCGCAGCAAGGCCGTGCTGGCCAGCGTGCACGGTGCCGTCGTCGAAGGCCGCCGCCTTTCGGACGCGATGAGCCTGGCCCCCGGCAGCTTCCCGCCGATCTACCGCGCCATGGTCGCCGCCGGGGAAGGCGCCGGCACGTTGCCGGCCGTGCTCGAACGCCTCGCCAATCTGCTGGAACGCCAGGCCGAACTGAAGGGCCGGGTGCAATCGGCGCTGGCCTATCCGGCGGCGCTGGCCATCGTCGCCACCTTGGCAGTCGGCGCGCTGATGGCCTTTGTTGTCCCCACCATTGCCCGGCAATTTGCCGACATCGGCCAGACCCTGCCGCTGCTCACCCGCATCGTCATGGCGCTGTCGGCCGGCCTCGCCCGTTTCTGGTGGCTGATCCTGATCCTCATTGCCGGCGGTGCGGCCTTGTTCGGCCGGGCGCTGCAGGATGCGGATTTCCGGCTGCGCTTCGACAGCTGGCTGCTGCGGCTGCCCATCGTGGGGCGCCTGCTGCGTGATCTGGCGGCCGCGCGGCTGGCGCGCACGCTGGCGATGATGGTCGCCAGCCGCCTGCCGCTGGTCGATGGCCTGATGCTCACCCTGCCCACCATCGGCAACCACGCCATCCGGATGCGCGTCGCCGACATGGCCAGCGACGTCAGGGAAGGCGCCAGCCTGACCACCGCCATGAAGCGTGCTGCGGTGCTGCCGCCGTTGCTGGTCGCCATGGTGGCCGGCGGCGAAAGCGCCGGGCGGCTCGATACCATGCTGGAACGCGGCGCCGAGGCGCTGGAGCGCGAATATGATGCCGTCACCCGCACCGGCCTCGCCGTGCTGGAACCGGCGATCATCCTGGTGATGGGCGGCGCAGTGGCGATCATCGTGCTTTCAATTCTGCTGCCCATCCTGCAACTGGAAAGTCTGGCCGGAGCATGAAGACAAAGCGCCCAACGCCAAACGGCTTCACCCTGATCGAGCTGATGGTGGTGATCGTCATCATCGGCATCCTCACCACGGTGGTGGTGATCAACGTGCTGCCCAATGTCGACAAGGCCGCCCTCACCCGCGCCCGTGCCGACATTGCCGCGCTGGAAACCGCGCTCACCAGTTACAAGGCCGATACCATGGTGTTTCCCAGCACCCCGCAGGGCCTCGCCGCGCTGAAGGCCGCACCCGCCGATCTTGGCAACCCCGATCGCTATCGCCCCGGCGGCTACCTGACGCGCCTGCCCGATGATCCCTGGGGCCACCCCTATCAATATGCCAGCCCCGGCAGCCACGGTGCCTTCGACGTATGGTCGATGGGGCCGGACGGCACCAGCGGCCCGGGAAGGGAGGCCGATGACATCGGCAACTGGAACCTCTAATGCGCACCAACTCCCTCCCCCTTGCGGGGAGGGCGACTCGGCGGCAGCCGAGCGGGGTGGGGGTTCGCGCCCGTCGTTTCGGCATGCGCAACCCCCACCCCGCTCGCGCCAAGGGGCGCGAGTCGCCCTCCCCTCAGGGGGGAGGGAGCTTCACCGAGCCGGCTTCACCCTGGTGGAACTCACCGTGGCCATGCTGATCATCGGCATGGCCAGCGCGGCATTGCTGTTGTCGTTGCCGGCGCCGGGCGGCGATGTGCGCCGTCAGGCCGACCGGCTCGCTGCCCATGCCGCCGCGGCGCGCGATCTGGCGATCAGTTGCGGCTGCGCGGTGCGGCTGGCGACAGACGTGGCCGGCTGGCAGGTGCTGCGGCAGGCCAGCGGGAACGCCTGGCTGCCCGATCCGACCCTGAAGCCCGCCGCTTTGCCCGCCGGGATGGCGCTGCCGGTGACCAACATCGATTTCGATTCGACCGGCCTCGCCACCCCGGCACGACTGTTGATCAGCGCCGATGGCAGCGCGGCGGCCGTGACCATCGATGCTGCAGGAGGCGTACGTGCCGGTGCAGCATGACGTCCGCTCTGGGGGCTTCAGCCTGATCGAGGTGATGGTCGCGCTGGCCATTTTCGCCATGGCTGCGGTCGCGCTGGTGCGGCTCTCTGGCCTGTCGCTGTCGGGCGCCGTGCATCTGGCCGATCGGCAATATGCGGCCACGGTGGCGCGCAACCAGACGCTGGAGGCCATGCTGTCCCCCACCGCCCCCGCCGCCGATCAGGGCCGCGAACGCGCCGGCCAGCGCGACTGGCCCTGGCAGCGCCGGGTGGCGCCCGGCCCGGTGCCGGGCACGCAAGTGGTGACCGTTGAGGTGCGCGGTGATGCCGGGCAGATCGTCGCGACCGACCAGTTGCTGTGGAGCGGGCAGTGATCCCGAGTGCGCCTCCTCAACTCCCTCCCCCTTGTGGGGAGGGCGACGCGCGAGAAGCGCGGCGGGGAGGGGGTGTGCCTGTGGCCGCACGTGGAACCCCCGCCCCGCCCGGCTGGCGCGCGGACGCCCTCCCCACACGGGGGCGGGCGGTGCGCCGGCGCACGCGG
>Ga0164295_10001882_pt1 | contig 17406 bp, 14 predicted proteins | sample GEODES006metaG_FD_111798 | JGI IMG/M metagenome (GOLD analysis project Ga0164295, IMG submission 111798) | Oligotrophic lake water microbial communities from Sparkling Lake, Wisconsin, USA - GEODES006 metaG | ecosystem: Environmental > Aquatic > Freshwater > Lake | place: USA: Sparkling Lake... | reverse complement strand
GCTCATCGGCTGGGGGGTGTGCCGATCGTTTGCCCGTGGTGACCAGCGCGAGTTGCTCCTCTACCTCGCCATCTGGACGGCGGTGGTGCTGTTCTCAATCCTCGTCCACGAGCTCGGCCACGCGCTCATGTACCGCCGCTTCGGCCAGGATGCCCGAATCGTCCTCTACCACTTCGGCGGTCTCGCGATCCCGACGAACTGGGGGCGGCGAAGGCACCTCCGTCCCGCCGAACGGTTTGTCGTGTCGGCGGCCGGGCCGGCCGCTCAATTGCTTCTCGCTGCCGCGATCATCGTCGTCCTCCGGGTCGGTGGGTATCTCGCTCCGTTTCCAATTTCGTCGATCGGCGAGGCACTGGGGCTCTATGAGGGAAGGCCGTTCTCGTCTCGCTACGCCTGGGCGCTTGTCGAGTTCCTCCTCTACGTCAACGTCTGTTGGCCGCTGTTGAACCTCATGCCGGTGCCGCCGCTCGACGGTGGGCAGATGGTTCGTGAGGGGATGGAGACCTGTGGCGTGGCCGACGCCGCCCGGATCGCCGCGATCATCGGGCTGGTCGTCGGTGGCGGGCTGGCCTATCTCGCCTTCAACCGCGGCGAGCAGTATCTCGGGATCATGTTCGCCATGCTCGCCGTGGCCTGCTACCAGAGCCTGCAGCAGTCGCCCCCCTGGAGGCGATGGAACTGATGCCCGGAGGGTCTGCCGAACCGGCCGGCGACCACCGTCTCACGGCGGTCGTGCTCGGTGCCAGCAACGTCTCCCGCGGGCTGGCCCGGCTCACTATGGCGATCCGGGGGAGAGCCAACGGGCCTGTCGACCTGTTCGTGGCCGCGGGGCATGGCCGTTCCTACGGCGCCAACAGCCGGGTGTGGATGCGACGCCTGCCGTCGATTCTGGGGTGCGGGCTGTGGCGGGCTCTGAATCGTGAAGCGAATGATGGCAGGCGATGCGTGGCGCTGGTCACCGACATCGGCAACGATCTCCTCTATGGCTTTCCGCCCGCCCAGGTGGCGGCCTGGGTCCGTGAAGCGGTCGGCCGGCTCGTCGACCGGGGAGCGACTGTGGCGATCGCGCGGCTCCCGCTCGAGGCGGTGCGCCGCGTCGGGCCGGTGCGCTACCGGGCCCTGAAGACGCTCTTCGTGCCCGGCTGTCCGCTGTCGATCGAAGGGATCCATTCGGCCGCAGCGGAGCTCGACGGCCGGATCGCCGAGCTGGCGACCTCCGCCGGGATCGCCACGATCGATCAGCCAGGGGCGTGGTACGGCTTCGATAGCCTCCATCCCCGTCGCCGGCACCTCGACACCCTCTGGCACCACGCCTGCGGCGCCTGGGGCCTGCCGCCGGCTCAGCGCCCAATGCGGGCTGGTTTGCGGGAGTGGGCCGGGCTGGGGAGGCGGGCGGCCGAGGTGCGCCAACTCGGCCGGCAGATGCGCTACACCCGCCAGCCGATCCGCCGTTACGCTGACGGCGGCTGCGTGGCGCTCTACTGATCTCTGCTGATCATGTGATCTCTCTTGATCATGGGCGGGCGAAGATCTTCACCGGCTGCGGGAGCGAGACGATGAACGTGGCGACACGGGTGGTGGTCGTGATGGGAGTCAGTGGGATCGGCAAGACCGTCGTCGGACGGGCGCTCGCCGACCGGCTCGGGTGGGCGTTCGAGGATGCCGATCACTTCCACCCGGCGGCCAACGTTGAGCGGATGTCGCGCGGGATCGCGCTGACCGACACGGAACGATGGCCCTGGCTCGACTCCCTAGCCGATCTGATCACGGCCACCCTCGCCGGCGACGGAGGGCTCGTCCTCGCCTGCTCGGCTCTCGCCCGACGCTACCGCGACCGGATGGGAGTGGGAAGGCTGGGCGTGAGGCTCGTGTCGCTCGACGGCCCCCCCGAGCTCATCCGCGCTCGGATCGAGGCCCGTCGCGACCACTTCATGCCGGCGGCGCTGCTCGACAGCCAACTGGCCGCCTTGGAGCACCCCACCCCCGAAGAACGGCCGATCGTGGTGGGGATCGACGCCACTCCGGAAGAGATCGCCTCCCGAATCGTCACGGCCCTCGAGCACACCGACGGCTGATCGACCGATCGAGTCGCCGCCAAACTCTTCCTCCCGTCACAGCACCGGCAGCGACGGGAGCGGTGGGCGGGCGGCGTGGGCGGCAGCGAGGTTGCCGACGAGTCGCTGGCAGATCGATTCGAGGTAGGGCCGTGCCGCCGGATCATCGTAATTCGACGCGGTCGTGCCGGCGTCGCCATGTTCGCGGATCGGGATCTGGATCGGCACCTCGCCGAGGAAGGGGATGTCGAGTTCCTGGGCCGTGCGCCGGGCGCCCCCATTGCCGAAGATGTCGTACCGCTTCAGCGTGTCGGGGCAGACGAAGAAGCTCATGTTCTCCACCATCCCCAGCACCGGGATGTTCACCTTGCGGAACATGGCGATCGCCTTGGTGGCATCGAGGAGGGCGACATCCTGCGGCGTGCAGACGACGACCGCTCCGGTGAGCGGGAGCACCTGCGAGAGCGTCAGCGCGATGTCGCCCGTTCCCGGCGGCATGTCGATGATGAGGTAATCGAGCGGGCCCCAGGCCGTGTCACGGAGCATCTGCGTGATCGCTCCATGGAGCATCGGACCGCGCCACACGACCGCCTCGCCGGGGGGGACGAGATAGCCCATCGACATCGTCGGCATGGCGATCGGTGACCCGGGGATATCCAACCGCGGAGGGATGATCTTCCCCTCTTCGATCTGGGGGCGGCCGGAGAGGCCAAGGAGATGGGGCACGCTCGGGCCGTAGACATCGGCGTCGAGCAGTCCGACCCGGCTCCCGGCGCGGGCCAGACCGATGGCGATGCTCGCGGCGATCGTGCTCTTTCCCACGCCCCCCTTGCCCGAGCCGACAGCGATCACGCTCTTTGCCTCGAGGCCGATCTGACCGAGCTTCATCGGCGCTCGCTCGTGGGGCGTGATCGTCACCTCGACGTTGGCGACCGCCGGAAACCGGGCCCGCAGCATCTCCTCGATCCGCGCCCGCGTGGCGGCGTGGAGGATCGCGGAATGGCTGGTGAGCCCGACGGCGACGGCGATCCTGCCGGCTTCGACGTCTGTCGACACCACCTGCCCGGCATCGGTCAGCGGCCTTCCCGTCTCCGGATCGGCGATGGCGGCGAGGACAAGGGTGACAGCAGAGCGATCGGGAGTCGTCATGGTTGGATCAAGGCTTGGGGGGCTGCAACGGCTTGCGGTGGGGAGGGAGTGAATCCGCCGATGGTACTCGGTGCCGCGATTGACGCCCCGGCCCGGGCCGCGGCGGAGAACAGCGGCCGCGGCTGGAGGGTGACCATCGCCATCACGACAAGGGCCGCGAGCATCGCGATGCCGGCACCGAGGCCACCGTCAGCCTGCACGCCACGCTTGGCGGAGCGGAAGTACATGGCAGCCACGATCCGCAGATAGTAGGCAGCGGCGATCGCCGCGTTGATCACGAGGATCACGGCGAGCGCCAGGAAGAACACCCGGCGGCTTCCAGGGGTGGCCTTTGCCGTCCAGTCGACCTCGAGCGCGGCCATCGCCAACGAGAGTTTGCCCCAGAAGCCGGGCAGCGGCGGGATGCCGGCGAGGCTGAGAAGGAAGGTGGCCAGCGAGAAGGCTACGACAGGATTGGTGCCTGACAGGCCGTCGAGGTCGTCGATCGTGGCGACTTCCTCGCGCGGTGGCCGCGGGGCCGAGCCGGCCGACCACTCAGGCCATCGATGGCCCAAATACGCCAGCGACCCGAATACACCGATCGTCGCGGCGACATAGGCGGCAAGATAGAAGAGCGTGGCCGAGGCTCCCCCCAGCGTGGCGGTCCACGAGGTGTCGGGGCCCGGGAAGGGGCGGCCACCGATCGTCGAATCAGCAGCGGCGGCGGCGGCGACGCCGACGAGGAGGTAGCCGGCGTGGGCGATCGAAGAGCAGGCGAGCAACCGGCGGAGATTCGTCTGGAGGAGCGCCATGACGTTTCCGACGGTCATCGTCAGCGCCGCCAGCACCGCCGTCAGTTGCCAGAAGAACGTCAGCCAGGCGGCGCCGGCCGGTCCGACGACGCCCTGATTGAGGGCGATCATTCCCAGCGTGCCACCGGTCCCGAGGGCGAGAAGGCGAAGGAGGACGACGATGCCGGCCACTTTCGGAAGGGTGGAAAGGAGGGCGGCGTTGCCGGGGCCAGCCCCTTCGTAGACATCCGGTGCGTAGAAGTGCATCGGCACGGCGGCAAGCCGGAACGCGATTCCGCCGATCATCATGCCGACGGCCACTGGGAGGAGCGACTGGGCCGTGGCCACGACCCGGCCGTCACCGGAACGGAGTCTGCTGCCGATCTCGGCCAGGCTCGTCGATCCGCCGATCCCGTAGAGGCAGGCCAGGCCGTAGAGGAAGAGGGCCGAGGCGACCAGCGAGAGGAAGAAGTACTTCAGGCTCGCTTCCTGCCCCTGTGCATCAGTCCGCTTCAGCGCCAGGAGGATGTAGGTCGGGATCGACACCAACTCCAGGCCGGCGAAGAGGAGGACCAGATCATTGGCGGAGGCGACCAGCGAAAGGCCGGCGAGGAGGAGGAGGAACGTCCCCGCCTCTTCGCAGGTGCCAGTGCTCCGTGGCGTGTTTCGGGGAGTGACCGCGCCGCGGAACTGATCCCCCGCCTGCACGAGCGCCAGGCCCGCTCCGGCGAGAAGCACGAACTGACGCACGAAGACGGCGAAATCATCGAATGTGAACGGCCCGGACGACACCACCGACCCGGCCTCGAGCCCCATCCCGGGCCAGCAGGCCGCCGCAGCGATGCCGATGAGGGCCACGAGCCATCCCTGGCGCAGTCCACAGAAGGCTCCGCCGAGATAGGCCACGAGGGCGGCCACCACGAGCGTGAGTTCCGGACCGGCGAGGAGGAAAGTCGAGAGCGACGTCTGGGTCATGGGATTCGTTCGAGGCCGGCGGTGAGAGGAGGATCGGAAGGGACGATGGTCGCGCCGGGGAGGATCGTGGCGGCGTCAGCCTGAGCCGTCTGGGGCAGGGTTGCGTCATGCGGGGCCCCCATCCGGGCAGCAAAGGCCGCGGCCCCGGGAGCCATGGCCGTGCGGACGGCGACGGCACTGGGCCCGAGGAAGGTCGCCGGGAAGAGGCCGATCCAGAGGACAAACAGTGCCAAGGGCGCGAGCGCCACCCACTCGTACCAGCGGAGGTCGTCGGTCGGCTCGGCAGCGGCGTGACCGTGGCCATGCCCAGCATGACCTGCATCCGCGGCGTGTTCGGCAGTGGCAGTGGCAGAGTGGCCGTGGTCGGCATGGTCGTGCGCGGGAGGCTGCCGCGACGCCCCGAAGAACACCCGCTCCACGGCCCAGAGCATGTACCAGGCTCCGAGGACGACGCCCGCGACGGAAGCCACCGCCATAGCCAGATACGGAGTCCGCCACTCGGCGGCGACGCCGCCCCAGGCCCTCTGGAACGAGCCGAGGAGCACCATGAACTCCCCGACGAATCCATTGAGGCCCGGCAGCCCGATGCTCGAGAAGGTGAAGAGCAGAAACATGAACGCCAGCCACGGGGCCCGCGCCGCGATGCCGCCGAGATTCGCGATCGACCGGGTGTGGTAACGCTCGTAGATCATCCCGACCAGCGCGAACAGCCCAGCTGCCGAGAGACCGTGATTGATCAATTGGAGCGTCGCCCCTTCGACGGCCACCGGTTCGAGGGCCGCGACGCCCATCACGCAGTAGCCCATGTGACTCACTGAAGAATAAGCGATGAGTCGCTTGAGGTCGGTCTGCGCAAGCGCTACCAGCGCCCCGTAGAGGATTCCCACAACTCCCAGGCCGAGGATCCAAGGGGCGGCCGCGGCAGTGGCCTCGGGGAGCATCGGCAGGGAGAAGCGGAGGAATCCATAGATGCCGATCTTGAGGAGGACGCCGGCGAGATCGACGCTTCCCCCCGTCGGTGCTTCGACGTGCGCCAGCGGGAGCCAGGTGTGGAAGGGAACGATCGGCACCTTGACGGCAAAGCCGGCAAACAGAGCCAGGAACACCCACCACTGCAGCCATCCCCCCTGGGCATCCATCGGGAGCGGATGGGCCGCCAGGCCGGCGGTGAGCGAGGCGATGTCGAAGGAGAGCGTGCCGGTGTGCGAGGTGTTCCAAAGGACGATCGTGAGCAGGCCGAGGAACGCAAGCACGCTGCCGGCAAGGGTATAGATGAAGAACTTCACCGCGGCTCGACGGCGATCGTCGTGCCCCCAGATGCCGATGAGGAAAAACAGCGGCACGAGGGTGAACTCGAAGAACACGTAGAACAGGATCACGTCCCGGGCAGCAAACACACCGAGCATCGCCGACTCGAGGACGAGCAGGAGAATGTAGAAGCCGACCGGCTTCTCTTTGATCGCTTCCCAGCTGACCATCACGGCGGTCACCGAGAGGAGGGCCGAGAGGCCGAACAGCCAGATCGACAGTCCGTCGAGGCCGAGCGAGAAGCGGATGTCGAACGGTCCATCGACGAGCCACGGCCCCTCGCTGACGGCGAAGGCGTGCCCCGCCGTCACCTCCGGAAGTGCCCTGAGGATGAGGAGGACGGCGCCGGCGAGCGTGATCAGCGTCGTGACCGCGGCGCTTTGACGCACCGCCGAGACGCCGCGCGACCCGAGCAGCCAGGCCGCCAGGGCACCGACGAGCGGCGTGAGGATGACCAGCAGGAGGTGGTTGGCCGGGGAGAAGGGGTTCATGGCTGGGGATGTCGCGGTGGGGCCGATGGTTTCAGTGAATGAGCGGCGATCGGGCCTGGTCAGGGGCGGAGTTGCCAGGCGAGAGCGAGAACGATCGCCAGCACCCCGACGACCCCCGCCAGGGCATAGCGCTGAACGAGGCCCGACTGCATCCGACGGATCGCGGAGCCCCAGGCGAGCGGCACCTGTCCGATCGCGTCGACCGTGCCGTCGACGATCGCGCGGTCGAAGAAGGCCGTGACCATCGCCAGCGCCTCGAGAGGCTTGACGATGAGCGCGGCGTAGATCTGATCGAAGTAGAACTTGTTGGCGAACAGCGTTCCCAACGGGCCGAGGTAGCGTTCCATCTGCGGCGAGTCGCTCCGCCGGCCGAGGTGGCCGATGGCAGCCACGGCGATGCCGATGGCCGCGGCGAGGGTTCCCTGGATGGCGATATCCCAATGGAAGACATGGGGAACGGCCGTACGGGCCACGGCCGGCGCGGTGAGCGACGGGGTGGCGGCGAGGAAGCTCGACAGGGCGTTGGTGACGAAGAGCACGAGCCCCGCGAACGCCGACAGAACCGCCAGCACCAGCAGCGGCGTCGTCATCGCGGGGGGCGATTCATGGGCGTGGTGCCCCGCTTCCTTCGGCACGCGAACCGGGCCGGTGAAGGTCATGAACACCGCGCGGAACGTATAGAACGCCGTCAGTCCGGCGGTGAGCAGCGACATCCAGAACAGCAGCCGCCAGGTCGACGGATGGTCGAGAGCGTCGAGCCCCACCTTCTCGGTCGTTGATCCATGCTCGCCGGTAGCACCCCGCCGGGCCAAAAGGGTCATCGAGGCCGGGCGGAAGGGGCTGGAGGCGGCGACGCCCAACTGGCCGGAAGAATCCCTCGGTCGCTCACCGGCCGAGCCCGCTTCGGCGTGGTCCGAGCCATGGGCTTCCGGGTGCGCCTTGGCGTGGAGCGTGGCGAGGATCTCGTCCTTGCTGAAGAAGCCGGCGAACGGGGGGACGCCGGCGAGGGCAAAGGCCCCGACCAGGAACGTCGCCGCGGTGATCGGCATCACGTGCCGGAGTCCACCGAAGCGCCGCATGTCGATCACGCCCCCCATGGCGTGCATCACCGAACCGGCGCCGAGAAAGAGCAGGGCCTTGAAGAAGGCATGCGTGACGAGGTGGAAAATCGCCGCGGTGAACCCGAGCATCGTGCCGGTGCCGAGGGCAACGAACATGTAGCCGAGCTGGCTGATTGTGGAATAAGCGAGCACCCGCTTGAGATCATTCTGCACCGTGGCGATGAGCGCAGCGACCAGCGCCGTCGTCGCCCCGACGATCGACACCATCGCGAGCGCGCCAGGGCAACCGACGAACAGCGGCGCCGAGCGGGTGATCAGGTAGATGCCGGCGGTGACCATCGTCGCGGCGTGAATCAGGGCGCTGGCAGGGGTTGGCCCTTCCATCGCGTCGGGCAACCAGACATGGAGCGGCATCTGCGCGCTCTTGCCGCAGGCGGCCAAGAGCATCAGGAGGCAGATCGCCGTGCCGACTGCGCCACCGACATACCCGGCTTCATCGGCGAGGCGGATTTGGCCGAGGATCCCCTCGACGATCGTGCCGTCGGCGAGGTGCGTGTCGTGGAAGTCGAGCGTGCCGTAGGTCATCCACAGCAGGAAGGTGGCGATCGCCAGACCGAAGTCGCCGACGCGGTTGACGAGGAACGCCTTCTTGGCGGCCCGCGCGGCCTCGGGCTTCGTGTACCAAAAGCCGATCAGCAGATAACTGCAGGCCCCCACAGCTTCCCAGAAGACGTAGACGAGGAGGAAGTTGCTCGCGGCAACGAGCATCGACATCGAGAACACGAACATCGCCACCAGTGCGAAGAACCGGGGATAGCCCGGGTCGTCGTGCATGTAGCCGATCGAATAGATGGCGACGAGCAGGCCGACGCCGGTGATGATCGTGAGGAGCGTGGCGGTGAGCGGATCGAGACGCAGCGCGATCGGGATCGAGAAGGCGCCTCCGTTGTTGGCCGTCCCCGGAGCGACCGGAGCGCCGAGCCCGCCGTTCCCCGTCACGGAAAGATCGCCCGACCGGGCATCGCCGACGGTGGCCCACTGCCAGAGCGTGGTGATCATCTCGACCGGTTCGGCCGGACGCAGCGGGTCACCGTGACCGGCGCCGACTTGAGCGGCGGTGCCGAGCAGGAGGAGCAGAGCGACGACCGCGGCAGCGCCGATCCCCGCCACGGCCGGGAGGTGCGCCCGGGGCCCGAGCCGGCGGCCGAGGAGAACGGTGCCGATGGCCCCCAGCAGCGGCAGCAGGGGGACGAGCACCAGGAGGTTGGCGGCTGAGGACTGCATGGGAGTCGGTTCGGGGGCCTATGAGGGTCGGGCGTCGATGCCGGGGGGGCCGGCAGGGGAGTTGCCGGCGCGACGGTCAGACGTGGTCGCGCTCGAGGGATCGGGAATCGTCCCCCTCGGGAAGGACACCGGCGGGAGAGAGGTGGGGCCACGTCGGCACGACGCGGTCGTCGGCGGGGAGTTCTTGATCGATCACCCTGGGGAGGTTCTCCTCCCGAAGCGCCTGCCAGGCAGACGCGTCGAGACGACCGGTGCGGGCAAACGCCTGGAGCACGAACACCAGCGCCACCGCGGCTTCGCAGGCGGCGACGGTGAGCACGAAGACAACGAGGATCTGCCCCCCCCAGTCGCCGTGGTACCGGCTCCAGGCAACGAGCGTCACCGACACTCCCTGAAGCATCAGCTCGGCGGAGAGGAACATGACGATTAGGTTGCGGCGAGTGAGGATCCCCACCAGTCCGAGACAGAACAGAACGGCCCCCACGAGGAGGGCGTTGGTGAGCATCGTGGCGGGGATCATCGGCTGTCCCTCCGGTGGTCGGTTTCGGTCGCCTCACCGCGCGACACGACGGCGATCGCGCCGACGAGGGCCACAAGCAGCAGCACGCCGGCGACCTCGACGGCGAACAGGTGCCGCCCGAACAGTTCGGCGCCGAGGTGGGCGACCTCATTGGCGTCGCCCGTATCTCCTCCGGCCGTTGCCGGGGCGATCAGGGTCGTGCTTCCGTCATCCTTGGCAGCGGCTCCGTCGGCCGGCGCGGCGGCGGCCACGGCTTGGGCCCGCGACGGCATCCGGCAACAGGACGGTGGTTCGGCGGCGGAAAGGCGGCCGATCGACAGCGTGAGCAGGCCAAGGAGCACGGCGCCGGCAGCCGCCGCCAGCATCGGTTCGTTCGACACCCGGTCGTATGGGGCCATTCCCGATGGCTGGGCGAGCATGAGCACGAACAGGAACATCACGAGGATCGCACCGGCGTAAACGACGATCGTCGCCACACCGAGGAACTGCGCCCCGAGCACCAGAAGCACGCCCGACACCCCCGCCAGCGTCATCGCGAACCAGATCGCCGAGTAGACCGGCGAACGGGTGACGATCGTCGCCAGGCCGGAGATGACGGCGATGCCGGCCACGGTGAGGAACACGGCATCCTCGCCGACGCACCCCAGCGAGCGACCCGTAGCGGCGAAGCCGACGAGCGCCACGGCGCCGAGCAGGTATCCGAGCCGCCGCGAGGCGACGGTGTCGGAAGCCTTGGGAAGGAGGAGCCACAAGCTTGCGGCCAGCGCCGCGACACTTCCCGCAAGGAGCAGGCCCGACGGGGTGGCCGTGGCCGTAGAGACGGGATCCATCAGTGATGGCCCCCCGCTGCAGTGGCCGGGCTGCCCGAAGCGGTGTCGAACGTGGCCATCCCCCCAGCGGCGAGCGTTTTCGACTTCATCGGCTCGGCATCCTTGGTCATGTCATAGACGCTGAGCAACTTCTCCTTGTCAAAGATCATCTCTTCGCGGCTTTTTCCCGTCAGGTCGAGAAGGCTGGTGAGCTCGATCGCGTCGACGGGGCAGGCTTCCTCGCACATCCCGCAGAAGATGCAGCGGAGCTCGTCGATCGAGAAGCTCTCCGGGTACTTCTCCCGGTCGGGCCACGGGCTCTCGGTGGCGACGATGTCGATGCAGTGCGCCGGGCAGGCGGTAGCGCAGAGGAAGCAGGCGACGCACTTCACACGGCCGGCGTCGTCACGGTTGAGACGGTGAACGCCGCGGTAGATGAGCGGGTTGCCGACGGTCGGGCGAACCTCGGGGTAGTTCACGGTCACCTTGCGGCTCACCATGTGACGCGCGGTGGTCGAGAGCCCCTGAAGAAAGAGGGGAAGGTAGAGGCGCTCGGTGAGTCCGAGCGGCTTCTCTTCGAGCCAGGTGATGGCGGGGTCGGTCGGTTTCATCGGCTACCTACCAGTGTCGGGGAAACGTCGTGGGGTGCCCGTTCGAGGCGCTCGTGTTCGGCCATCTCCCGCTCGATGTCGAGGGGATCGTGCGTCAGGATCGGGGTATTGTCGGTGCCCGAGGGGGTGAAGACGCCGGCCACGAGCCAGCCGGCGAGGCAGGCGATCCAGGGCAGCGCGATCGCCACGGCGCCCCCGAATCCGGGGCCGAGGGCGGCGACGAGTTGCGGGCGGAACTCCTCCACCGTCGCCACCGTCACGAGGTTCACCAGTCCCAGCGGCAACATCACCTTCCAGGCGAGGTTCATGAGTTGGTCAAAGCGGAACCGCGGCCAGCTCCAGCGGACGAGCATGAAGAAGACGATCACTCCGAGGATCTTGCCCGAGAGGATGCCGAATCGGAGCAGGGCCTGGATCCAGCCGATCTCCTGCGACGATCCCGTCACGCCCCACAGATGCCAGCCACCGAGGAACAGAATCACGATCAGGAACGCGGCCGTGATCATGTGGAGGAACTCGGCGACGAGGAACAGGAGGAGCTTGATCCCCGAATATTCCGTGTGGTAGCCGCCGACGAGTTCTTGCTCCGCTTCGGGAAGGTCGAACGGCAGCCGTGCCGCCTCGGCAAAGCTTGCCACCATGAAGACGATGAAGCCGAGGGGTTGGGCGAACGCATACCACACGCCCGACTCTGCTTGGGCGTTCATGATCGTGTCGAGACGCAGGCTGCCGGCAGCGAGGACAACGCCGAGCAGACCGAGGCCAAGGGGGATCTCATAGGCGACCAGTTGGGCACTCGAACGCAGGCCGCCGAGGAAGCCGTACTTGTTGTTGCTCGCCCAGCCGCCGAGGAGGACGCCGTAGACCGCGATGCTCGAGAGCGCGAACACCCACAGCACGCCGACGTCGAGGCCCGGCGCCACCAGGAACGGCACCGGATCGGGGAGGCCGGGGATGCCCAGCGGCGGGAGCACGCTCCCGAACGGGATCGCCGCGAAGATCGCCAGGGAGGCGGCGAGGATCACCAGCGGTGCCGCGTTGTAGAGGACGCGGTCGACGCCGCTCGGCGTGAAGTCCTCCTTGAGGATGATCTTGAGGCCGTCGGCCAGCGGTTGCCCGAGGCCGAAGAGCCGGATCTTCGTGAGCGGGATCCCGACCCGGTTTGGCCCGCGGCGATCCTGCACCCAGGCGGCAATCCACCGCTCCAGGAGCACGAGGTAGGCCGCCGCGGTCATCAACCCGCCGACGAGCAGGCCGATCTTCACAAGCGCCGCAAAGGTTGCCGCTGAGGGAAGAAGGTTCATGGGCTGGGATTCGTGGCGGTCGGGGCGGGCGTGGAGGTCAGACGGGAATGACGACGATCGAGGGGACGGATGATTCAGGATGAGGCGAGCTGATCGATGCGGAGGTCGACGCCAACGGCAGGGATTTCACCACCGAGCGCGGCCAGGGCGGCCGACGATTCGGCGATCTGCCGTCGGACAGCGGCGGGGTCATAGAGCCCACGGCGGCCGAGCATATTCCAATAGAGGCGGCCTTCCGGCCAGACCCCGGCCGGCGCTCGGACGGCGGCAGCAAAGACTTGAGCGCGGTGGGCGGCGTTGACCCAGGTGCCGGCCCGCTCGGCGAACCCGGCGGCCGGAAGCCTCCAGGTGGCGAGCTTCGCCAGCGGGGAATCGAACAAATCCTGGACGACCAGGCAGCGGAGCCGGCCGAACGGCGCGGCGGTCGTGTCGTCGATCCAGGCGTGGGGATAGCCGGCGGTGATCCAGGCGGCGTCGAACTCGCCGGCGCCGACGGCCGCGACGAGATCGCCCCAGCCGCGCTCCTCCGATTCAAAGAGGGCCACGACGGCCTCAACGCCCCGGCGATTCGGGCACTTTTCAGCCCGGATCGTGAAGCCCCCCGGGAACGACTCGTCGCTGCCGGAGACGGGGACATGCCCCAAGAAAAGTGCCGCCTGCTGGTCGATCGAGCGGGCGGTGGCGCACAGCATCCACGCCTCCTCGAGCGTGAGCATCGGCGACACGGCGACGGCGAGCCGGCCGGCGCCGGAGAGCTCCTGGCGGAGTCGCGTGGTCACGTCCGACCACTCCACCGTCTCGCGGTCGTCGTTGCTCGACACGAGTCTGCCGGCCGAAAGGAGCCGGGCGGGATCGTGGAGGTGGTGCCAGCCGTACCGGCCGTCGTCGCACATCCACCACTTGTTGACGTGGGAATTCTCGCGCGGCTTGAGGCGGTAGACCGTGTCCTGATTGTGTTCGGTGACGATCGAGCATCCTGCCGAGCAGCCGCCGCAGACATTCGACTCGCGCTTCAAGAACCAGACCCGCTGCTGGTAGAGGAAGTCCTTGTCGCCGAGGGCGCCGACCGGGCAGAGATCGACGACGTTGCCGGAGAGTTTGTTGTCGAGAGGGAAGCCGGGGAAGACCGAGATCTCCTCCTTCGAGCCGCGGTTGATCACCATCAGCTCGCTCGTCCCCGACACCTCGCGGGTGAAACGGACGCAGCGGGTGCACATGATGCAGCGATCGACGAACAGCGTGACGGTCGGGCCGACATCGCGCCGGCGGCTGTGGAACGGATGGATATCGGTGCGCCGCTCCGCTTGGCCATGTTCGAAGTGGTAATCCTGGAGGAGGCATTCGCCCGCCTTGTCGCAGATCGAGCAATCGATCGGATGATCGATGAGCAGCGCCTCTTCGACCCGGGCGCGGCTGTCTTTGACCAGCGCCGTGTCGGTGACGATGACGGTGCCGTCCTTGGCCGGCGTCTGACAGCCGGGAACGAGCTTCGGCATCATCGTGATCTTGCCGGTGGCCGCATCGCGGGTGCCGGTCTCGATGAGGCACATCCGGCAGCTGGCCACGACAGAAAGGCCGGGGTGCCAACAGTAGTGCGGGATCTCTACGCCGGCGCGCCGCGCAACCTCGATGCAGTTGAGCCGCTCGTGAGCGCCGATCTCGATGTCTTTACCGTCGACGATGACTGTGGGCATGTGGCGTCAGGAGGGGGAAAATGAAAATGGTGGCTGGCACCTTTTCGGTCGGGATCAGTGAGCTGCGACGATCGGGAGAGCGGGAACCGGATCGGTGACCATCCAGCCGGAGGGATTCGTCCGCTTGATGTAGTCCTCAAACTCGCCGCGGAACTTCTTGATGGCATTCTTGATCGGCCAGGCTGCCCCGTCGGCGAGGCCGCAGATCGTTGACCCGGGCATCATGCCCATGGTGTTGCCGATCTCGGCGAGGAGTTCGAGATCCTTGAGCCGGCCCTTGCCGACGCGGATCCGTTCGAGCATCCGCAGCGACCAGGCGGTTCCTTCGCGGCACGGCGTGCACTGTCCGCAGGATTCGTGTGCGAAGAACCGGCAGGAGTTGTGGAGGAAGTCGACGATGCTGACCGTCTCGTCGATGACGACGACAGCGGCCGTGCCGAGGCCAAGGCAGCCGACCTTGCCGGGGCCGGCGAAGTCGAGCGGGGTGTCGAGTTCTGCCTCCGTCAGCAGGCCCATGGAGATTCCGCCGGGAATCACGGCCTTCGCTTTCCGCCCCTTCCACACTCCGCCCCCCTGGCCGTCGATGAGTTGGCGGGCGGTGATGCCGAGGGGAGCTTCGTAACACCCGGGGCGTTCGACGTGGCCGGAGAGGCAATAGAGTTTCGGCCCATAGCTCCCCGGATCACGCGGGTTGTTCGGGTCGGAGGGAACGCCGATCGAACGGAACCAATCGACCCCGCGACGAGCGATCTGGGCGACACAGGCCATCGTCTCGATGTTGTTGACAACCGTCGGTTTGCGGAAGAGCCCCTCGATCGCCGGGAACGGCGGCTTGATCCGCGGCCAGGCCCGCTTCCCTTCGAGGCTCTCGATCAGCCCCGTCTCCTCACCGCAGATGTAGGCGGCTGCACCGCGATGGAGGTAGAGATCGAGCGAGAAGCCGCTCCCCTGGATGTTCTTGCCGAGGAGCCCCGCGGCGTAGGCCTCGTCGATCGCCCCTTGGAGGCGATCCCAGGACTGCGGATATTCGTAGCGGAGATAGAGGTAGGCGGTGGTGGCCCGCGTCGCGTAGGCCGAGAGGATGATCCCCTCGATCACCTGGTGCGGGTCGTCCTCCATCAGGATCCGGTTATTGAACGTCCCCGGTTCGCTCTCATCGGCGTTGATGCAGAGGTAAATCGGGCCGGGATGATCCTTGGGGAGGAACGTCCACTTCAGCCCGGTGGGGAATCCGGCGCCACCCCGGCCGCGGAGGCCTGAAGCCTTGACCAGCTCGACGACGTCCGTCGGCTGCTTCTCCTTGAGCATCCGCTCGAGCGGCGCGTAGCCGCCTCGGCTGCGATAGCTCGCGAGCGTGTGGCTCTCGGCAACGCCTACGGCTTCAAGAAGAACCGGTTGGAAGATGGTCATGGGTTCGTTGGGGAGGGAGGCGGCGGGGGAGGCGAACGGCCGGTGAACGGCTCAGGATGACTTTCCGGTCCGGGCCCGGGCATCGCGGACGAAGGCCTCGGCCGATTCTTTGGTGAGGTTCTTGTGGAGCGTCTTGCCGGCGAGCATGCAGGGGGCGAAGTCACAGGCCCCAAGGCACTCGGCCGGCTCGACGGTGAGAGCGCCATCGGCGGTCGTGCCGTAGGGATCGATCCCGGCGGCATTGCAGATGTGGTCGAGGATCTCCTCGCCCCCCCGCAGTGCGCACGAAATCGATCGGCAGACCCAAGCGCGGGTCTCGCCCGATGGCTTGTCCTGCGGGAAGAACGCATAGAAGGAGAGCGTGTCTTGGACCTCGGCCGGGGCGAGGCCGAGGAGTTGGGCCACCTCGACGACGGCCTCGTACGGCACGTACCGCAGTTCGTCGTTGACGATGTGCAGGGCCGGCAGCGTCAGCGCGCGACGGTTCGGATAACGGGGCGCGAGCGCCTCGATGCTCGCAACCATCTCGGGCGTCAGCATCCGCTGGGTAGTGATCATGGGGCGGGAGGGAATGGGGGCTGGTTGGGCGGGTGGCAGGGACGGTTCAGCGGTCGAGTTCAGCGGCGATGACGTTGAGGCTGCCGAGGACGGCGACGACGTCGGAGAGCGTGTGCCCCCGAATCAGCTGAGGGAAGAGCGAGAAGTGGAGCACGGAAGGGGGGCGGCAGCGGGCCCGGTAGGCGGTGTCGTCCCCGTCGCCGACGACATAGAAGCCGAGCTCGCCATTGGGGGCTTCGATGGCTGCGTACGACTCCTCGTATGGGACCTCGAAGGAGCGGTTGCTCATCGAGAGTTCAAAGTGGGAAATCGTCCCCTCGATCGTCGAATAGACCTGCTCCTTCGTCGGTCGCGCGACCCGTTGGTCGACACCGACATTCACCTCGCCGGCGGGGATGTTCTCGATTGCCTGATTGAGGATCTTCAGGCTTTCCCGCATCTCCTGCATGCGGACGAGGTAGCGGGCGTAGCAATCGCCGGCGGCAGCGCAGCAGATCTGGAAGTCGTAGTCGGAGTAGGCGAGGTAGGGCTCGTCCTTCCGCAGGTCGCGGGTGACGCCGCTGGCCCGGGCCACGGGGCCGGTGGCGCCGGCGTTGATCGCCTGCTCCTTCGTGAGCACACCGACCCCCTTCGTGCGGTCGACGAAGATCCGGTTGCGGGTCAGCAGCCGCTCCATGTCGTCGAGCGTCTTGGGGAAGGTGCGGAGGAAGGTGCGGATCTTCTCGATCACCAGCGGCGTGAAATCGTGGGAGACCCCGCCGACCCGGGTGTAGCTGTTGGTGAACCGGGCCCCGCAGAGCGTTTCGAAAATGTCGTAGATCACCTCGCGCTGGTAGAAGCCGTAGAGAAAGAACGTGAACGCCCCCGTGTCGAGCCCCACCGCACCGTTGCAGAGGAGGTGGTCACTGATCCGGGCAAGCTCGGCGATGATCGTGCGGATCACCTTGCAACGCGGCGTCAGATCGATTCCCAGGAGCGTCTCCACGGCGTGGTGCCAGGCGACGTTGTTGGCCATCGGCGAGATGTAGTTCATCCGGTCGGTGACCGTCACGTACTGGTTGAACGTGAGGTGCTCGCCGATCTTCTCAAACCCCGAATGGAGATAGCCCATCTCCGGCATCGCATCGACAACCCGCTCCCCGTCGAGCTTGAGGACGAGCCGCAGGGTCGTGTGCGTCGCGGGGTGCTGGGGGCCGAAGTTGAGCGTCCAGAGGTAGTCCTCCTCGCGGGCGGCCGCCGGACGGACGCGGGTGTCGTGATCGGGGGCGATCGACATGGTGGCCTGCGGGCTTTTGAGGAACGGATAGGAGGCGTGTTGGGAGCGTGAAAGAGCCGGAGGGAGCGGACGACGTATCAGCCTTCCTCACGGGTGAGGACGGGGAAGTTGTGACGTTCGCCGCGCCCCTGG
>Ga0164295_10001881_pt1 | contig 17408 bp, 16 predicted proteins | sample GEODES006metaG_FD_111798 | JGI IMG/M metagenome (GOLD analysis project Ga0164295, IMG submission 111798) | Oligotrophic lake water microbial communities from Sparkling Lake, Wisconsin, USA - GEODES006 metaG | ecosystem: Environmental > Aquatic > Freshwater > Lake | place: USA: Sparkling Lake... | reverse complement strand
CGTGGCGTTCTGGGCCGGCTGGTGTGCGGTGGCCCTGCTGGCCTCCGCGGCGGCCACGTTTCGGCTCATCGGCTGGGTCGAGTCTCGCGGTGTTGTTGATCGGCCCAACTCTCGCAGCAGCCACACTCGGGTCACGCCTCGGGGCGGCGGGCTGGCGATCGTTGCCATCACCGCGTGGGGGGCGATCCTCGCGGCTTTCTTCTATCCGGCATCGGCGTGGCCGCTCCTGGCCGTGGTCGTTCCGGCGCTCGCCGTCGCCTACGTCAGCTGGCTCGATGACATTCAGCCGCTCCAGAATCGCGTCCGGTTTGGGGTTCATCTCGCTGCCGCTGCCGCCACGGTGGCTGTTCTTGGACCCCTGCGGCAACTCGATCTCGGCACGCTGGGCACCGTGCAACTCGGCTTCATGGCCTGGCCGATCTCGATCCTCTGGCTCGTGGGCATGACCAACGCCTTCAACTTCATGGACGGCATCGATGGCATCGCGGGCATCACGGCGGCCGTGGCGGGGGCCGTGATCGCCATCGCTGCTGGGCTCATGGGCAGCCCAGCCGTGGCCGCCGTCGCCCTGGCCTTCGCCGGCTCGTCGATCGGCTTTCTATCGTGCAACTGGCCCCCTGCCCGGATCTTCATGGGCGATGTGGGCAGCGCCTTCTGCGGCTTCGTGATCGCAGCCCTTCCGTTCGCCGTGCCGGCCGACCGCGTGCCGCGGGTCACCGCCGTCGTGGCGATCACGATGTGGCCCTTCATCTTCGACACCGCGTTTACGCTCCTGCGGCGGCTGTCGAAGCGTGAAAATGTTTTTGAGTCTCACCGCAGCCACATCTATCAGCGGCTCGTGATCTCGGGCTGGTCGCACCGCGCCGCCTCGAGCCTTTATGGTGGCCTCTCAGCCATGGCGGGCGCCGTAGCCCTCTCCCCGCTGCTCGATCAATCGCTCGAACACACCGCCACCACCATCGCCGCCGCCACGATCCTCATCGGCGCCGCCTTACTCCTGACCCTCGTCTCCTCCTAACGTACCCGCAGGTTTCCTACCTGCGATCCTCTCCCCTTGCCGTCCTCCGCTCCCATCCCCCTGGCCCCCCGCACCGTCTACGCCCGCGTCTTCAAGCGCGCCTGCGATCTCGTCGCCGCCACTCTTCTCCTCGTCCTGCTCATGCCCCTGATGGCCCTCGTAGCCGTTGCTGTCCGCCTCGTACTCGGTCCGCCGGTGCTCTACCGCGACGACCGCGCCGGCCTCAATGGCCGCGGGATTCGCGTCGCCAAGTTCCGCTCGATGTCGCAGGCCACGAATGCCGCTGGCTCGATCCTCCCGGATGCCGAGCGGCTCGGCCCCTTCGGCCGTTTTCTTCGTCAAACCAGCCTCGACGAACTCCCCCAACTCTTGAGCGTGGTCGCGGGCGACATGAGCATGATCGGCCCCCGGCCGTTGCCGCTCCGCTACGTACCTCGCTACAACGCCCGGCAAGCGGCCCGGTTGCTGGTCCGCCCCGGCCTCACCGGCTGGGCCCAGATCCACGGCCGCAACGCCGTGAACTGGCCGGACCGGCTCGAACTCGACGTCCGCTACGTCGAAATGCTCGGCCGCATCACAGCTCCACTGACCGATCTCTGGATCGCGTCCGTCACCGCCGCTCAAATCCTCACTCAAGCCTTCACCGGCCGCGGCATCGCTGCCCCGGGATCCGCGACGATGCAGGAGTTTGCCCCATGAACGTATCCGTCTCCGAGGCCATTGCCGCCGCGATCCGCACGGTGCTCCACGATACCGGTCGCGAGGCAAAGGCCATCGAGCCCACGATGCTGTTGTCGGCCGATCTTGGCCTCGACTCGCTCGATCTCGCCCAGACAATCGTGCTCTTGGAGCGGTCGCTCGGGATTGACCCTTTCCGCTCCGCCAGCGGCGCCCGCCCCGCAATCCGCAGCGTGGCCGACCTCGTGGCCGTCTACACGCAGGCCCTCACCCAGTCATGACAACCCCCGCCTACGCCGCGATCTCCGACGCGCCCGCCGAAGACAGGCTCGCCTACGCGATCACGGAGATCGCCCGGCAGTCGCCGGAGAGCATCGCCATCGTCAGGAGCGCCGGTGGTGATGGCCGGTGGGCCATCACGTATTCAACGCTCGCAGCACAGGTTACAGCCCTCGAAGCCGCGCTCGACGCCACTCGGCCCGTGGGCATCGTGGCCCGGGCGAAGCGGATCGAGTCGCTCGTGGTGATTGCGGCCGCCTGCGGGCGGCAGCACGTGCCCGTGGCGTTTCTCGCCGATGATTCGCGCGACCTGTCCGGCGCCCTTCGCGACTGGATCGAGGTTGATGATTCGCTGGAACTGCCCCCGTCCGCCGGCCGGCCGCGGCTCGAGTTCGAGGCGATCTCGCCCCATGTCGTGGTGGCTACCTCGGGCACGAGCGGGCCGCCCAAGCTCGTCGAGCATTCCTGGGATTCGCTGTTGGCGGCGGCCCGGCTGGCGGAGCAGTGGCATGGGCTTGGCTGGCTCCTCGCCTACGACTCCACCCGCTGGGCGGGCATTCAGGTGTGGCTGCAGGCGCTGCTCACCGGCGGCCGGCTCGTCGTGCCGGCGTCCCGCGATCCCGACACAGTCGCCCGGGCCCTGGCCGAGGAAAGTGTGGCGGTGCTGCCCGCCACGCCCACGCTGCTTCGCAGGCTGCTGGCGTCCGCCGATCGGAGCGTCCTTGAGAAGGCGGCGCTCGGCCGGATCACGCTCGGGGGCGAGGCCGCCGACGGCCCGCTCCTCAGCGACGCCCAAGCCGTATTCCCACAGGCGAAGATTACGCAGGTTTATGCCACCACCGAGCTGGGCGAGGTGTTTCGCGTCGCCGATGGGCGGCCCGGATTTCCGGCCGCCTGGCTGGGCAAGTCACTGCCTGGCGGTGCGAGCCTCGCGACTCGTCGAGACGGCGAACTCCTCGTGCAGTTATCGCGTGACACCGCCGAAGTGGGCACGGGCGATCTGGTCGAGCGGCGGGGCGACCGCTACGAGTTCACGGGCCGCCGGAGCGATGTGATCGTGGTGGGCGGCGCTAAGGTGTTTCCAAAGCGGGTCGAGGAGATGCTGCGAAGCGTGGCGGGCATCGCGGAAGCGCGGGTCTACGGGCTACCCAGCGGCATCACGGGCGAGTTGGTCGCCGCCGAGATCGTGCTCACCGAGCCGTTGCCGGCCAGCGCCTCACCGGAAAGCATCCGCGCCGCGGCGCTCGCGATCTGCCGCGAGTCGCTCGAACCCCACAGCGTCCCCCGCATCCTCGATATCGTGAAGCGGATCGCCACCACCGCTGCCGGCAAAACCCCCCGCCGCCCTATCTCGGCCGGGAGGTCCTAAATGCTGGCAATCGTCGTTAAATCGGAAGTTTCGTGACAGTTGTCATCCCTGACCTTGAGGCCGTCCGTGCGTTTGCCGAAGTCCTGCATGCCAAGAAGGCGGTCTGGCAGGGTTTGGCTTTTGGATGGGAAGCCGAATATGTACCTCAGAGCGGTGAGCGACCGATTGACTCCCAACTCATGTTCACTCCAGCCGAGTTTTGTGTCGGGGAGAGCGGAGTTTGGTTCTTCTCGATGACTTGGGAGCTTGGCCCTGGTTCCCCAGCAATCGAGTACCTCGATGATTCGGGTATCGTGCGTTCTTGACCCCCGTCTCCCTCATCTCCGGCGGCTCGCGGGGCCTCGGCCTTGCGATCGTGGAATCGCTGCTGGCCCGCGGCGACCGGGTCGCCACCTTCTCGCGTTCCGGCTCGCCGGCCCTCTCCGCGCTCGCCGCCGCCCATCCCGATCAACTCCATATCGACCAACTCGACGCCGCCGACTCCCCCGCGATCCAGGCCTTCGTGAGCCGCGTCGCCGCCCGCTTTGGCCGGATCGACCACTGCATTGCCAATGCGGCGATCGCCCACGAGGGCGTGCTGGCGACGATGCGTGACGACCAGATCGATTCGATGCTCGACGTAAACGTGAAGGGCTCGATCGTGTTCGTCCGCGAGTGCGTCCGGCAGATGCTCATGGGCGATTCCGCAGGCCGGACGGTCGCGCTCATCTCCTCTGTCGTCGCCGAGCGGGGCTCCCCCGGCCTTTCCGTCTACGCCGCCACGAAGGCGGCCCTCGAAGGTTTTGGAATAAGTCTTGCCCGGGAACTCGGTCCCCGCGGAATCCGCGTCAACTCTCTGGCTCCCGGGTTTCTGGAAACAGATCTTTCTGCACCCCTGTCGCTGGAGAACCGCGATCGGATTGCCCGGCGGACGGCATTAGGCCGTCTTGGCGCGTCGAGAAACGTGGCAGGCGTATTGGATTTTCTGGCCTCGCCGGCAGCATCGTTTCTCACCGGTCAGGTAATGGGCATTGACGGCGGCGCCTGAAGCCGTCCGCCCCGGATTCCGCCCGTATGCACAGGTATACTGAGCAAAGGTAATCGGATGCGATGGCTACTTCCGTGACCGGCAGCTTTTCTGGCACCCACGAGAACGGAGTGCAACGTGGCAGCTCCCCCACAAAGGGGAATGAGAATAGTCGCATGGGGCGTTTCGATCCTCCCCAAGACTGTCATCGAATCCTTATTGTCGGTGCCGGTGGGTTCGGCAGAGAGGTGCTGCAATGGGCCCGCGAGTCGTGGCCCGATCGGGCATCGCTGATCGCCGGATTCCTATCAGACGACCCGCTTCGGCTCGAGAGTTATTCGACGGGTGTCGGGATTCTTGCGGCCGTTCACGAATATCGTCCGGCGAACGGCGACTACCTCCTACTCGGAATCGGCGTGCCATACGCCCGTCGGCGTGTTGCCGAATCGCTGCAGTCCTGTGGGTCGCAGTTTTTGCGACTCGTACATCCTGGTGCGACGGTGGCCGCATCAGCCGTCGTCGGGGAAGGTTCGATTGTTTGCCCATATGCGGTGGTCAGTGACTCCGCACAACTTGGTCGCCATGTTTTGGTCAACTATCACGCGTCGCTCGGCCATGACTCGGTCGCGGGTGACTATGCCGTGCTGTCGCCCTATGCAGCGTTGGGAGGCGCTGCTCGCGTGGATGAAGAGGTGTTTCTTGGCCTGCATGCTTCGGTCGGGCCAGGCAAGATCGTTGGGGCTCGAAGCAAGGTGAGTGCCAACTCATGTGTTCTGGCTGCGGCTCCCGCCGACTCGATCATCTTTGGCGTTCCCGGCCGTGTGTCCCCGCGGATTTCGGTTTCGTCCTCATGAGCAGCCCGCAGCACTTTCACGAAGAAACGAAACTCCTCATGTTTGCCAAGCCGTTGGTGCCCAAAGATGACGACTTTGCACCCGGTAAACAGTTATCGAAACTCGTCCACGACCTTGTCCTTGCGGAGAAATCGCTACGGTGAAGGTACTGATGCTGGCCGACAGCAGCAGTTACAACTCCCCGAGCCTGTGGGTCAACGGAACGCAACTGATTCCGTGGCTTCGATCTCAGGGGTGCGAACTCTCGATTCCAGAGGCGTTTCCTCGGTTTATTGCAACGGCCCTGCTCGCCCTGCCGGGTATTCGTCGAATCGCATGGAAGGGCCTTCTTCCGAGAATCCGCGTCAGGCAACTGGAACACCTCGCGCCTCAGGCCGACACCGTGATCGTCCATAAGAGCATCACCGCCATCGACGACCCGCCGATTCTTGAGCGACGATTACGAGAACTCAACAATCGCATCATCTTCAATTTCGACGATGCCACGCACGAATGCGGCATTCCCTACCTGGACGAGCGACTGTCGCTCGCTGATGCTGCGTGGGTTGGCAATCCGCTACTAGTGGACTTCGCGCGAAAGCACTGCCCGCGGGTGGAGTTGATCGAATCGGCCGTGGATTGCGATCACTACATCCCAAAGTCCGACTACGCCCTAGGGTCGCCGTTGCAGCTGTGCTGGTCGGGCACGCCCTCGAGCTACCGCTATCTCGACCTGCTCCGAGAGCCGCTCCGGAAATTGGGCCGGCTAATGCCCTACCAGATCACGATGATGTCGCGGAGCCGGTTTTCCTTCTCCGATCCTGAGATCCATGATCGCTGGATGCCGTTTTCTCACGCCGGCGAGGTGGCCCTCTTTCAATCGTCCGATATCGGCCTCATGCCGCTGACCGATGGTCCGTATGAGCGGGCGAAGGAAAATTACAAGACAAAAATCTATTTGGCCAGCGGCCTGCCCGTGGTGGCATCGCCCGTCGGCATGAACAACGCGTTTCTCTTGCACGGAGAACGAGGAATGCTGGCCGCGACTAGTGACGACTGGGTTGGGGCAATCGCCGCATTTGCAAAAGATCGACGGCAACGCGAACGTTGCGGAGTCGCTGGCCGGGCGTTTGCGGTCACAAAGTATTCAATTCCGGTAATAGGGCATCAGCTCTTAGGCTTGTTCAATTCAGTTGTTCAAGAACAAGTGTCAACGCAAGACCGCACGAGTACTCGTATATCGGAGGCGCTGTCGTGACCACAGACTGGGCATTATCTCCGCCATCGCATGGCAACGTCACTTCGAAGCCCAATCAGACACACGAACCGGTGGACTTGGGTGGCGGGCGCCTTCGGAACGAAACCGCTGTGCCGCGACCATCGATTGCCTTACTCGTGTTCTGGACTGTCGCCTTTGCGACCGTGATCTTTGGGCATTACCAGGTATCGTATCGCTTCAATATGCCATACAAGGCCCTGACGGTTCTGGTGTGTGTGCTGGCTCCACTGACGCCGGGCTTCATGACTTTGCTTACCAAGCGAGCCGTTCTCTACTTATTGCTTTTCGAACTGGTCCTGATCGCGGGATGCCTGACGGGTTACACCGGCTCGCCATCAGACCTTATCCGGGTGGCCTCCCAGCCAGTAGTCATGTTGCGGGTGCTTCCGTTCATGCTGTGCGGATACACGTTGGCGGCCTACCCGCGGAGTGAACGCTGGTTTATCGGCCTGCTCCTCGCCTTGTTCGCGGCAATCACGTTCCCGGACGCAGTTGTGCTTCTTCAGGGCACCGCCAGCGGCAAGCTTCGCGAACGGTTTCTTACCGAGACCTACGAACAAGATTCAGCACGAGCTCTCATCTCGGCTATGGTCAATCTTTCGGTAACGGGACTCTTGCTGGCGTTAGCTGGCTGCCGCCTGTACGACTCACGGCAGCGGATTGTCCGCTGGATCGTTGCCGTCCCTCAGGCTGTACTTCTGTCATTGTCGATTACGGCAGGGTTTACGGCTGCCGCTTTGCTTTTCATGTGGTGCGGCTTTACGAGCATCTTGTTCGCTCCTGCCCGTACGCTGCGATTCCGCCTGGCCCTGCTTCTGATCATCGCAATTGTCCTGCCCGGTGGGCTTTACGTACTGCGGATCGTAGCAGGCGAGACAGGCGGTTCACTGGCAAAAATCTATAGCCGCGTCGATGGACTGCGGCGAGTGATCGCAGGGCAAGACTCAGCAAATTCCAACGAGGTGACCAGCGGTAGATACATGCTTGCGGCGCGTTCGATGTCGTCGTTCGCCCGAAATCCTTTCATCGGACAGGGAAAAGGTCGTCAGACCAGTGAGTTGGGTGGCGATACGGAAACCATCGGCGGCCACAGCTTCTTACTTGATAGTCTCGGCCAGCGGGGGATTCTTGGCACATTGCCGTTGATCATGTGTTTGTGGTCGTTAGCGAGTATCTCGTGGCAATGTTTGTTGCGCGAGCGGTCTTGGCGAGCGTCTGCGGGCCTGTCGTTCATTCTGACTTTGGTGGTAGCCATCACCATCAATCCATACTTCTTGGGGTATCTGGCTTTGAATTATGTGATTTTCTTGTGGTTTGGATTCATCCTTGGCGATGGAAGCCGCGTAGCCAAGGCGCACGCTCACTCCCGCGAACGTCGGCTCGCTATGCCGCCTCCACTGCGAGCGGCGGGGTAATGGTTTCGAAAATATGTTCGCCCCATTCGTCAGGCCGGGCTGCGCGAGTAGGCAGGCCGCGGTTGCCTCGAATCTATGGAGCGAAGGTGCCCGATCCTCGTCATCGGCAGTTCGCTGCTTACCTTGTTGAACTCCGTTATCAATAGGCCGGGCGCGAGCCCGCAACTCGATGCCGCCGCTTGCTGACGTTCGCTCGTTCATCACCAGCCGGCCGTGGCTGCGGGCGGTTGTCGTCGTCATGGCGTGGCCGCTTGTTTGGTGGCAACGTCGGACGCTGCGGATGCAACGAGAACTCTACGAACGCGCAGTCGCTTTCCCTGCTTACGGAGAGGTTGCCGTCCCCTTAAAGGGAGTCGATGGGGCGTTTCTCGTTGACATCCGATCCGATATTCTGCGTCGTATCGTTTTCTCGGGAAGCTATGAGCCCGATGCGATTGCCACCATTCGCCGTGTGCTGCCGGGCCAAGGTGACGTCATTGATATCGGCGCAAACATCGGGATTTTCAGCGTCCTGATGGCTAGGGCTGTCGGTAATCGCAAGGTGCTATCGATCGAACCTACCCCCGCAGTGGCCCGACGACTTCAGCACAATATTTCCGCAAATGGCGTCGCCGCGAACGTCATCGTTGAACAGTGCGCCGTTGGAGCCACGACTGGAACGGTGACTATGAACACCGTGGCCGGCATGGAGGAGTATTCGCGGGTGGGCGCTATGGTGCTTCCGGATACAGTCGGCAGGGCCGCGGTAGCTGTCACCGTGCCCATACATACGCTCGACGAACTTATCGCCCGGCATGGCCTGAAGCCCACGCTGATCAAAATGGATATAGAAGGAAGTGAGATGCGGGCCCTTTCCGGCGCTACGGTCGCACTGGAAAAACATCGGCCTACGATTGTCGCGGAGGTAGACGACCGAATGCTGGCATCCGCTGGCAGTTCGGCCGCGGAGTTCCTCGGACTTCTCCGCGGGCGAGGGTATACCGTGCAACACATCAATGGCTCCGAGATTGAGTCCGATAGCGGCTTTATCGGCGACGTACTTGCAACTCACGTCGACGGGCCGGTCGCGGAATGACCCAACGGGATGCATCCACTCGGATCCCGGCCAGCGCTATCCCCAGCTTGAATACTTCGACTGACATCGTTTTTCGGTATTGGACGCGCATTCTCGGAGGTATCGCCCACCCAGGCGTACGCAACGCAGGATGGATCGGCATCGAAAAGATCGGTCGGATGGCGTTGTCGCTGCTCGTGGGAATCTTCGTCGTGCGGCAACTCGGCCCGGATCGCTACGGTACCTACGCCTACGTGCTGACCTGGGCGTCGCTATGTTTGCCCCTTGCCTTGTTCGGAATCGGCGAAAACACCGTACGCCATCTCGTCGGGTCGCCGGCGTACGAGGGCCGCGTGCTGGCGACAGCGGCGTCGCTGCGGGTTGGAAGTTGCATGGTGGCCGCCCTGCTCACGCTCGGGGCTTTCTTGTCCGCCGGGACGCACGCAGATGCGACGACTGCCCAACTCTTGATCGCCATGATGTCGCTGCTAGGCTATCCCGGCCTCGTGCTGGAGCCCTACTTCCAGGCGCACTCCAAGGCCCGCATCATCACCATATGCGGTCTCGGCTCGGCGGTCGTTGCCGCGGCCATGAAGGTGGGTGGCATTCTGGTGACCGCTCCGGTGGGGTTCTTTCTCGCGGCCCACGCCCTGGAAACGGGGCTCCTTGGTGCGAGCCTGCTCGCGGCGTACCTCTCCACGACCACCGTCCCGCGGCAATGGGCGTTCGACAGGTCATTGGCGTGGACGCTCTGCAAGGAATCGCTGCCGATGATGATCGGAGGGTTCGCGATCCTGATCTACAATCAGTCAGATATGATTCTTTTGGGTATGCTCCTCGATTCACCGCACCAGGTGGGCCTCTATTCGGCCGCCTGCCGGGTGTCGACGATGTGGGTTTTCATCCCCATGGCGGTGATCACGTCGGCCTCACCATTTCTCTACCGGATGCTCGCCGCCGACGACGCCCGCTACGAGCGCCGGCTACTGCAAATGACGTCGATCTGCCTGGCGATCGCCTACGGCTTCTGCCTCGTCCTGACGATCTTTCCCGCCCAGATTCTTCACGTTCTCTTAGGCTCGAAATTCGTCGACGCAGCTCCGGCGCTGCGGGTGCACGTGTGGTCGAATATGTTCTCGATTCTGTTCTTGGCGCAGAACTCGTGGATCCTGTCACGCGGTCTACTCTGGGTCGGCATGCAAAACGCCATACTTGGCGCGACTATCAACCTTGTGCTCAACATGTTCGTGATCCCTTCCTACGGCGCTGTGGGAGCCTCGTGGACGACGGTAATCGCAATGGCTGCGGCGACAACGGGAGCCATGGCCATCCGGCCGGCCACTCGGGATTTGGCGATTCTTCACCTAAGGGCGATGACCCTTCGCGGGCTTGGCCCTCCGGCTTATCAGCCGCCCTCTTCTCTTAAGCCTTGAAAACGCAGCTAACGGATTGCGGGGGCAGTCTTGACGTCTTAAAGAACGAATGCAGAACAACTTTGTCATTCCTTGTGTTTCGGAGTCGCAAAGCCGCCGTTCGTCTCAGGATGAAACACCTTGTAGGAAATGAAGTTGGCAGTTTCTTCGTTCTTTACATGCCCCCATATGTGTTCCGCGGCCGCTTGAATATCCGCGCAGCCGACGCGCAAGTCCCGGTAAGACCTTAATGCTATTCGCTTCGTGGCCCTTCGTGCTGCTCGTCGCCGTGTGCTTCGCGGCGTTTTACGCCGTCAGGTCTCAAGCGGCCCAGACAGGCGTGCTGATCGCGGCGAGCGCCGTTTTCTACGGCTACGGCCAGCCGGAATTGCTCGTGCTGCTGGTCGGCTCAGCCCTCGTCAACGCGGTCGCAAGTTACTGGGTGCGGTCCATCACAAGTCGGCCTAAGCGACTGGCCGTGGCCGCAGGTGGTGTGGCCGTAAACCTTGCGGTTCTTGCGATGTTCAAATACGGCGGCCTGCTGGCGGCCACCCTCGGGCCCGCTTTGCATGCCAATCAATCACTTGTTGACTGGTTGGTGAGTCTGCCGCTTCCGATTGGCATTTCCTTCTACACATTTCAAGGCATCAGCCTTGTCGCAGACGAATACCGGGGCATCTCGGCTACGGACGACGACGGACACGCCGGCAAGGAACTGCAGGCCCCGTTCGCTCGTTTCGTGTCTGACACGCTCCTGTTCATCATGTTCTTTCCGCAGCTTGTCGCCGGCCCGATTCTCAAGGCCCACGATTTCTATCCACAAATCTTGCCCAAGCGATTCGGAGACGTGAACTTCGGGTACGCCTGCAAAGCGCTCGTGCTTGGCTACTTTCTCAAACTTGTGGTGGCCGACAATCTCGCCGAGCAGACGTTCTGGATGCGTTGGCCCTATTGCGACGGCCATTCGTCGCTGATCTTAATAATGCTGCTCGTCGGCTACTCCGCGCAGATTTTCGCTGATTTTGCCGGCTACTCCCTCATCGCCCAGGGCTGTGCCGCCCTGTTTGGCTATCGTCTCTTCGACAACTTCAACTTCCCGTATATCGCTTCGTCCTTCTCCGACTTCTGGCGTCGTTGGCATATCTCGCTGTCGTCATGGCTGCGGGAATACCTTTACATCCCTTTGGGCGGGAACCGCCATGGAACGGTCCGTACAGTTATAAACCTGCTGCTCGTCATGGTTCTCGGCGGGATGTGGCATGGCGCTGCGTGGCGCTACGGCGCCTGGGGCCTACTCCACGGCGTGGCGCTGGCCGGTGAGCGACTCCTTTGGGGCCCGGCTGGGGCGGTGCGGCCGGAGGACGACGCGCGCGCGTCTCGCTGGCTACGAAGTGCGTTCGTATTCGCCTTCGTCTCGTTTGGCTGGCTGTTCTTCGTGATGCCGTCCATGGAGGAGGTGCGTGGATTCCTGAGCGCTGTGGCGTGCAATGGTCGGACGCCGATCGCCTGGTGGCTGGGCCTCGTGTTGGGGCTCTATATCCTGCCGGTGGCGCTCTATCACATGCTCGGCGGAATACCCGCGATCCGGTGCCGGCTGCCGGGTGCATTCGTCGAGTTCGCCTACGCGGCGATGCTGGTGGCTATCGCGTTCAATCACGGTAACGCCGCGCCCTTCATTTACTTCCAGTTTTGACCGTCGGCCGTCACGCGGCCGTTCCCGCAGGCTGCCAACCGCGCCCGCCGTTATCGGCGGCGCGCTGCGTTAGTTTCCCGGGTTCACCTTTTTAATGGCGCAGCCGCTGAAAGTGAGCGTTGTCTGGCATGGTCTGCCCGCCTATGCCGCGCGCCTGATTCGCTCGGTTGCTCACGATCCGAGCATCGATTTAAAGGTATTTTCCACGGTGCCTCCAGAGGATCCGCGTGACTTGGAAGAGATCATTGGGCGCCGCGTCCACTGGATCGACGAGCGGAATGCCCGCGAGAGCGCCGAGGGCGACGACGCCGCTGTCTGCTTCGTGACCGGATGGGCCTTCAAGGCCTGCCGGCAGTTTGCTTCGGTGGTAAAAGCCCGCGAGAGGCCGGTGGTGGCCATGATCGACAACCGCTGGCGCGGTGACGTCCGACAGCGCCTGGGAAGCATCTACTTTCGCATGCGGCTTCGCGACACCATCGACTACGCCTGGGTTCCCGGCGCATCAGCTACGCGGCTCTGCCGTAGCCTGGGCCTTCCCTCTCGCGCTGTGGTCGACGGGCTGTACGGCGGCGATGGAACGTTTTTCATGCCTCCGCCATCGGATGACCGCCCGCCCCGGATCGGTTTCGTGGGCCAACTGATCCGCCGCAAAGGCTTCGACGTGCTGGTCGACGCATTTAAGCAGTTTCATCAAGGATCGCCCGAATACGAGCTGCATGCCTATGGAGCCGGCGAACTCGAGCCATTGGCCGCCGGCGTCCCGGGCATCGTCCTGCATCCGTTTGCGAAGCCATATGTCATCGCCGAAGCGATGAAAAACTTCCGGGTATTCGTCATGCCCAGTCGGGACGACAACTGGCCGCTGGCCCTTCACGAGGCGGCCCTTTCCGGCTGCCCGCTCGTGGCGACCCGGGAGGTAGGCAACGCCGTAGAGTTGATGGATGGAGCGAATGGCATCGTGATTCCCTCCGGCAGCAGTGAGGCGCTGACGGCCGCGCTTCGCACGGTTGCCGCTTGGCCGGCCGGACGGCGCCGTGCCGCGGCGCTGACGAGCCGGCGGTTGGCAGAGTCCTTCGGCCCCGAACGGTGGCGTCGCGAGTTCCTCCGGCTGTGCGCCGCGGCCACAGCCGGCCGAGTGTCTCAAGCTGAAGCGACTTTGCCGAACTGATGACCGCAGTGCCCGTCATTCCGCCTTCGATCGTGTTCGTGCAGCGCGGGCTGGCGTTTTACTTGCCGACCGTTCTGGTGCAGGCGGCCCGGCGCTGCACGTCGTCGGCGATTCATCTCATATCCGACATAGACCCGGCGTCGTTCCTGCCGGCTGACGTGCGGCCCCGCGTGACGTGGTCACCCAGTTCGACCCTCGACCACGCGGCCGACGAATTTCGCCGCTACTACGTGCACTTGAGTGTGAACCGTCCGTGGCTCGAGCAGCTGTGTTTCGAACGATGGTTTATGATCAGGGAACTCTGCCGACTGCAGGGTCTCGCGTCTGTCATCCATCTCGACAGCGACGTGCTCGTCGAGTCCGACGTGGGCCACCACCTCTCCCAGCGAACCGGTGCGAAGGTGATGTTCAGCCGCCGGATGGGGCCGCACGTCGCATACTTTCGGGATATTGCGCAGCTCGAAAGGCTGTGCGAGGATATTATCGCCACCTACCGCAACCCGGAGGGATTGGAAGGGTTGCGCAAGACGTATGATGCCATTCGGGCACGCGGCCAGGTGGGCTCGATCAGCGACATGTTTTTCCTCGAACGCCTCGCGAACGCCGCCGGTGATGACTACGCAGACACGTTCCAGGTCGTGGACGGAGAGTTCTTCGATCACTGCATCGGGATGACGGAAGGATACCGATCCCGCCTTGGGACGAAGGTGGTTCGCCACGATGGCGACGGCGCCTATTGCCGATCGCTCGCCACGGACGATTGGGTGCGCGTGCTTGCCCTACACTTTCAGGGTGTGACGAAGATCTGGATGGCCTGGCATGCCGACATCCACAACGCGGAGGACGCTCGGCGATCGCTCTGGCTTTGGTGCCGGGGGGCCGTTTCATATGCATCGCGGGCACATCGCTACGTGACTCGGAAAGCGACGATCATGTGGCGTCGGCTCAGCGCGCGAACCGCAGCCTGATGCCGTTCGACCGCTATCACCAAGGGCGTCCATTCGGCCGGGGCGAGTCCCTGCGTCCGCTGCCGCCTTCGCGTCAATGAGCGACCAAGGCACGGCGACCGCCGCACTCTCCAAGGGCCGGGTGTCGCGAATTCTCCCTTTGGCGGCGCTGCTTGGGCTCGGATGGGTGGGGCTAATCCAGGTATGGGCACCACCGATCACGCAGTCACAAAACCAGTTCACTGGCAACGTCGCGGAGGCGGAGCGTTTCATCTATGGCTCGGATCCGCTGCCGGCTCTGGTTGTCGGCAGTTCGATGGTCGAGTCGGTCGATCTGCTGACCCACGGGAAACTCCAGGTTTTGGGAATGAACGGCATGTCGGCCCGCGAGGCCCTCGAGATACTCGTGCGATCAGGGCGGCTCCCGCGCCGGGTCGCCGTTGAACTCAACGGCCTCATCGCCCCTCCAAACGACGCTTTCCTGAAGTTACTCTTCAACCCGGTTATGTTGCCACTGCGCGAGAAGGTGTTGGCGCTACGAACGGAGTATCAGCCAGCATCGGTGATTATGTCTCTGGCCAAGGGTGCGTTCGGCAGGGGTGCGTCGCAAGTTGCGGCCACCGCGCATCTCGGATCGGTCGCCGACATCCGCATCGATCAATTGCGCGAGCTCTATAAAACGCTGCCCGATATGAAGCGACTGCGTGCAAACCTCGTTTCGGTTCGCGACGCTGTCGCCGAACTCGAGGACCATGGCGTCGATGTGATCTACTTCGAATACCCGGTGCCCCACGGGCTCTCGAAGACGCCATTTCACGAGGCGCGGCGGGCCGCGAGCGTCGAGATCCTTGGAAGGCAGGCCGCCGCGGCCGTCTGCTTCGACGAGGAGGCGTTTCGGACCCGCGACGGAATCCACCTCGACGCCGAAGGACAGCGGGCCGTGGCAGATCGCCTCTCTCAGATGCTCCTCGGGACCGGCGGCGAAGCGACCGCCGAGAGATGATGCGGATTCTCTTCCTCGATCACTCCAGTCATCCAGCCGGAGCCGCGGTGAGCCTGCGTTATCTTGCCGCCGGACTGGTCGCCGATGGGCACGACGTCCACGTGGCTCTCGTGTGGCCGGCCCCCGACCTCGAAGGCTTCTACGCCGCCGCCGGGCTGACCCTCCATCAGTTGCGGGCGTTTCCCACGATCCCGCACACCACGGCCGGCTGGATTCGCTTCTCCAACCCCCGGTCGCTGCGCGGGCTCGTGCAACTGGCTCGTCGCTACCCGGAGGCTGCACGCCGGCTTCGATCGCTCGTGGACACGATCGCCCCGGATATCGTCCATCTCAACTCCGTCACGCTACTGCCCGCAGCGCTCGCGCTTGGGCAGTCGCCGGCCAAAGTCGTGTGGCACATCCGCGAGTCCCCGCCGTTCGGTGGGCGCGGCTGGCGAACGAGGGCGATCGCCCGCACGATGAAATCTGCGGCGGCCGAGACGATCTTTATCTCGCACGACGACCAGTCGATGTGGACGAAGGGAGCCGTCGGCACCGTGGTGTATTGCTGCACCCCGACTCCCACCGCATCGCGTCGGCAGCCGCCCGCAGATCTGCGGGCTGAACTCGGCCTCTCACCCTCCGACCGGGCGATCCTGTTCGTCGGCGGCTTTCAGGAAATCAAGGGCTTCCAGGTGCTCTGCCGGGCGTTTCCGCGTGTCGCCCAGGCCGTGCCCGAGGCGCGGCTGGTGATTATCGGCGCCAATGTGCCGCCGCCGTCGTCGCGCCTGGCGGCCTTTGCCCGTCGCTATGGCCCATACGTCGGGATCCGGTCGTATCACGACCGCTGCCAACGCATCCTCGAAGCGAGCATCCCGCCGGCTTGCCTGGTCGTGAAGCCACTCGTGCCAAACGTTGCGGATTACCTCGATCTCTGCGAGTTCCTCGTGTTTCCCTCGGTGAGACCGCACTTCGCCCGGCCCGTGATCGAGGCCGCCTTGTCGGGCAAGCCTTCGATCGCGTCGGACTTCGGCGGCATTCGCGAGGTGGTGAGCGAGGGCGAGGGCGCCATGCTTGTTCCTCCCGGAGACGCTGCGGCTCTCGCCGACGCGATGATCGCGATGCTCCGCGACCCGGATGCCACCCGCCGCATGGGGCAGCGGGCCCGGGAGTATGCCGGCCAACGATTCAGCGTGGAACCGCACGTGGCCGCCGTCGAGGGCTTGTATGCCCGGGCGCTGTCCCGGAAAGACGCGGCCGGTTGCTGAGGCGATTGATCGACGTGTCGATGCTTGACTCAGTTTCTGAATCGAAGGTGCCGCCTCCCGATGCCGACGCGTCGTGCGTCCCTGAAACCTGTCTGGTGACGGGCAGCCTTCTGCCCTGGACGGGAGGGCCGCTGCGATCCACCGGGGCTTTCCAGCAAGCCCTCGATGCACGGATCGTGTCGTTCCTCGAGCGCCGTGATGTTCCGCACCACGCGCTCGCCGTTCCTCAGGGCCGGCTCGCGCTCGTGACATGCCGCCGATTCCCGGGCGCCCGCCATTTTCTCGTGCCGGAATTCCGGCCGTTGGAAGCCGCCCGCCGGATCGTCGAGGCTTCAGACCTTGTCTCGTGCCACTCGTTCTACACGTTCCACTCTCCATGGGTGCATAGCGTGTGCCGCCAGCGCGGATTGCCCTACTGGATCGTGCCCCACGGCATCCTCGATCCATACGTCGCCCGCCGGAATCCGGCTGTCAAACGCCTTTTCATGACCATGGTCGGCCGCGCGTGCCTGGCCAACGCGGCAGCGACAGTGTTCTCGTCGTGCAACGAGCGCGACAAGGCCTTGCAAACCGCGCGCATCGCCAACCCGGTGGTGATCCCCTGGCCCGTCCGGATTCCCCCCGACTTCGATCGCGACGCCGCCCGCTCGGCCCTGCGGGCGCGGCTCGGCATCCCGCCCGACGCAAACCTGCTGCTCTTCCTCGGCCGATTACATCCGATGAAACGGCCCCTCGACACGATCCGGATGTTTGCGGAAGGCATGGATCACCGCTGGCACATGCTGCTCGTCGGGCACCCCGACGGCGTTTCGGCGGAGGACTGCCGGCGGGTGGCCGATTCGTGCGGCGTGGGCGGGAGGGTCCACGTCGTCCCGGGCGTTGATGCGGCCGCTGTCGAGAGCATCGTCCAGGGCTGCGACCTGTTCATTTCCCTCTCGTGGCGCGAAAACTTTAACAACGCCGCCGCCGAATGTCTGGCGAGTGGGATTCCGATCCTGCTGTCTCCT
>Ga0164295_10001879_pt1 | contig 17430 bp, 17 predicted proteins | sample GEODES006metaG_FD_111798 | JGI IMG/M metagenome (GOLD analysis project Ga0164295, IMG submission 111798) | Oligotrophic lake water microbial communities from Sparkling Lake, Wisconsin, USA - GEODES006 metaG | ecosystem: Environmental > Aquatic > Freshwater > Lake | place: USA: Sparkling Lake... | reverse complement strand
TAGCTCCATTATATAAAGCAGATTCAAAAAAATGGGGAAATTTAATTGAGAAAAAATTTGAAAATTATGCAAATTGGATGCAAAAAGTAGAGTTGATAGATAAGGTTCCAAATACAAAAAATTATATTAATAATTCTTTTATTCCCTAAAAATCATTTTTAGGAATGAACTAAATTTATATCCAAAATCCAATGACCATTTTTAAGATTAATATCACCATCTTTTAAATGCAATTGATCTGAAAAATAAGGTGCTTGATAAATTATTGTTTGAAATTCACCATTTTCTCCAAAAAGATCCACTTTTTTTGTTCTGAATTCTTCAATGATTTCTTTATCTAAATCACGTGATAAAAAATCTCTTGTTAAATATTTTTCATTTACTGAAATTATCTTAGCTTTAAAACCTAATTCAAGAAATTCGGATAAAATTCCTTCCTTATCGCGACGCCATAAAGGAGTTAAAGTCCCTATATTTTGTGATGAGCAGATATTTTCCATAAGTTCTTTTTGTTCTTCATTTGTGATAAAAGGAAATACTCCGCAATATATTTTATATTTTTTTAGGCTATTTATTGTTTGTTTATAATTCTCATTAAAATCTTCCATTGAAGTATTAAATATAAGGAGTGGAATTTTTAAAAGGTCAGCTTGTGCACGTAAAAGAGAAGGGGATAAGTGATTTGTCTTATGTGTCATTCCTGTATCAATTAAAGGTGCAATTAAGCATTTAACTTGATTTGTCTTTAGTGCATGGTAAAGACTTAAGCAGCTATCATGACCGCCGCTCCAAGCACAAAAAAGGTTATTTTGTTCCAAGACGAGTTTTCCTTTATTTTAATAAGAAAAGATAGGCCATAAGGCCAGAAGAGCAGACAAACTATATTCAAAAATTTATTTTTTTACAATAAACCTAGAGGAATACTAGCTATTAAAATTTATGTGACAAATTTGTGTCAAAAATATTTCGAATTTTGCCAAATGCCACTTAATAGCCAAATTCTTTTAACAACATAGGAATATAAATTCCTATAAAAATAGAATAACCCTCCCTAAGTTTGAGAATTGAGGGCAAAAATATTGACTCTTTTCTTTCTTAAGTTATATTAGAGGGTTAGATTTATGAAGTTTCGAATAAAGTCTTTTACTCAACTTTGGGCAATTTCGATTGCTTTTGCTAGCAGCTCATTTGCTAGCGCTAACGAATTAGTCACTGGAGCGGGTTCAAGTTTTATTGCACCGGTACTTTATAAATGGTCTGCTTCCTATAATGCTGAAAATGGTACAAAAATTAATTACCAGTCTACAGGATCAGGTGCTGGGATTAAACAAATAGAAGGCAAAATTGTAGACTTTGGCGCTTCTGATATGCCTTTAAAACTTTCCGATCTCGATTCAAAAGGATTATTCCAATTCCCAGCTATCATTGGTGGTATTGTCATAATTACAAATATCCAAGGCATTAGCCAAGGTCAGCTCATTTTAAATGCAAAAACAATTGCTGAAATTTACAGCGGACAAATTAAAAATTGGAATGATAAGCGCATTGCTGAACTAAACCCACATGTTACCTTACCAAATAAAAATATTATTGTTGTTTATCGCTCCGATGCTTCGGGAACTACATATAATTTTACATATTTTCTTGAAAGAGCGACTTCAGGTATTTGGAAAGCGGGCACAGGTACTGCCGTTTCTTGGCCATCTGGAATTACTGGGGTTGGCGGAAAAGGAAACGAAGGCATTACAACCATGGTAAAACGTGCGCCTGGTTCTATTGGATACGTTGAATATGCTTATGCTATGCAAAATAAATTAGCATGGGCGCGCCTCCAAAACGCGGATGGCAATATCGTTCCACAAATTGATGCAAAAGATTTCAAAGATGAAAAGAAGGTAAGCGAAGCTTTTCAACAATCATTTCAAGCCGCCGCTTTACACGCAGATTGGGAAAAAGCGCCTGGAATGTATGTTCTTTTAGCAAATCAAAAAGGAGCACAATCTTGGCCCATCACAGCATCGACTTTTATTCTTATCCACAAAAATCAATTGAATCCTAAAATAGGTTCTGAAGTTTTAAAGTTTTTCCATTATGCTTTTACAAAAGGCTCTGGTTCGGCAAAATCTTTAGATTACATACCTATTCCTGAAAATACTTATAAATTAATACAAAAAAAATGGGCATCTGATATTAAATCAGATAAAGACAAATCACCATTGTGGAAATAATAAAAACAGAGTTTTGAATTCACTTATTTAATTGATGTTGAGCTTTTTATTTGGAGAATGGTTTTGGGAGATTTTTTATTTTCAAACTTAACTCGGATTTTTGCATGGTTTGCATTTTTGCTTCTCATGTGTGTTTTATTTTCTTTGTGTGTGGCAAGTGCACCCGCAATTCATGCCTTCGGATTTCATTTTTTAATTAGTGATGTTTGGGATCCTGTTCAGGGACACTTTGGAGCATTGAGTGCAATTTGTGGTACGTTAATGACTTCTCTTATAGCAATGATTATTGGTGTTCCTTTAAGTCTTGGCATTGCTGTATTTATATCTGAAATTTCTCAAGGAAAAATTTCCAAAATAGTTCGTACGTTAATCGATCTCATGGCAGGAATTCCAAGTATTATTTATGGAATGTGGGGTTTATTAGTTCTTGCGCCATTTTTATCTAACCATATCCAACCTGTTGTATCTGAAGCTGTAGAAGATATCCCTTTTTTAAATACCTTATTTGGTGGGCCTCCATTAGGTATTGGTATTTTTACGGCGGGACTAATACTTGCCATTATGATTATTCCCTATATTTCTTCAACATTAATTGATATGTTCCGTTCTGTTCCCGCAGTTTTAAAAGAAGCCGCTTATGGAATTGGGGCAACCCGTTTTGAAGTTGTTCGCAAAGTGATTGTTCCTTATGTTCGTAAAGGAATGATTGGAAGTCTTATGTTAGGCCTTGGAAGAGCTCTGGGCGAAACAATGGCTGTTACCTTTGTTATTGGTAACTCAAAAGAATTAACTTCATCTTTATTTATGCCTGGAACAACAATTTCAGCATCTATTGCGAATGAATTTAATGAAGCTACTGGTCATTTATATCCTGCTTCATTACTTGAGCTTGGAATGATTCTTTTTGTACTTTCTTTTTTAATATTAGCGTTTGCTCGTTTGCTTATGTTACGTATCAATAGAAAGAAAGCGGGAGCGCATTCATGAAAAGAAATCAAGTTACTCGTAAACTTAATAATAAAATATTTACTTCCCTTTGTATTGGTTCTGTTTTGTTTGGAATTACAATATTAAGTTCTATTTTTTATGCTTTAATTATTCACGGTTTTCCTGCATTAAGTCTAAATTTCTTTTTTATGGATACCCCTGCTCCCGATTCCATTGGAGGAGGATTAAGAAATGCAATTGTGGGAAGTTTTATTATAACAGTTGCTGCTGTTTTAGTTGCTACTCCCGTTGGTATTTTTGCTGCAACTTTTTTATCAGAATATGCACGAGGCAAAAAAATTGCTTCCGTGATTCGTTTTGTGAATGATGTTTGGCTAAGTGCACCATCTATTATTGTTGGTCTATTTGTGTATACGGTTGTTGTTCATCCTATGGGTAATTACTCTGCATTTGCAGGTGCCATTTCTCTCGCTATGATTGCTTGTCCTATCATTACACGTAGTGCCGAAGACATGCTTAATTTAGTGCCAAATGAGCTAAGAGAAGCAGCCATTGCTCTTGGTTTACCAAAGTGGCGTGTGATTGTTCACATTGCTTGGAGAGCTTCAAAACAAGGTATTCTAACAGGAATATTACTAGCTATAGCTCGCATTTCGGGAGAGACGGCTCCGTTACTTTTTACTTCATTAAACAACCAGTTTTGGAGTACAAGTCTTTCACAACCAATTGCGAACCTACCAGTTACTATTTATCAATTTGCCATGAGCCCATATCATAATTGGCAAGATCTTGCTTGGGGTGGGGCGCTCCTTATTACAGTCGTAGTTTTATTTTTAAATATTTTAACTCGCTATTTTGCTAAGTCTGGGGGAAAACGCTCATGAACTTTTTTCTAAATTCTACTAAAAATCCTGCTTTTTCAGGTCAATCTTCATCAGGAATTCCCGAAACAGAAGGGGGGTTAGATAATTTGGTTGTATTAAGAGATAGTTCACAAATTTCTATTCAAGATCTTAACTTTTATTATGGTAACAAACATCGTCTAAAAAATATCAATATCTCTTTTCGCAAAAATAAAATTACGGCTCTAATTGGTCCATCAGGATCTGGAAAATCAACATTATTAAGAACAATAAATCGAATTTATAGTTTATATCCTGAGCAAAAAGCTTATGGTAGCATCCTTGTACATGGAAAAAATATTCTTGAATCCAATGTAGATTTAAATGAGTTGCGTACAAAAATTGGAATGGTTTTTCAAAAGCCAACCCCATTTCCTATGTCAATTTATGAAAATATCGCATTTGCTGTTAAGATGCATGAAAAACTAAGTAAAAAAGATCTACAACATAGAGTAGAATGGGCTTTAAGGGCTGCTGCTTTATGGGACGAAGTGAAGGATCACTTAAATGCTTCAGGGTTAGGACTTTCTGGTGGACAGCAACAACGTTTATGTATTGCAAGAACAATTGCTGTAAAGCCTGATATTTTATTATTAGATGAACCTTGTTCTGCTCTCGATCCTATTTCTACACAAAAAATTGAACATCTTTTAATGGAACTTAAAAAAGATTTTACAATTGTTATGGTAACACACAATATGCAACAAGCGATGCGCGCTAGTGATGATACTGTGTTTATGACAAATGGAGAAATTGTAGAAGCATCAGATACAAAAACATTTTTCTCAAATCCTAAAGATAAACAGTCGCTTGACTATGTTCATGGTAAATTTGGTTAAAATAGTTTAATAAAAAGTTATATTTTCTCCTAATAATTCAGTTTCATTTTTTAACCATTCGCTATATGCTCCAATATTAATATTTATACTCTTTTTATATTCACATATTTGAGGGGCTTTTCCAATATTTGCATGAACAACTCCAACTGCTAAAAATTCATTTCCTTTTTTTACAAAAAGAGGTCCTCCCGAATCGCCTTGGCAAATTCCATAATTATCGTCTTCTATAAAAAGAAATGCTTTTCTAGGATCATCTAAATAGGATGGCGTTATGTAAGGTGACATAATCGTTTTATAAAATTCACCTAAAGAAATATATGAATTATTGTCAACTGTTATGTTACTTAAGCTAAATTGAATAAAATTAAACTCATAAATTCTAGAAAAAGCCCATTTTTTTATTCTTTTAGTAGGTATTTCTGTATCATTATTTTTTCCATATCCAACAATAATAATGGTTTCGTCTTTAGAATTATTGGTTGTTAATTTAGATACTTTTGATCCTATTTCAATAGCTTTTTTTGTTGTTTTTAATAAGGCTAAATCAGCAAAATTGCATTTATGAAATCCACTTGAAATATTGTTTTTATTTGAACAATATTTTTGGAAAAAGGGATGTACAGTTATAGATGAAATAGAAGAAGTATTTAACTCATTTTTATTCAAAGGGTAAATTTCATGAGATAACTCTGAGTATATTGTTATATTTTTAATTTCATTGTCTAATGTTTTTTTATTTTCAGATAATTTATTTATGTCAAAACAATGCGCTGCTGTTAAAATAATATTTTCTGCTATAAATGTACCAGAGCATAATCCTGAACCAGAAACAATAGAAACAACGCTTTTTGATTCTGGAAAAATATTTAATATGTTTTCATTAAACTCACATCCATTTACAATTTTGTTACTATTTGAATAGGATAAAGAGTCTATATTTTCGCAGTATTTATTTGATTTAATAGACTCATTATCTTTTTTATTGCAAGAGTGTATTATATTTGAAATTATAATAAAAAATAATAATAAATTACTGAAATATTTCATGTTTTCCTCATGTAAATTATTTTTATTAACGAAAATATTTTTTAATTTTAGATAAAATATTCGTTGTTTTTTTTACTACTATATTTTTAATAAATTAAAAGAAAATTTGGATTATAATTTAAAATATTTAAATTAAGGTTTTATATCTTTAATGATTCGGGATAAACTTTCAAATACAACTGTTTTTTGAAGTTTTGTTGGAACAAATTGAATAAAATCATTTGCTTCTTCTATTATTTCATTTTGAACTAAATCGGCAATCATAACTTCGCCATCTTGTCTTCCTAAATCAGTTTGGAGAAGAATTGCAATTTCACTTTTTTTAAATTTATTTTGATTATTATTTTTACGACTAATTCTTGCTAAAGAGGACATCCATGGATGGTATTTTTTTGGAGTAAATAAATTTGTTCCTTTTTTTACAACATTAATTGAAAACAAAGAATAATCTTCGAGAATTTGAGGATTAGGATTCAATAAAATCTTTCCATATTTTTTATCTTCAATTTCTTTTATTAAGCCACAATCAATAAACGCTTTATAAATATTTTCTAGATAGCTAAATTTTTTCATTAAAATATTTTCAGCTAAAGTTAAAAAATCATTCATTTGTAATATTGGAACGTTAAGATCATTCATAATGCAGGCCTTGCGTGCAAAAGAAGCAAGTAAACTTGCCAATTGAGCAGAATGATGATGTGATGTTCCTATATTTCGAAGTAAATTTTTTTCATTTAATTTTGTAGCAATCAGTAAATCATTTACATGTTTTAATCTATTAATGGCGTCTTTCATGACTGCTTGGCTCCAACCAGGCAGAGTTTTAAAGGCTTCGGCAAGACCATCATTCTGATAAAAAATAGCCACAGTTTGAGTAACAGCACGAGCCGTTGCTGTTCTTGGTTCTCTAGAGAAAAGTGTGATCGTACCTAAAACATCACCTGCTTTTAAGGTACCTAAAATGACTTCTGTATTTTCTCTTATACGGAAAATCTCAATTTCACCTTCTTGAACGTGATAAATACCATTTGTTTGATCACCTTCATTAAAAATGATTTGTTTAGGAGCAAATGTGAGGGTTTCTGGTTTCACGATGCACCTGTCCAAGAAGGTGGTAAAGCTGCTTTTAAGGCTTCTACTATTTCTTTGCGGTTTAATTTTCCAACGTAAGCATCAGCTCCTGCTTGTTTAGCACGTTCTTTGTTTACATCACCTGTAAGACTGGAATGAAGAATGATGGGCATTTTCTTTAATTTTTCACTACCTCTGATTCGTTTCACAAAGGAGTATCCATCTAACTTTGGCATTTCTACATCGCTTACAATAAGTTGTACTTTGCTTAAATCAGACCCTGGTTCTGAATTGCTGAGATCCTGCCATGCGGCCTCTGCGTTGGTATACTCAATGATATCGAGCTGCATTCCTCTTAATAATTCACAGATTGCTCTTCTTGCTGTTGGTGAGTCATCAACTACTAAAATTAAAGGCCTTTTTGAATTATTTTGTGAGCTATTATTATTTGCAGCAGCTGCATTAGCCATTCCTGTATTTTGATTTGAATTCATGGGATTATCAATTGCAAATGAAGAAGTTCCTTGTCCTCCACTTCTGCTTTCAATATCAAGTAAAATACGTTCAAAATCTAAAATGAAAATAAAGTCTTGATTTTCTATTAACATCATTCCCGTAATTGTATTAAAAGCATCGCTTGAAGGAGGAAGAACTTTATCCCAACTAACTCTTCTAATTCTTCTTGTTCCTGCAACGACAAATCCTGCTTTTCTACTTGAAAACTCTGTTACGATAACTTGACTTGTGGGTGTAACGACTTCATCGTCATAACCTAAAGCTTTAGCTAAATGAATTGCAGGAATGGGAGCGCCTCTTAAATTAAATACTCCTAATACTTCAGGTGCATTTGTTAAGCAAGGAACAATAGTGGGAAGCCGAATGACTTCTCTTACTTTAGCAACGTTAACTCCATATAAAATAGGTGTTTTTCTATCAGAAGATGTTACTGCACTTGTTTTGGTTGCAGTAAATTCAATTAGCTCAAAGATATTACTACCCACTTGAAACATGGGTCTACCGATGCTAACCACACAATCTCCTAAAAAAGGATAAGTCTTTTTCTTATATCGGTATTATGGCTTATTTCTAGAGGTAAGGATTTAGGCTACTGTCTTTTTTTCATCAGGTTTTATTTTATCAATGTCATTAATGCCACGGGAAATACTTTCAAAGATGACTCTTTTTTGCAGCATTGGTGCATTTAATAATATTCTCATGCTTGCTTGATCGGCGCCTTTTTCAGATAAAAGTTTTAGAGATAGCAACTGTACTAAAATATCATCACCATCTTCTCTTCCCAATTCTTTATTTATTAAATTTGCAAAATCGACTTTCATAAATGATCCACTATTTTCTTTGAATCTTTTATGTATACGAATTAAGCCACTAACCCATTTATGGCATTTAATGGGAATAAATCCAGTGAGGCCTTTTTTTGCAATATTAGCTGAAAATACAGCAAAATCTTCTATTAATTGAACATTTGGAGATAATATGATGTTACCATATTTTTTATCAAATATGGTTTTTATGAGACCGCCAGTAGAGTACAAATTAAATATTTTTTCTAAATAATCAAATTTTTTATTTAGAATTAATTCACCGTTTACTAAAAAAGATTTTAAAGGATATATTTTGTTATCATCATGTTCGATTGTTCCTTGCCTTACAAAGGCAGCAAGCAAATAGGCAAGTTGTGAACCGTGTTGATGAGGAGAGCCCGTGCTTTTAATGAGTTTTTTTTCATTCACTCTAACTTCTATGAGCTGTTGGCTAAAAAACTTTATTCTTTCCGTTGCTGATTTAATAAATATATTAATAATGGGATTCACTTCGTTAAAATAGGGGTTTATGGCTTCTAATGGATAAAATAATGCAACCGTTTGTACAACCGTTCTTGCCGTAACAACATGTCTTTCTTTAGAAAGAAGTGTGGATAGGCCAATTATTTGACCTCTTGCAATTTCTCCTAGTGGATATTCATGTCCTTCAATTGTGTTAAAAAGCTCTACTTTTCCTTCTTGAATAACATAAATTCCTTTTGTTTCATCTCCTTCTTGTACAACTACAGTTTTGGGTGGAAGCACAATGCTTGCGTTTTTCACTTATGATTTCCATTTTCAATGAAAAGAATTATCAGTCTAGGATTCTTTTCGGAATTTAAGATAAAATCTATATTAAAGTGAAATTGACGAAATTCTGTTTTGCTTTAAGAATAAATAAACATTTGCTAGAATATCAAATGTTTATTTATTCTTAACTATTTTTTGATTCCTCAAGGAGAGAGGCATGCTATTAATTGAGATTGTATTTAAAATTGCTTATTATTTATTATATTTTTATATGTTGTGTTTAATTATTACCGGGATTTTAAGTTTGGTAGGGGCTAATCCATCAAATCCATTAGTTGGATTTTTGAATGCTCTGACTTCTCCACCGTGTCGTTTCATTACTAGAAAATTTCCAAAACTTATTGTTAGAAGTCAACACGGATTTTACGATTTGTCACCTATTGTTTTAATATTAATTGTTGGTTGTCTTATGATTATTGTACAAACGGTGGCAAATCATCTTGGCTTTTATGTTTAGTTAATTAATATTCTGCTTTAGGTATTTTATTTTGTAATTTTGTGTTTTTAAAGTTTTCAGAAAAAGAATCTCTAATGATATTGCTTGTGCTTCCTGCAAATTTTTGAGCAAATAATTCTGAAAATGTTTGTATATCATCATAATAAAAAACATCTGGAGTGGTTTTTACTTTTGCTAAAGTAACTAATTCGGAAATGGCAGTTTGTTTTGTGCCTATGATATCAATTAATTTTAAGTTTAATGCTTGTGGCCCTAATACAACTCGTCCATCAGACATAAATTTCATAGTAGCATCACTTGTTTTTCTGCCTTGTTTTACATCATCAACAAATTGCATTCTTGTTTCTTCAATTAATTCTTGAAGATATTGTTTATCTTTTTCATTCATGGGGCGCGTTGGAGATCCTGTATCTTTTAAGGCCCCTGTTTTAATTACAAAGGGATTGATTTTTAAAAATTGAATGAGTTTATCTGCTTCAAATCCGTTCATAATTACACCAATGCTTCCAATAATACTGCCACGATTTGCAATAATTTTACTGGAGGATGCACTTGAGTAATAAGCTCCACTAGCAGCAACTTCTCTAACATAAGTAACAACAGGTTTTACCTTTGTGATTTCTTTTATGGTGTCATAAATTTCTTGGCTTGGGACAACAGAGCCTCCGGGACTATTCACATCAAATAAAATACCTACAACATGTTTATCGTCTCGTGCTGTTTCTAATTTTTCAATGACTAATGCTGAATTTTCGGGAGTAATTTCTCCATAAAGCCGTATCCCAGCGATATAAGGAGAAGAGGTGTTTGGTGTTGTAAAAGTGAGGCCTGTTTTTGCTGAGCTTGAAGCTCCGCCCATTGAAGAGGAAAATGTTTTTATTCCACTTGAAAAGCTATAAATAGAAATAGAAATAATACCAACAAATATAACAAATAAAACTACGGAAATAACTCCAATAGTAGCAAAAACAGATTTGATTGCTGTAAGAAAAGAATGAGAGCGTTTTGTTGAAATTGTGTTTTGATCTTCTTGATGAGAAATCATAAATACCTTTCAAAATGAATTGAATTTATATACCAAAATAAATAAACTCTTGAGCTTTGCTACAGTATCACAAAATTCAAGAGTCTAAAATTTTCGGGAATCAAAAATAATATAAAGATTAGATATTATCTTTTGTTGCTTTTGCTCTAGCAAATGCTTCAGCAAAGCTATTTTGTGGAGATGCTTCATTATTTAAAGCCGCTTGAATGGCTTTGTTATGAGTTTCATCTAGACCGCGAGTTGCTGCTTTTTGTGAAAGTTCAAAACGACGTTCAGCATAATCTACACTTAGAATAATGTAATCAATGTCTGTATCAATAGCTACATTTGGGTTTTCAAGTTCAGTTGTGTGAACAAGACCTTCAACACCTGGAGCGATTTCAACAAAGGCACCAAATTCAGCCATGCGAGTAATTTTACCTTTGCCTTTTGTTCCAGGCATTAGTTTTTTCGCAGCAACTTCATATGGATCTTCACCTAATTGTTTAATGCCAAGTGAAAAGCGCATGTTTTCAACATCAATTTGAAGAACTTTTGCTTCTACTTCGTCACCTTTTTTGTAAAGATCCTGTGGGTGTTTAATGCGTTCTGTGTAGCTGATGTCAGATACATGGATTAAACCGTCAACACCTTCTTCGATACCAACAAAGATACCAAAGTCTGTGATATTGCGAATTTTACCGCGAATAACGTCATTTACTTGGTATTTTTGAGTAACAATTTCCCATGGATTTGGTTCTGTTTGTTTCATTCCAAGAGAAATGCGGTGGTTTTCAAGATCAACAGCAAGAACAACAACTTCAACTTCGTCACCGATGTTTACAATTTTGCTTGGGTGTTTAATGCGGCGGTTCCATGTCATTTCAGTAACGTGGATTAAACCTTCAACACCTGGCTCTAATTCAACGAAAGCTCCGTAGTCAGTTAAACTAACTACTTTACCACGTAGGCGTTGAGCGGAAGCATATTTTTCAGCTACAGAAACCCAAGGATCATTTTGAAGTTGTTTTAAGCCGAGAGAAACACGGTTGCTGGAAGGATCAAAGCTAAGAACTTTAACATTGATTTCGTCTCCAACATTTAAAACTTCAGATGGGCTATTGAGGCGTCCCCAAGACATATCTGTGATATGTAGAAGGCCATCAATGCCGCCTAGATCAATAAATGCACCATAATCTGTGATATTTTTAACAATACCGATCATGGAAGAACCAACTTGTAGTCCCTTTAGAGTTTCGCTGCGCATACGCTCACGGTCTTGCTCTAAAAGTACGCGACGTGAAAGAACAATGTTTCCACGTTTTTTGTTGAATTTAATAATTTTGAATTGAAGAACTTGGCCAAGAAGTTTTTCAAGGTTGCGCACAGGGCGAAGATCTACTTGGGAACCAGGTAAGAATGCCTTCACGCCGATATCAACAGAGAGACCACCTTTTACGCGGCCAACGATTTTACCTTCAACGAGTTCGTCTTTTTCGAATGCGTCAGAAATACGATCCCAAGCTTTAAGCATGTCTGCTTTGTCTTTAGAAAGTACAAGTTCGCCTTCGTCATCTTCAAAAACGTCAACAAAAACGTCAATAACATCACCAACTTTAAGTGAGAAAATGCCGTTTTCAGATGTGAATTCGCTTTTTGGAATTTCGCCAGCAGATTTGTGGCCGATATCAATTACAACGCTATCATCTTTAATTTCGATAACGCGACCCTTAACAACTTGACCTTCTTTGATCACGCTTTGGGATTCTTCTTGCGCTTTAAATAAAGCAGCAAATCCGTCTGGAATTTCTTCTTGGGATAAGAAGTCGACGTCTTCGTCTAACCATTCAAGGGAGTTGTAATTTACTTTTTTCTTGGAAATATCGGAGTGGAGACTTGCCATATGAGCGGAATACCTTTCTAAATAGCCGTAAAACATTTTGTATAAGAAAGAGCTGTTTTGCGGGAAAAAGCTAATAATATAGCTACGTTAAATATAGATACGCAAAATATTGCGTAAGTCGGGACGAACGTAGCACATTTGAATTATCTTGTATAGTTAATATTATTTCTTCTTTTTTGCGTGTTTGAAAGCAGAAGCGAAGATACTTGTGTCGTCACGATTTGTTGGAATTAGCACCTTAGCTTCGTTTGACTTATATTCTTCCCACTGTTTCATTAAAGCTTTGTCTTCATCGCTCATATTTGAAAATTCATCGCGTTTTTTGCCTTTGAATTTATTGATGAGTTCTTCAGGCATAGGGCCTTTAATAGATAAACTTAAACGGTGAGCGCCTAGATCAGCAGCTAACACATGAACTTTAACAGATTGTCCTTCTGCTAAAATATCTTTAGGATGGTTTATTCTTTTTTCCCATGTAATTTGGTGAATAGGTACAAGCCCATCAACACCATCTGCTACATTTACAAAAGCACCTGAGTCGATCATGCGAACGACTGTTCCTTGAAGAATAGCACCAGGATGCAAACGAGTTGCATTGGATATCCAAGGATCTTCACCAGCTTCTTTCATTGTAAATGCTATTTTTAATTTTGGAGTACGTTCGATTTTTATAATTTTAACGTTAACTTGTTCACCTAAACGAACAGCTTCATCGGCTTTTTTAAGTCTTTTCCATGCCATTTCACTTAATGGAATAAGTCCTTCAATTCCGTCAATTGAGGCAAAGGCGCCAAAGTCTACTAAGCGCGTAATGGTTGCTAAATGACTTTGTCCAACTTCAAGTTTTTCGAGAGCAGAAGTAATTTTGCTATCTAATTCTTGGCGTAAAATAGATTTACGAGATAAAACAACGTTTCTTCCTTTTAATTCAGTAATTGTAAACTTAAAAGTATTTCCAACAAAAACTTCAGGATTATCAAAATGTGTTATATCCATTTGTCCTAAAGGAACAAAGCATCTTTTTGCGCCAACAGTAGCTTCAAATCCACCTTTAATAACTTTTTCTACTTTTGCTTCAACTGGTATTTTAGCTTCAAAAGCATTTCTTAATAAAGAATCATCCACTTCATTGCGACGAAGTGTACGGGTTAAAAGGATTTCAGAGCCATTATCTGTTCTGACAAATGCAGAAATTGTATCTCCTACCTTAGGCACAGATTGAGAAGCGCTTGTAAATTCTTCTATGGATAAAGTTGCAGAACTTTTTCCACCAAGGTCAATAAAAACAAACTCTGAGCTAATGGAAACAACGCTTCCTTCAACAGATTCACCCATGCGGTATCTACGTGAAGTTGGTGTGTGTTTATCATCTTGTAGTAGCTGTTCAAATTCATTAGATTCTTCTGCTTCTGAAGCGAAAGGGTCACGTGCGTTTTCTTCTTTATCAATGTACCTAAATTTTGCCATTGCTGATTTGTCCTTATTGTTTGCTTTAACATATGCGCCAAGCATTACGTAAGCTTTTGTGCCATAATGTGAATATAAGATCAATTGTTAAGGAAGGAGTCAGAAGTTGTCTCAATTTTTTATTTTTGCAATCACCTTATTATTTCCTTTTATCGCTCATTCCGCTACCTATAAGCCTATTTTAAATATTCTTGCTCCCATAGGTGTAATGTCAACAAAAATCATTTCGCAATTTGAAGAAGATAACCAATGCAATGTAAGGATTGAATTTGTAGGAAGTCGTTATGAATATGAATCGAGGTTACGGGCTGGATTAAGAAACTATGATCTTGTGATATCCGATGAACGAATCTTACAAAGATTGTTTTTACAACGCCAATTAAGATCTCTAAATGAAGATGTTACTTTTTCAGCTAACGTAGCGGGAAAGTATCCATTGCAAGTTAAATCAAGGTTAAATTCAGATGGCCGCTCCTATTTAACTTTTTTGGCCGATCCAATGGGTATTGCTTATAATAAAAAGAATTTTATTTTAAAACAAACACAACCATCATGGGATTGGATAATATCTCCAGATGAAATTCCATATTGGAGACAAAGAATATATGTTTCTAACTTTCCAAAACATCAATTACTGCTAGCATTACTCGCTACTGGTAAAGAAATTACAACAGCTTCGTGGTTTATACCCGAACCCACATTAAAATGGTTACAAAATTTAAAACTTCAAAGTGCAAATATTGATTATCCTTTAGAGCTTGCTTTTTTAGGTAACAAAATTGAAGCAGCTGTTATTTTTCGTTCCGATTATTTAAGGTTAAAAAAAGTTGTGCCAGATCTTAAATTTGTAGTGCCTTCTAAAGTAACATATTATGATAGAATCGGAATTGCGATTGTTTCTGACACGGTTCAAGAAGCTTTAGCTCAAAATTTTATAAAATATTTAAATATCAAAAAAGACTCCTTAATTGTAAATGAAAATTATTTAAGCTATAACGTTTTAAATTATGAAGGTTCAGCAACTAAAAACTGGGTGCCTTATGATGATGATATTCCTATTCCAAGAAGGATAGAAAATATTTTGAATGATTTTTATAAAAAATAATCTATTAAGAGGTTTATAATGGATTTAATAAGAATAACTATTCTTATTTTGTTTTTAATTTTTACTTATTTTTATTTAGCTAGGTGTTTTCTTTTAGTTATTCAACCTCAAAAAAAAAGAAACGTTTATATTCTTGTTCTTATATTTATGTTTCTTTTAAACATAGGATTTTGGGGATCTAGATTTTTTCGTTGGCAAGGACATTTGCCTAACTATTTCTATTATTTAGAATGGGTAAGTTATACTTGTTTAGGACTCATGCTTTTTTTCTTAATATGTTTTTTTATAGCAGATTTATTGTTTCTTTTAAATAAAGTAATTTATTTTTTTAAAAGAAAAAGTTTTCTTGAAAAAGAAATTAAAAAAAATAAAATTCATACCCAACGTCGAAGCTTTTTACACATGATTTCAGTAGGCTGTGCCTCTATTTTAACAGGAATTGCTTTTTATAATGCAAGAAAAACGCCAGAGGTAAAAAAGGTTTTTGTTCCCATTTTAAATTTACATTCTGATTTAAAAGATTTTAATATTGTTCAATTAACTGATTTTCATATAGGTCAAACGATCGGTTTAAGTTATGTTCATGCTGTGGTTGAAAGGGTGAATTCTCTTAATCCAGATATCATTGTAATCACAGGTGACCTCGTAGATGGTTTTGTTCATCAAATTAAAGATTGGGTAGAACCACTATCAACATTAAAAGCAAAATATGGCATTTATTATGTTACAGGAAATCATGAATATTATTGGGATGCAACGGGTTGGATTCAATTTATGCAATCCATTGGTTGTGTTTATTTAGGAAATTCAAATAAAACAATTTCTATTGGAAATGCAAATGTTGTTATTGCAGGACTAACAGATTTAGCCGCAATAAAATTTAATGAAAATGAGAAAACAGACTATATAAAATCTACAGAAAATGCTTCCATAAAATCTGACTTAAAAATATTATTAGCCCATCAACCAAATAGTGCATTTGAAGCTGCAAAACTCAATTTTTATGACTTACAAATTTCCGGTCATACTCATGGTGGTCAAATGTGGCCAATGACTTGGATGATTCATTTTATTCAATATTTTCGTCCAGGTTTAACTTTATATGAAAAAATGTGGGTTTATGTTAGCCGTGGAACAGGCTATTGGGGACCGCCTTCTCGATTAGGTTCTGATTCCGAAATTACTCATATCTTTTTTAAGCAGGCTTAGCACCACAGTCATCTATTTCCCTTTCTATTATATTTTTTGGTACTTTAGGTATTCCAGGAATATCAAGATGCTTGTCTGTACCCATTTCATAAATTTTAATTGGTCCAATATGCTTTTAACGGTAACTTCTAATTTCACAATAAGCGAGACCATGGAGAAGAGGTAAAATATCGTAAAATGGGGTTTCAGGAACAAACGGGGATGCTTCGTCTTTCATACCAAGAGACATAATTAAATTTCTTGAACTAATAATTCTTGGCATCTCAGCGAGTTTTTTTGTTACGTTAAGTAAATCTATTGATTTTTTTCTTCCTGCATTTTGAATTTGTAATTTTTGGTTAGTAACTGATGATAATAAATTGTTACGTCTACCAAGTTCTTCTCTCCAATCAATCATTTTTTGTGCTTGACAATATATACTTCCTTTTAAAAATTCATCTACACATTTTTCAATGATATGTCTAACCAATTTAGAATGTAATATAAATGTTTTAGTAAAATAATTCTTACCTTCATAATTTATTAATCTGCCATCAAATATTTGTTTTAAATCAAATCCAGCAAAAGAATATTCAGGTAAGGGGTAAACAGTATCAACTCTTTCAGAAATTAAATCTTTTACAATTAAACAATCATCTTTATGATATTCAACCTGAAATAAAGAATGTCTGAAGTTTCTAAATTGTTCATATTTAGCTATTTCTTTAAGGGAAAAACAGGATTGTCCATTATACAAAAATGTTTCAAAAACTGTTGAACCTGAAAAGCCTTCTGAAAGTCGATATTCAAAAATAAAAAACTCTTGGAAAGAAAACATTCTTTGTTCAAAAAAAGGATCATCATCATTCACTTTGCCCGTTGAAATAGAAAAAAGTTCTCTGGCAATTTGTCTCTCTTGCTTAAATTCAGACTTTAGAGAGTATTCAGATAAGATACGCATTATATCTTGGCAATGATGAGCAGGCATGGAATCCCTCAAGCTAGAATTGTGATCTTAGATGGTATAAATATTATAATAAAATTATCTCATAAAAGAGTCAAAAAAATTTTCCGACTTTGTAAAAAAACAAGGCTCTATATGGATTCCAAGGTCTTGTC
>Ga0164295_10001877_pt1 | contig 17444 bp, 15 predicted proteins | sample GEODES006metaG_FD_111798 | JGI IMG/M metagenome (GOLD analysis project Ga0164295, IMG submission 111798) | Oligotrophic lake water microbial communities from Sparkling Lake, Wisconsin, USA - GEODES006 metaG | ecosystem: Environmental > Aquatic > Freshwater > Lake | place: USA: Sparkling Lake... | reverse complement strand
TTGAAGCTTGGAAAAAAATAAATCAAAAAATTGTTAAATCAATTGGTTTTTCATAAATGATTTTTTTGAGGATGCAAGAACATTTAGGACGGCGTATTATTTTGTTATTTCTTTAAATAAATATAAAATATTAATAAATCATTGATTGTGAATGAGGGATTAATGTTAAAAAAAATAATTTTAGCATTTTTTATTAATTTAATTTGTTCGCCTGTATTCTCGCAAGAGTATGAATCAAGTAGTTCTTCAGGTTCTGAAAACAAAGTCGATTTTTTAATGAGTGGTGGCTATTCCCAAGTTATAATTGGTGGAAATTCTTATACAGGATTTAACGGATCTTCAAAATTATTTTTTCCATTAAGCAGTAGTTTTTCTTTTGGAATAGGCGGAAAATATGAATATACTACTAGTAATTCTGGAGCGTTAGATAATCCTAGTGGAACAATCAATTCAACATTCAATGCAATTTATGCAGGGTTAGACTTTGCGTATAAACTTTCTTTTTCCTTTGTTGATTTTCAATTAAATCCATATGGGTACTATGGAGTTTATAATTATTGGAATAGAGATACCTCATTTTCTGGAACTACAATATCAGGGAATCCTAACATAACAACAAATTTATTATATGGTATAGGTTTTTCAATTTTATTTAAATTAGGGATATTTTATTTTGGTCCTGCAGCTATTTATTCAAAAGGTTATATGGAATGTGATAGTTATAAGGACACTTTTGGAAATAATTTTTCTGCAAACACTGGTAACTATGAGATATATAATTACAATTTTACAATAGGAATGTTTTTATGAAAAAATCAAATTATTTTTGGTTTTTTATTTTTTTAAATTTTTTTTTAGTAAACAGTTGTTCTGATTTATTAGACTTAGGAGACACTGGTAAAAAAGATGATCCTTTAAGTTTGTTTAGTTTTGCTTCGCTTCAAGACCTTGCAAATCAGGCTTTAATAACGGGGATAGTTCCACAATATTCTACATTTGGAAATAAAAGTGGTTTGATAACTGTAGGCGATGCAAGCGGTTGTGTTGTTATGTCTTATGGAAAATTAAAATGTTGGGGCCAAAATGATAATGCACAATTAGGAGACGGTTCAACTTCAAATAATGCAAACCCACATTTAGCGACAAGTGTAAATCCAAGCTCAATTAGTGATATTATTGTTGCTGTTGTTTCGGGAAGAACTTCCACTTGCGCCTAATATTATACTGGATTTAAATGCTGGGGAAATCAAACGAATGGTGTTTTAGGAAATGGTGTTACGACAAGTTATGCAACAACTCCACAAATTGTTACAAATGCTACAGGTGTAGTTATAAAAGCGATTCAATTAAATGATGGATATTCTTGTATGATGAGTTCTTCTGGAGTCATCACTTGTTGGGGCTTAAATACAAGTGGTCAATTAGGTAACGGAACAACAACGTCTTCTACCACTGGAGTGAATGTTTCTTTAGGAGGAACAGCAAGCACTTTTGTTTCTCATAATAATGATGGCTGCGCTATTTTAACCTCAAATCTTTTAAAATGCTGGGGACAGGATTTTGGGAGTACACCTGTAACTATTACTACAAATGGTACTCCACAGTATTTGGGTGGTGGAACCCTTTATTCTCCTTTTTTTACTTGTGTCGTTCTTACAAATTCTACAGTTCAATGTTTTGGTAATAATGGAAATCCAAATGGAGAATTTGGAAATGGGACAACGGGTTCTTCTTCAAGCACCACAGCTGTTACTGTATTAAATAATACTACAGGACAGCCATTAAGTGGCGTTAATATGGTAGGCGCTGGCGACTCTGGGACTGCTAATGGTCATGGATTCGCTTGTGCCGTCGTTGATGATTTTACTAGCGTATATTGTTGGGGAAGCAATAGATTCGGTAATTTTGGAAATGGAACAACAACAAATTCAACTAAAGCCATTAAAATAAATAAAACTTGGCCGAATTCCAATATTATTGATATTGCTGTTTCCGACGGAAGAGCATGTATTTTATTAAAAAATAATGATGTTTGGTGTTGGGGTGGAGGTTATTATAATATAGGAGAACTTGGAAATGGAAATATTTCTGGGAACTCTAACGTAGCCATTAAAATTTTAAATCGCACTGATCCTTGATTTATTTTAATAATGAATTCTATTTTAAAATTACGTTAAAATGTTAATATAATGATATTTCTATATAAATTAATTAATCCCCTCATTGTTAAGTAAATCGAAATAATCAATTCAATAAATACGATCTTATCATCTCAAAAATTAATGGTATTCTAAAAATGCCGGTAGATATTTTTAAGTTTTATTGTTTATTATATATATGTTTTATAAAGGATATTTTATGAAAAAATTATTAATTTCAGCTATTTCTTTGTTGTTTACTTCTACAATTTCTGCGCAAGAATTTTCTGCTAAGGTGAATCAAATTTCTTCAGATAGTTTTGTTTCAACATTTAAATCTTTTCCAAATGAATTAATATTAAACGGATTAGATTGTAAAGGAGGGAATATATCTCCAGAAATTTCATGGAAAGGAGCACCGAAGGAAACAAAATCTTTTGCTATATCTTTATTTGATGCGAGTGCTCCAACAGATAGTGGATTTTGGCACTGGGTTGTATTTAATATTCCTTCAAATGTAAATACTATTAAAAAAGGTGCTAGTAAAAATATTCAATTACTTCCAAAAGGAGCAATTGAAAGTAGAACTGATTTTATTAAAGATATTAATGGAGTTTATGGATATGGTGGTCCGTGTCCAAGTGTAGGAGACAAACCTCATAATTATGTATTTAAAGTAACTGCATTAAAAGACTATATTCCACTTGATAAAGACGCTACTCCTGCTTTTATATCTTATTATGTTGGTCAATTAAAATTAGCAGAATCAAAAATTATTATTCCATTTTCAAGATAAAATATTATATTAATAACATTTAAAATGGATTTATAATGTTATTAATTTTTTTTATAAGTAAGTTTTATATGTATCATAAAGAAAAAATAATGAGTGTTAATTTGGGTTATATATCTTTATCTTTTCATTATATATCTGCTTTAATAGTAAAAGAAATTATAGAAAAATATGGTGTAAAAGTTAATTTGGTTACAGCTCCTCATGAAGAACTTTTTATAAAACAAAAAAATGGTGAAATTGATTTTCTTGTTTCTGCTTGGCTACCAAGTAGTCACGAAATATATTTAGAACCTTATTTGGATAAGGTTCTAAAATTAGGAAAACTTTATGATCCATTCTGTGTTTGGGCTGTACCTGACTATATTCCAAAAAATAAAGTCAACTCACTAGAAGATTTATTAAAAAAAGATGTAATCGAAATCATGAATAAGAATATTCAAGGAATTAATAAAGGTGCAGGAATAACAAGATTTTCCTTAAATATGATGAAAGAATATTCATTAGAACAAAATGGATATCAATTTAATACAGGCACCTTAAATAGCTTTGCTGATAGTGCAAGGAATTTATATCAAAATAAATCTTGGTTTGTTATTCCTTTGTGGAAGCCTCAATATCTAAATAAAGAATTGAATTTAAGGGTTTTAAATGAACCCAAAAAATTGCTAGGTGGTATTGATTTATCACAAATTATTTTATTAAAAAATACAGCTAAGCATTTACCAAAAGAATTATTAGAAGAATTAAATCAATTAATAATAGGGAATGAAAAAATGAGTTTATTGGATTATAAGATTGAAGTTGAAAACAAAGATCCAATACAAATAGCGAAAGACTACATTAACAATCGTGAATAGACGATATAATTCTAGAGTACTAAAGACAAAAAAAGAGCAACTTCAATTAAGAAGCTGCTCTTTTTTTGTAAGTAAATCTCGTTAATTAGCGAGAGTCACTTCCTTGTCCGTAGCTTAAAATAGCCATAGTGCGTGCGCGTTTTACAGCTAATGTAAGAGCACGTTGTTGTTGTGCGCTTGCGCCGCTAATACGACGAGGAACAATTTTACCGTGTTCTGTAACGAAACGGCGAAGAAGTTGTGTGTCTTTATAATCAAAAGTGATTTGAGGATCTAGCGTGCGTTTTGGTCTAGAATAGCGACGCTTTTTTTTACCTGTGGATACTGCCATGGAAAAACTCCTAAAGAAGTTCGTGAAATAAAATGCAGGCAGCAGCGTTGGGCTTTCGCTTTGCCAACGCAGCAACTCAACAAAACATGAGAGGACAAATAAGCACAGCAAAGCTCTTGCGTCAAGTTAAAAGAGGGTTTGTTCTTTTGTGAGTAATTGTTCTTTATTTTTTTTTGAGGCATTTTGCGATTTATGGACTACTTTATGAAACTCTTGGTTTTTTAGGCTTATTTCGTCCTCGTTATTTTTATTTACGAATGATTTTAAGGAATAAAGGATATCAAGAGCTTCCCTTGGGGAAATGGAATTGGGGTCAATTTTTGTAATAAAATTAGTTAGTTTTGAGTTTTTGTTTTCATCCGCAGCGTTTTCATTTTGCGGAAGGTTTTTTTCTTCAATAGGGCTCTGGATGGTTTGTATTGGCGCGGAATTATCCTTTTGAATAATCTCATGTGAGGGGGTTTCAAGTGATTGTAAAACAGACTCCGCTCTATGGATGATTTTTTCTGGAATGCCGGCTAATTCAGCTACATGTAGGCCATAGCTCTTTCCTGCCCCTCCTTTTTTATAAATTCTTGTAAATTTAATTTCTTTTTTAACTTCTAAATGGTTATTTTTTATTATGTTTTCAGATACTTGCATATGCATAGGAATGATGTTTGTTTTTTCAGAGACGACTTTTTGTAATTCATGATAATGGGTTGAAAAAAGTGTCCGTGCTTTAACATCATCATGAAGGCTCTCTAATATAGCCCAAGCCAAGGATAGGCCATCAAATGTAGAGGTTCCGCGGCCTATTTCGTCTAAAAGAAGCAGGCTTTTTTCTGTGGCAAAACGAAGCATATTTGAAGTTTCAAGCATTTCTACCATAAAAGTAGATTGGTTTTTCAAGGAATTATCAGCAGAACCAATTCTTGTGAAAATTCTATCTGTCATACCTATTACAGCGCTTGTTGCTGGTACAAAGGAACCCATTTGGAATAATACCTGTGTTATGGCTACTTGCCGCATGATGGTGCTTTTACCTGCCATGTTGGGGCCCGTGATTAAATGGATAATAGGATTTTTTAAATGCCCCTCATTTTCGCAGCCAATTGTAATATTATTAGCTATAAAAGGTTCCATATTGCTAGATAAGGTCGATAAAATAGGATGAGTCGAGTTTGTTAATTTAGTTAAATTTTGTTCTGATATAGTTGGTTTACACCAATTATATTGCAAAGCTAAATTTGCAAAAGTAACGGAAAGATCAATTTCAGCTATTAAATTTGAAGCTTCGCAAAGGTAACTTGAAAATTCCAAAATTTTAATTCTTAAACTCTCTAAAATTTCTTTTTCTAAAATAATACGATTGTCACTAGCTGACAAAGATTTTTCTTCTAGTTCTTTTAATTCTGGGGTGATATATCTCTCACAATTTGTAAGGGTTTGTTTGCGAATAAAATGTTTTGGAGCTTGTAAAACTTTTCCTTTTGAAATTTCAAAATAAAACCCAAATGCTCCTGTATACCCAATTTTTAATGTTGGAATTTGAGAACGTTCTTTTTCTAGTTTTTCAAGATCAGCAAGCATTTGATTAAAATTAGTTGTTAAAGATATGGCTTCGTCTAATTCTTTTGAATATCCCTCTTTGAAAATGATACCCCCTTTGCCAATGACAGCAGCAGGTTCATCGGCAAGTGCTTTTACTAATAATTCAGTAAGGGGTTCTAAAGATTTTATTATTTCATTATTCGAAAAAATGGCATTAAAAGTGGGTGTTGTTTTTTTATCTTCAAGAATTTTTTTTATGTAGGGAAGATGAATTAAAGTTTGTCTTAACCATGCCATTCCTCTTGCGTCTAAGTTACGTTGTGCTGCTTTTGATAATAAACGATCAATATCAGCTGTGTTTCTTAAGTTTTCGATCAATTCTTGAATTAAATTTGGAGTATTTATAATTTCATGTACTTTTTTTAGAGATAACTCGACATCTTCTTTGTTTTTAAAAGGATATTTTAAACGGTGTAATAAATGCCTGCTACCAGTCGCTGTGGTGCATTTATTTAAAAAGTGAAAAAGACTCCCTTTTTTTTCACCAGAAGATGTAAAGAAAAAGTCTAAATGCCTTTTAGTGCCTTCATCGACAATTAAATGGGTAGAAAGTTCATATTTTTTAATATTTTGGATGTTTTTTAAAACGCTTTTTTGGGTTGTTTTTAAATATTGCAGGATAGAGCAAATAGCTTGAAGGCTGTTTGGAATATTAGTTAAACCAAAACGATGAAAATCTTTTTCATGAAAAAACTCACAAAATAATTCTTTGCAAGATGAATCAGATCGCATGATCCAATTTTCAATTGAATTTATTGTAGTTATGTTTCTTTGTTGAATTGTTTTTAAAATGGAACTTATTTTTTCATGAATATTTTGTGGGATCAATAATTCGCGTGGTGATACAGTCGCAATTTCTTCGGCAAGTAAAGTTTCATTTAAATTATAGGTAATTCGGAATTCACCTGTTGATGCATCAACATAAGATAAGGTAAAAAGTTTTTTATTTTCAATTACGCTTGCAAGGTAACAACCAAATTTTGTTTCGTTATTGGAATCATCATCGTCAAGATCGCCAGGAACAGCAGGTGTTGCTATTCGAGTAATTTCTCTTTTTACGATTCCTTTTGCTTGCCTTGGATCTTCTATTTGATCGCATACCGCAACCTTAAATCCAGATTGAACACATTTTTTTAAAGCATTTTTATAACCAACAACGGGCACACCAGCCATTGGTACAGGATTATCACTCGATTTATCCCTTGAAGTTAATGTTAATCCACAAATATCAGATGCTATTATGGCATCAATTCCAAAGAGCTCATAAAAATCCCCCATTCTAAAAAAAAGCATAGCATCAGGAATTTCTTCTTTAGCGCTGCGAAATTGTTTCATCATGGGTGAGTCTAGCTGTTTTATTGAAATGCCTGAACAATGCTCTTTGCTCAATCGTTCTAAAGCAGGTTTTAAGTGAGGGGGTAGCTCTTTGCCTTGAGATAACCATTGGGTGATGAGAGAGTCAGATTCATTATTTGTAGTTTCAACATTTGTCATATCTAAAGCCCTTATTGGTGCAATATTTCCAATCGGGGTGAACTATAAAGTATAAAAAAAGGAGAGTAAATTTTACTCCCCTTTTTCTCTTCTTGAAACGCTGCGTTGGTTTGCAGCTAAAATTCGCTTACGAATACGAATATTTTTTGGTGTAATTTCTATCCAGTCATCATCTTCAACCCAGTCCAAAGCGGTTTCAAGGCCTAGTTTAGTAATTGGAGAAAGTTTTGTGGAGTCATCGGATCCAGAAGCACGCATATTTGTTAGTTTTTTCTCACGAACAGCATTCACGTCAAGGTTGGAATCACGGTTGTGTTCACCAATAATCATACCTTCATAAACTTCTTCACCTGCAGCAACAAATAAACGTCCGCGTTCTTCAAGACCGCTTAGTGCATATTCTGTTGTTTTCCCGTTGCGGTCTGCAATAAGAGATCCATTTACACGAGATAAAAAGTTACCACGGCTTGGTTCCCAACCTTCAAAGTAACTAGACATTAAGCCTTCGCCCTTTGTGTCTGTTAAGAAGGTACTACGGTAGCCAAGTAACCCACGAGTAGGGATGCTAAATTCTACGCGTGTGCGGCCATTATTAAAAGCTTGCATGTTTTCAAGACGGCCTTTGCGAATAGAAAGTTTTTCTGTAACAGCTCCAACGCTATTGTCCGGAACATCAAGTACAACTCTTTCAACAGGCTCTAATTCAACTCTATCAACTGTTTTTGTAATTACTTTAGGGCGGGCAACCATACATTCGCCACCGGAACGACGAAGGTTTTCCATAACTATGGCAACTTGAAGTTCACCACGTGCTTTTAAAATGAAAACTTCAGGAGAATCTGTATTTTCAATTTTTAATGCCACGTTATTCATAGCTTCTTTATGCAAAAACTCACCGAGTTTATTACTTGTTAGATAAGTTCCTTCGCGGCCTGCAGTCGGGGAAGTGTTTACACTAACTTCAACGCCAACTGTAGGTGGATCTACTTCAATTCTTGGAAGAGCTTCTGGGTTAGATGCATCTGAAATGGTATCGCCAATTGCAAGATCATTTAATCCTGTTGCAACAATAGCAATGTCACCAGCAGAAACGGATTCAACATCCACTTGTTCAAGACCACGATAAGCTCTTACTTTAATAATTTTAGCAGGCTGAGTTTTGCCTTCTTTATTAATGAGAACAATACTTTGGTTTGCTTGCAAGGAACCGCGTTCTACACGACCAATTGCCAAACGACCTAAGAAGTTATTGTAGCTTAAGTTGTTAATGAGCATTTGAGCGCCGCCTTCAAGAGAAACTTTTGGAGGTGGAACATGCTCAAGTACGGTATCAAATAAGTCTTGTAGAGTTTCTTTTTGAACACCTTGATCTTTACTAGCCCAGCCATTACGGCCAGAAGCATAAAGAATTGGGAAATCTAAGTGATGATCTTCAGAAGAAAGTTCTAAGAAAAGGTCTTGAACCATTTCAGAAACTTCTTCAATACGAGCGTCTGGGCGATCAACTTTGTTAATAACTAAAATCATACGAAGATTGCGTTGTAATGCTTTTTGTAAAACGAATCTTGTTTGTGGAAGAGGGCCTTCCGCCGCATCCACTAGCAAAATAGCGCCATCAACCATCATTAGAGTACGTTCAACTTCACCACCGAAGTCAGCGTGACCAGGAGTGTCCACAATGTTAATACGGATATCTTTATAAACCATGGAAGCATTTTTTGCTGCAATAGTAATACCGCGTTCACGTTCAAGGTCCATGCTGTCCATTACACGTTCGGTAACGGCTTGGTGAGCTGCAAAAGTTCCTGATTGTTGTAGTAGCTTGTCAACCAAGGTTGTTTTCCCATGGTCAACGTGAGCTATGATCGCAATGTTACGCATATTTCCGTTAATCGTTGTCATACAAAGCCTTTCGTAAGATTGGACCAATCGAGATCCAAGATAATTTCCGTTTAGTTGGTATTCATATTTCGTTAAAAATGCAAATCAATTCATTGTAAGCTATCATAAAGTTGTATTGTTTCTCTAGCCATTCGCTCCCACGAGTATTTTTTGGCAAGTGTGAACCCATTTTCAATATAGGCCTTCCTATTTGGATTTTGTTCATCCAAAGCTTCCCGAATGCCTCTTTGAATATCATTTATGTTATTTGGATCGACATAAATAGAAGCATTTCCCATGACTTCAGGTAAAGAAGTTGTATTGCTTACAATTGTAGGAATACCACAAGCGGCGGCTTCAATAGGGGGGAGTCCAAATCCTTCATACAAGGAAATATAAATAAATATTTTACTTAAGCAATAGATAATAGGAAAATCATTTTCATGAATAAAATTTATAAATTGTATTTTATCCTTATAATTATATTGATTTACAATTTCCATTAATGAATCATTTGAGTCTGTTAAAATAACTAAAGGAATTTGAAAACTCCCTGTGCAGTATGATTCAATTAATTTAGCAAGATTTTTATGTGGTTTATGATTTCCAATTGAAAATATATATTTTTGAGGAAGATTATATTTAAAAATAACAGAATTTATTTTTTCTTTGCTAAACTCACTAAGTGGTTTAAAATTGTTAAATACTCCATTATAAAAAACATGAATTTTATTTTCGTTTATACCAGTATATTTTGTTATCTCAGATTTAGAAAACTGCGAAACAGTAATAATTGATTCTGATTTCAATAACTTCTTTTTTAGGAAAAAATTATAATAAATTTTTTTATAAAACGCATAATTATTTGGAAGTGCCACATGATTCATATCATGAATAGTTGCTATTAAGGGTACGTTACTTAAAAGAGGTACTATAAATTGTGGGGAATGATAAAAATCAGGCTTATATTTCAATATTATAAAAAATAATTCAATTTGACTTAATAAACTAAAAACACCATATTTTAAAGTGATTAATTTGAAGTTTTTTGGGAATTTTAAATCAAGAAATGGGGAATTCTTATTTATTAAAATATAAAATGTAAATTTATCATTTTCACTAATATTTAAAAAGTTTGTTATGAGTTCTCTTACATGTCTTGCAATACCATGTTCAGAATTTTTTAATACGATTCTGGCATCAAACATGATTGTTTTATTTAAAGAATTCATTTGTAAACCTCAAAATTAGAGAATTCGATTATTTAAGAAATAGCATTTTAAGTATTCCGATGAATCTGGATGCGCAAGATGCGTGTGACAAGGTGATTGTTCGCCTTTATGTATAAAAACCCAGTTACCTTCTTCAAGGCCTAAGGATACAGATTCAAGAAATTCAGAGTCTTTAATATTTCTGCTACAACTACAAACAATGAGTAATCCATTTTCTGATAGTAATTTACTAGCTAATTTAGCCATTCGTGAATATGCTCTTTTTGCTTCATGAATATGTTTTTTTGATTTAGCAAAAGCTGGCGGATCGGCAATAATTAAATCAAATTTTTTCTCATTTTTTATCAAACCTTGCATGTGTTCAAACATATCACCATGCAATGTCTCAATCGTTGTGTTCCCTTTTGCATTCGCTAATATATTTCTTTTTGCTAAGTTTAATGCCCAAGAGTCTTGATCAATTAAAGTTAAGTTTTCTACCCCAGAATTTGCAGCGATAGAACTCCATGAACCAGCATAACTACATATATCAAGGCAAGAATTTATATTATAATTTTTAATTATATTTGCAAGGTATGTTAAGTTATTTCTTTGGTCTAAAAATAATCCCGTTTTTTGTGCTTTATTTAGAAAAAAAGTCATATTTAGAGATGAAAATAAACAATTTATTTCAAAATTTTGATCTTTGTTTAAGGGTTCACGGATCCAACGAGTTCTTTCAGGGAGATTTTCTAATTTTCTAATTTGTCCTGTACTTCTTTCAAAAATAGATCTTTCATCTATTTGTTTAAGAGCATCAATAACGTAAGGTAGAATATATTCTCCTGCTTGAGATGAACTTTGTAAAACAAGAACAGATTGGTAGTCATCAATAGCAATAGCTGGAAGGCCGTCATTATCCCCATGAGACAATCTGAAAGCTTCTTTATTTGTAAAATTAAATTTTGATTTTGCTTTTTTTAAGTTTACTAAATGATTAAAAATTACATCAATAAATTGATCTTTTTTGATAAAACCGTTTTCTATTTTTTCAAATAAAGAATCGGGTAAAAAACGAATTGATATTAAACTATTTTTGCAATAAACCCCCACTTTTTTTGTTCCTTTAATTTGAACAAGTGAAACTTTATCATTATTTAATTCGTTGTCCGATTTATGAATTATTTGATTGCTAAAGAGCCATGGACTTTTAAAAAACTTTTGTTTTAATCCAACCGTTTCAATTTCTAACACTTTAATCAAAGCTATGGCTCCCTATTTTAAAAATATCATTTAGGTATTTCGCACTTCCATTTTTTATGGAATAAGTGATATAATCTTCTTTATCTTTTTTTGTAAAATATTTGAACCTAATTTTCGCTTGATGTAAAAATGCAACTGCTTTCTTCAAAATTTAAGAAAGTGTGCTTCCATTTTCTGAGGTGCAGTATGAGAAAAGTGATACACAATGTATCCGAAATGTCCATTTCTAAAGACTCTTTATCAACCATGCCATATGCTCATAAAGTTATGATGGTAAATCCCGCTTATTTTAATATTGATACCCCAATCAATGCACATATGCTGCAGGCTGATGGGTCACCTCACTTATTAGATAAAAATAGAGCAATGGAACAGTGGCAAGAATTAAAAAAAACATATGAACATATTGGTTTAAATGTATTTGTTGTGGATCCTGTTAAAGAACTACCTGATATGGTTTTTTGTGCAAATCAAAGTTTTCCTTATTTAGATGCGATTGGAAACTATAACGCCGTATTATCAAATATGTTTAACGACACTCGAAATGAAGAAGTTCCACATATCAATTCATTTTTAAATGCTCACGGTTATACAACACACCGTATAGCATCTAGAACAATGGGGTATTTTTTTGAATCGATGGGTGACGCTTTGTGGCTTCCTGGGCACAGATTTATTTTAGGAGGCTACGGATTTCGGACAGATAAACGTATTTATAATTTTTTATCTGAAATAACAAATGCTCCTATTGCGATATTTGAATTGAAAAATGCAAAATTTTATCATTTAGATACTTGTTTAAGTGTATTAAACGCAACTTCTGCAATTGCATGTAAAGAAGCATTTACAGAGGAAGGTTGGCAATTGTTAAAGAGCATTTTTAACAATCTTATTGAAGTGCCCCTTGAAGAAGCAGACTCACCTGGCTTTGCTTGTAATGCACATTGCCCCGACCAAAAGCATGTGATTATCCAAAAAGGTTGTCAGAAAACTCTTCAATTATTAAAAGATTACGATTTTGTTCCTTTAGAGGTTGATACTTCAGAATTTATCAAATCTGGTGGCTCTGTATTTTGCATGAAACTCATGTTTTTCTAAATAAATTTTCAAAATAAAAGTTTGATACTCTAGGAATTGAATACCATTGTGTTCTTTCCTTCTTTTTCCTATCCTTTTTAGATTGACGCTTTCTTGCAGTCCCGATTTTTCTGTCATAGCTTACGCACGTGTGTGTTTGAGTGCAAACTCAAACTTAACTTATATGTAGAATGTTTAAATATTTGTTTTTTTCGATCCTATTATTTGGAGAGTTTATACATGGCTCAAAAATTATCAAATCAGCTTCTGGTAGCTTTTTATAAAGAGATGCTACTAGGACGTCGCATCGAAGAGCGTGTCGGCCAACTTTATGTTCAACAAAAATTTAGTGGATTTTGTCACCTATATATTGGACAAGAAGCTGTTGGCACGGGTTGTTTAAATGCAATAAGAAAAGGGGAAGATTATGTGATTACAGGATATCGTGATCATTTTCTCCCTATTGTTTTAGGTATGGATCCAGGAGTTATGCTTGCTGAACTTCTTGGTAAGGTAACAGGTTGTGCGCGTGGAAAAGGTGGCTCCATGCACATGTTTTCTGAAAAACTTCATTTTATGGGTGGCCACGGTATTGTTGGAGGACAAGTTCCTCTAGCTGTTGGGGCAGGTTGGAAAATTAAGTATCAAAAAGAAGACAATGTAGCACTTTGCTTTTTAGGTGATGCTGCTATTAACCAAGGTCAATTTCATGAAGCACTTAACTTAGCTGCTATTTGGGATCTACCATGTATTTTTATTATTGAAAATAATATGTATGGAATGGGTACTGCAATTACAAGAACATGTTCTTTACATAATCTTGCCGATAGAGCAAAAGGTTACAATATGCGTCAAGCAATTGTAGATGGACGCAATGTTGTAAATACCTATAATCAAATGAAAGAAATTGTAGAAGAAACACGTAAAACTTCTAAACCAATTCTTGTTGAAATTCAAACTTATCGTTTCCGTGGTCACTCTGTTTCTGACCCAGGGAATTATCGTACAAAAGAAGAAGTTGAAAAAGAACGTAGTCGCGATTGTTTAGTCTTACTTAAAGATATTATGATTCAACAAAAAGCTGCAAAAGAAGACGATTTTGAAACTTATGAAGAAGAAATTGCTGAAATTGTAGAAAAAGCGGTTACTTTTGCTGATGAGTCTCCTGAACCAGGGCTAGAAGAAATTCATGCTCATGTTCTTGCCTAATAACTTGAGTTTGAGGTTTTAAAATTATGGCTATATTAACTTTACGCGAAGCTTTAAACCAGGCTTTGACAGAAGAAATGGAACGCGATCCAAGTGTATTTGTCATGGGCGAAGAAGTTGCTCAGTATGACGGTGCCTATAAAGTAACAAAAGGAATGTTGGCAAAATTTGGACCCATGCGTGTTGTCGACTCCCCTATTTCCGAAGCAGGTTTTGCAGGATTAGGTGTTGGTGCTGCTATGTGTGGTCTTCGTCCTGTGATCGAAATGATGACATGGAACTTTGCTATTCAAGCTTTTGACCAAATTATCAATCACGCAGCAAAAATGCTATATATGAGCGGTGGACAATATAAAGTCCCAATGGTTATTCGTGGACCACATGGTGCGGCTCATATGCTTGGTGCCCAACACAGTCAATGTGTGGATCACATGCTTGTAAATTGCCCTGGTTTAAAAATAGTAAGTACAGTTATTCCTTCAGACGCTAAAGGATTAATGAAGTCTGCTATTCGCGATGACAACACGGTTTTATTTTTAGAAAGCGAAATGCTTTATGGCCGTTCTGGTGAAGTTCCTGATGGGGAATATATAATTCCATTGGGCGTTGGTGATATTAAACGCGAAGGAACAGATGTTACTTTAGTAGCATGGAATAAAATGGTTCTTCTTGCTCTAGATGTTGCTGCAGAACTTGAAAAAGAAGGCATCAGTGTTGAAATAATTGACCCCCGTACATTAATGCCACTTGATGAAGACATGATTTTTAACTCTGTTCGTAAGACAAATCGTTTGGTTGTTTTAGAAGAAGGTTGGGGAGTTGCTTCGTTTGGATGTCACATTGTCGATCGTGTTGTCAAAGAGTGTTTTGATTATCTTGATGCGCCACCAGAAAGAGTAACAAACTTATTTGTTCCTATGCCTTATAATGAGCGCTTAGAGCATGAAGTGTTACCATCTGCAGAGCGCACAATTTCTGCAATCAAGGCTGTATTATATAAATAATGAAACTCTGGAGAAGTAACTATGGCAACAGTAATGGAAATGCCAAAACTTTCAGATACGATGTCCGAAGGTTCTGTAGCTCGTTGGTTAAAAAAAGAAGGTGATAAAGTATCTGCTGGTATTCCAGTAATTGAAATTGATACAGATAAAGCCACAATGGAATATGAATGTCCTGCAAGTGGTACTTTATTAAAAATTCTAGTTGGCGATGGACAAAAATGTGCTTTGCAAGCTCCTATTGCAGTTATTGGTAAACCCGATGAAAAATGGGAAGAAGCTCTCGAAAAATATAATGCAAAAAAAGGAGGAGCAACAGCTTCTTCTGAAACAAAAAAAGAGGCTCCTAAAGCATCTTCTGCAGCGGCGCCAAGTGCATCTTCATCTAAATCATCTGCTTCTGCACCTGATCTAAATGTAAAAGCAAGTCCACTTGCTAAAAAAATTGCTGCTGATAAAGGAATTGATTTAAAAGCAATTCAAGGAAGCGGCCCAAATGGACGTATTGTGCAAAGAGATCTTGATCAAGCGCCATCCTCGGGATCTTCTTCATCTAGTTTTGCATTTGCAGCTAATGCGGAAGTTGAAAAAATTCCGCATACTAATATGCGCAAAACAATTGCTCGTCGTTTAGCAGAAAGTGTAAATACAGCACCGCACTTTTTCTTAACAGTTAATATTAATATGACAAATCTTCTTGCTTGGCGTAAGGATGCTGTTGCAAAATTACCTGAAAATGAAAAATTCAGTGTAAATGATTTGGTCATCTTCTTAACTGCGCGTGCTTTAAAACGTCACCCAGACGTAAACTCTTCTTGGCAAGATGATTATGTTGCAAAATATCGTGATGTTCATATGAGCGTTGCGGTTGCTTTGCCAAATGGACTTATGACTCCTGTGGTTCGTCATGCAGATAAACTTACAGTTGTTCAAATTGCGCAAGAAACAAAACGTCTTGTGAAATTAGCTAAAGATGGAAAATTACAACCAAATGACTATGCTGGCGGAACGTTTTCTGTTAGTAATTTAGGTATGGCTGGTATTGAAAGTTTTACAGCAATCATTAACCCACCACAGGCAGCAATATTAGCGGTAGGTGCAACAGTTCCTACTCCAGTTGTATTGCCAAATGGAACAATTGGTGTGGAACAAAGGATGAAAGTAACTTTAAGTTGCGATCATAGGGTAATCGATGGCGCTGTTGGTGCTGAATTCTTAAAGACATTAAGACAATTTTTTGAAGACCCTGTCTCTGCATTGTTTTTAGGATAAAATTTAATTTGGTAGTTTTTTGAACAGAACTTAATCTAGCCATGTTAAAGCTAATATTGAGTTCTGTTTTTTTATTTTCATGTTGGGAAACATTATATGGTTAAAGTAACAAATAAAGAAGAGCTTGTTCGTTTAAATGTCCTTTTGCAAGAGTTTGGTGTTTCTTCACGCCGAAAAGCAGATGAACTTATTGAGTCTGGTGCTGTTCAAGTTAATGGAAAAATAATTCGAGTATTAGGGACAAAAATAGAAAGACAATCCTCTATTTCTGTAAATGGAAAAGTTTTAAAAAACATTCCTGCTAAAGTAACGTATATTTTAAACAAGCCTTTTATGACAATTACGAGTCGTAAAGATGATAAAGAAAGAGCTACTATTTTTGATTTACCTGAAATCAAAAAACTTCCTTTAAATGTTCAATCTGTTGGGCGATTGGATTACCGAAGTGAAGGTTTACTTGTTTTAACCAATGATGGGGATTTAGCGCTGGCTTTATCTCATCCTAAGTACTCCGTTGAAAAAACTTATGCTGTTTTAACTTCTTCTGCCTTTACTGTTGAAGATTCTGAAAAATTAAAAAAAGGAATTGAACTTGATGATGGCCCAGCTAAAGCAATTTCAGTAAAAATTGGTGGAAAAGAAAAGTTAGGTAACAGTGTTGGGCAATGGATTGAGTTGGTTGTTACGGAAGGTAGAAATCGTCTTGTCCGTCGTATGATGGAAGCGTTGGGTTTGAGTGTTGTAAGACTTGTTCGTGTTGCTATTGGAGATCTTCGACTTCCAGGTAAATTAGAGCCTGGAAAAATGCGAATAGTCTCTGACATTGAAGCTAAATATTTAAATGATATTAAAAAAAGCATGATTAACGAAGAATTTAAAAAGAAAAAAACTCCAAATGCTTTATCAAAAGATGTCACTGAGAAAAGAAAGATCAAACGTAAATTAACACTTAACGATACAGATTATGCACGAGAAGCAGAAAGACGTGAAAAAAGAGCCTCTTTAGTTGCGAGTTTACGTAAAAAAGAAACAGAAAAAATAAAAGAAGAAAAAAGATCTGCTTGGCATAGTAATGAAAATGAGAAGAAAGATAATAAAGATAAAAAATCGTATTTTACAAAAGAAAAAAAAGAGGAAGTTTCTAAAAATAAAGAATCAAAAAGAAGTTCAGTTTATCGCGAAGATAAAGTAAAATCAGAAGATAAATTGGAATCCAAAAGTAAAAAGAGAAACTCCAAAAAAGACTTTGAAAAAAAACCAAAAACGTCTTCAGGAAAAAACCAAAGTTCTAAAAAGAGGTACGATAAATGACTTTTGATTG
>Ga0164295_10001875_pt1 | contig 17450 bp, 12 predicted proteins | sample GEODES006metaG_FD_111798 | JGI IMG/M metagenome (GOLD analysis project Ga0164295, IMG submission 111798) | Oligotrophic lake water microbial communities from Sparkling Lake, Wisconsin, USA - GEODES006 metaG | ecosystem: Environmental > Aquatic > Freshwater > Lake | place: USA: Sparkling Lake... | reverse complement strand
GCCGATACTTGGAGTTCTCTTTTCTACTTTGTGTTTGGCGGAGCTGGTTACAGCGTGGCGAATCTCGCGGGCTGGTCGGCGGGAAATACCCGTGAAATTCCTGTGGACTTCGCCTACCGCCTGGTTCGTAAATAACGAAAAGATCCGAAGAACCTCAACCGTCTACGGTGGGCCGGAGGATGCCGTGGTGGCCGCTCCTGCCGTAGGATTCAAAGGCTGGCCGTCCACCCTCAAAATTCTCGGAGTCACAAAAATCAGAGTGTTCTTCTTGATGGCCTGCTCCGTCTTACCTTGGAAGGCTCGACCAAAGAGCGGCACGTCGCCGATCAGAGGAACCTTTTCATCAATCTTCTGAATATCTTCACGGAGTAAGCCTCCCAACAAGAGGGTGTGCCCATCCTTTACTTCTACTGCTGGAACCGTCACATCCCGCCGAATAAAAACAGGCTGCTGAATGTTGTTGGTCAAAATGTTGACGGCTGCGTCAAAATAAGTCGCTGCGTAGGCCGAATTGATCGGGGTTCCATAATTGATAAAGCCCTCAAAATCCACAAAGCTTGGTTCAAGTTCGAGAAGCACTCGGGTGTTGTTTCCGGTGATATCCGGTTTGACCCCCATCTTCACGCCGATGGGTACCGGGTCGCTCATCGTGGATGGAAACGATCCAATAACGGTTTCAGGTCCCGGAACCGCCGTCTGGGTTCCACTCCCGGCGGGAACAAAGGTCCGAACACTGCTCTGCGGAGCGTTGTACTCTTTGACGTATTTAAATTCCTGAGACACCTCAATTACTCCTTTTTGAGCCCTCTTCAAAATGATCGATGGATTGGCCAAAACATTGGCGCTGTTTTTCTGCGAAATCGCAGTAATCATCGCCCGCAACTGCATTCCGTTAAGAATTGTTCCACCCAAATCCATCGTATTGAGTGCATAGCTAGAAGATTGGTTCGTCCCCGCAAGCACCCCGCTCTGCAAAAAGGACTGCAACGTGTTGTTAGGCAGGAGCCCCACACCTTGGATCTGATTGAGCTGGGCGTTTACACCAACTTGTCGAGAAGCGGTAGGCGTATCCCCACTACTCCCGGGAATCAAACCTTGAGGAATGGGGTTTAATAAATTGATTCCCGAACCCCCCAAAGTCGAGTTGGCCGTAATGCTGTCCAAGTCGGTCTGATTGATTTCCACCAAACGAACTCCGACCTGAATCAAAAGGGTTTCCTCTTCGGTCGCGCTGATAAGTTGTCCGATGAAATCCAACATCTCAGGAGTATTCAAAACAGTTAATTTGGAAGAGTTGCGATCAAAAGCTGCATAAGCATCTGGAGCAAAATCAACGCCCAATTCGGACAATATATCTTGCGGACTTTTTTCTAACTGTTCACCCTCGGGCGTAAGATCAAGACTTCCCGTTCCCCTCTTAGGAGTGTTCATCAGAGACCCGATTTCCTCAAGCGGTGCTGTTTTTTGCCTAAAAAAAGATGAGCTAACAGAAAAAGTCCTTAGAAGTTTGGTTTCGCTTTTATCAACAATAGGAGTAAAAGTAACAATATTGACATTCGCCTCATCCGAGACTCGGAATTTAACGCCAGCAAGTTTCGCTACATACTTTGTCACCTCAAGCAGGGATACTTGTCGAAGCTTAAGGGTGACTGGCTGCGAAATCAGCTCCTCGTCATTTGAACGAGTAAATTGAATACCTGTTTTTTCTGTGGACGGATCAAAGTTCTTACTAAGCTTACTCAGCAATTTACTAACTGTTTCTAAATCAGCGTCAATAAACTCAACCTTGGGAAGGATAATTTCTTCCATCTTCTTCTTTGTTGCATAGGCCCCAGAAAGAGTCATTGGACCCACAACCTCAACCCCTCCCGAAAAATTACCTTTGGGCGGATAGATATTATTCCAGGACTCTCTCACTTCCCTCTTTCTCTCTAAATCGGAAAGGTCCCTTGCCTTGTCGGCCACCAAAGCTCTCTCTTGATAAATTTTTCGAATCCCTTCTGTGGCCACCTTGTTGAAGGGATCGGCTCGAAGAACATCCTCATACCGCCGCTCCGCTTCACCCAGTTGCCCTGTCTCGCGAAGCGCCTCAGCCTCCTCCAAGCCACTTCGCACCTCACTCAAATGATCAAAGAACTTTGTCGTAAGGGCTCCGTTGACCGGTTCGTTCCCACGGGTTCCTCTTTGAAGGACTTCTTCACTAGCCCGCAACTGTTCGATGGCCTTTTCGTTGGCTGGATCATAACCGATCGAAGCCAAGGCCCTTTTTCTCGCTTCGGGCCAGTGATTTTTCTGCGCAGCACTTTCAGCCAAACTGGCTTGGAGTTTGGCCAGAGTTTGTCGGACTTGGCGACCGAAGGCTGTATCGCGCAACGTATCCGGCGTTGCCAGATAGGCCTCTTCCAGCTGTTGGCATGCTTCCACGCCCTTTCCCTGCCCCGTTAACTGGGCACTTTCCCGGTAGGCGGCCTCAAGCGGTTTCAACATCTCTTCCCGTCGCTTAAACTCCTTGTCCATCTGCTCGTCAACGGTCGAGCCGGACGCAGGGAACATTCCGACACCAAAAAGAAGGAGACCGCAAAGGCTGATGAGTATTTTCATGGGACGGAAGGCATCATCTCAGCAGAACCCCCTTGGGCGTATTCTGAATTCACATCATCATCTGAAAAATACATACTACCATCCGGCTTGATAATTCGCATTGTACAAAAGATCACCAGATTGCTTTTAATCTTTTGTGAAGCCTCGCTTCGAAAAAAGCGCCCCAGCATTGGAATATCCCCAAGCATCGGAACCTTGTCATCCACCATCTGGACGGAATCAGAAATCAATCCCCCCATCCCGACAGTCTCGCCATCCAGTAGTCGAACCCTTGTTTGAAGGGATTTTCTGCTGAAAATTGGAACCAGATAAGGAGCTTGGCCGACTACAGTAGTCACAGGCAGAACCTCTGCAGTCAGCGCAGTCCCTTGGGTTCCAAAATCAACGGAGGAAATTTGCGATCCGTAATCGATAAAGCCCTCGAAATCCTCAACTAACAAATTGGTGAAATCCAAATCGACGGCTCGGGGGATCGCTGTGGACTCCCCCTTCACCTCCAAAGTTGTGCCTATATCGCGCGGTTCGAAACCGGTCGGATTCGAGGGTAATACAAATCCCGAACCTGTTCCCGAGTCATTCTGCGGAATTTGGGGGGCGGTATAACTTGTCGGATACCACATCCGCCTCGAAATGATGATCTTGGACGATTTCCCATCGGCCAAAATAGTTCGAGGAGCTGCGACCAGATCTTTGCCAATAGCATTCTGAAGAAGTTGCAACATGGCGGCAAAACCCCTGCCAAAAACAGAGGCATTCACCCCCACCTGATTGGATGCGTATTGAGGATACGTTGAATCCAAGAGGTTTTGCAGGGCCGTGAGAGACCCCCCCCCAGGGCTGAACCCGGCGGTACCCCGCAAGCCGTCTGTACCGCCCGAAGCACTTTGCGGGGTATAAGGTACGCCAGGTAACCCTGGAGCAGGGATGGAGGTATTTCCGTTCATCTGGAGATTGAAGGTGAAATTTTTGACATCATTTTCCGTGAACGAGAGAAACTTGGTCTCCACTTCAAACTGTTTTTGAGGTTCTCCACCTGTATCCGCACGAAGAAACGCTTCAATTTTGGCTAATTCCTTGGCCGAGTTTCGGACAACAAGTTTGCCTGTATCTCGAAAGCAAATTTGTGAACAATTTGTGCTTATGATAACCCCCATCCTCTTTACTAATAACTTCCCCAGTTCAGTTCCATTCATGTTTTCACCAATCCCAGCTTTACTTCCACTTATTTGAGCAATTGTACTGCCGGGAATGCTGTAAGTTGCTGCTAGCAAATCAAGACCGCTTTCGGTTGATGGCAAAATAAGGACGACATCCTCCTCGACATCAAACCGCATTTTTTCTCCGCCTTTAACCAAATCGCATAAAAACTTTAGTGCGGTTTGCAATGGAACGTCACTTAACTCCATCGTAACAGTTGCAGCCTCAGGATCATTACCATCTTTAGTTGGTGGCAATCGCAATACAAAGTTGATTGGGGTTTTGTCTGGATTATTAACCTCAGCCATTTGCTGAAGGGTCTGAACCGCTTCGCGAATCGGCTTTTCTTGGAAAAGCAATTTCGGGATTCGAATCCTAGCTAGGGATTTCATAGTTTCAGCAGTGTTGGATGAGATTGCCGGGCCGGTCGATCGCTTCTTGGTGTCATCCGTCTGAGCAGGAAGAGGAGGCGCCCACGCTTCGGCTACTTCTGCCAAGGCTTTTTCCCGGCTAGCGGCATACCGTTTGTCAGCCACCAAAATTCTCTCTTGCTCGATCTTTTCGATTTTCTTGCGGGCGGCCTGATTATACGGATCAATACGCAGGACATCATCCAGCCGCTTCCGGGCTTCCCTATATTGCCCCGTCTCCGTTAGTTGATCGCCCAAAGCCAAGAGCCTTTTGATCTCCTTGGTTTTTTCGACGAGATCTGCCGTGGCTGCCGGGTTGCCCTGAAAAGGATCCGCCTCCAGAGTCACGGATTCCTGCATTTTGGCCGATTCCTGCGCCACGGTCCGGTTGTTGGGATCCATATCCGCCGCCTGCTTCATCAGGGCGGCGGCCTCTGCATTCTTTCCGTCTTTCTGCTGGGCCAAAGCACGGGCCGCCAGTGATTTGGCCACGCCTGTGCGGGCCCTCTGATAAAAACCTGCCGTACTGGCCTGCGGATCGGTTTGCCTCATGACCAAACGGAATTTGGCTTCTGCCTTTTCCCACTCCCCCGCCAGATAGAGCTTTTCCGCCAGTTCCAGATTCTCAGTCAAACGGAGGGTCCCTTCTTTTCGACGGTCAATCTCCCTTTGGGTCATCTCATCCGTCGTCATGGGGCGAACTGCCACTTCTTGGTCCGTCCCCTGCGTCCCCTCGTCGGCATGAATCGGGAATAAAGCCAGAAGAAGCAGTGAAAATAAATATCCCATGCGTTTCACAAGTCCCTCAGGGTAGGCGAGAAGGAGGAGGAGGGGTCAACGAACCTTCCGATACCCGGTGAAGAACTTGCGAATGACTAGGGAGTTTTGGGAAGAATATCCAAAGCCTCGCCGCCCGGTCGGATTTCCAGGGAGACCTTACTGGGGGTCGCCCCCGTAACCACAAACTTCTTCCCTGCATAATCAAAGGCTTGGCCGACCCGGTAGGGACCCATTTCCCCTTCCCCCGGCACCGAAGAAACGAGTCGGACATCCCCGACATTCCAAACCGCCCCACGGCTAATATTGCCCTCGTTTAGCATCAACTTAACCTCCCCTATCAATTCATCTCGCCTCTCAAGGATAAGCAGCGAGTCGTCGTATTCAAATTCTTCCATCGTCATTGAATCAAGCCTCTTGCCTATGACTTCCTTATACTTCTTAACCTCAAAAGAGATTGGATGAGGGCAACCGGCTGATTGAGATAAATCGGTGATCGATTTTGGAATAGCAATATTTGCCTGACCGAAAAGAGGCGTGGGCAAAGTATTTTTTGAATATTTAAAAAATGCAGGCTTTTGTTCTTTATACTCTTCTAGCCTGGCCTCCGTAGTGATCCTTAATCCATTTTCACCCGCAACCACCCATAGTTTATCCCCGATTACTACGGTCACATTCTGCCTGTCTTTTCCTAATTTAAACTGCAAGACGTACTGATCTTCTCCTTTTTCACCTTTTTGTTTTTCAATAAAACTCATCATAAGCATTTTTTTCTCTACTGAAGAGATTCGGAGCTTAGACAATTTCGATGGACTACTGGCAGGATCCCGCGGATCCGTTTTCTTGTCATACTCCTCCTTGTTCGTGAAGCCGTCCTGATCCTCATCCTGAGAAGCCACTTCCGGATCCTCTGGCGAAAATCCATATTTTAATTTCCACCCCACCTCAATTTCGTCTTCCGTGACTTGGGCGGAATTCAGGGGTTGAACCGGTTCGACCTGTTTCGGAAGAAAAACCAACGTCCGGGAAACCAGCACCCGGTGTTTTTCCAATCCGCCGGCAGCTATTGCCTTTTTTTGCATTCCTACTTCCGTGATTCTTTTCTCCATCGCCGTCCACTTCTGTTTCATCTCGGCTAGGGCAGACTTTCCCCCAGCTTGGACGGCTTCCGGCCCTGGCAAATCTCCGGAAGGAAAAAATCCAAAGCCGATGGCGACGAGTCCAAGAAGGGATAGAGCCGTGACTCCACCCATCAACCAAGGCGATAGCTTCATGGAGATTTTCCTTTCTCGGGAGCTTTCCCGGGACTCGGGGATCTCCACCCCACGAAGTCGACCCGAAGAAGCACTTTCACCCTTTCATTTCCCGCCAATACCAACAGCAAGGGTGCCTTCTCCCCGGTGCGCCCTGCTCCTTCCGCCCCCGCCTCACCCGAACCCTGACCCTTTTCTCCTGCAAATTTTTTCGCCACTTCGCTTCGTTTCGGAAAATCCTTCTGTTCGGTTTCGAGCCGAAGATCCGAAAGAATAAAAAGCCATGGGTCGGTGGCTAACTTATGGATCAACCCATAAAGCACTTCAGGGGAACATTCCAACTGCAGACGGTAACTCTCCCGAATCGGTCCGGTTTCGGTTGGTCCGGGCTTGGGTTTGCCCGCCCCTTCCGCATTCGCCGCAGCTTTCACCAGCGGAAGTTCCAATACCTGCAACAGGCATTGCGTGGGATACTCTTCCCGTACTCCTTCCTTCGCTTCCATCAGAAGCCCCGTTAACCGTTCCGCCACGGAAAGCTGGCGGGCCAGCGAAGGAATCTCTTCTTCCGTAGGGTTGGAGGACTTGTAATCCTGCAGCCCCAGATAGAAATCGTCGGCTAAAATCACCTTGTTGTTGCTCCCTTTTTTCCCGGCCCGTTTCCGAATCTGCTCGTTCGCCGCAATCAGTTTTTCTTTCCACTTCAGGGGCGTTGTCGACCATTCCTGCCCCTGCCCGGAAGCCTGCGCCAACCCATCCCGCCAGCTACCCACCATGGCTTCCTCACGTCCGGCCAGTTCCGCCCCGAACTTCATCATTTCTGCGGCTTCCTGATTCGCAGCTTTAGCCCCTCCCGGTCTTCCTAAAATTGATGCTAGTTCCGGCTTCATCTTCCGGTCCGCCAAGGCCTGCGCCTCGTTTTGTGCAACTTCCATCGCCCCCCAACCAAAAATTCCTAGCCCGACCGCTACCAGAAGAAATACTCCTGCGAGCGCCCCTCCGATGATCTGTTCCCGGGGTAACTGATTTTTCATTTTGCCACCTGCTTGACCGGAGCACTGGAAAATCCTGCACCCCCCATAGGCCAATCCGCCTTCATGCTAAATTTCAAAGCCACCTGTTCCGTCTTTCCGTCCGCAGATCGCTCGGGAGCTTCCTGCCGGGTCACCACAACTTTTTGCAGCACCCCACCTTTTTCCAGAGCGGATCGGAATTCCTCCACAATTTTTGCATCCAAATCCTCTGATTTTGTCTCGAAAAATCCACCGATTTCCAGAACGGGAATTACCAATTTGGCACCGCTAGGTCCGGGCTGCCCTCCCCCCTCCGGTGCCGGTTCGGATGCCTTGAGCCCCAACTGCGTAATCCACAACCCCGGGAGACTCCGAGCCCGAATTTCTTCCAGGAGCATAGGCCACCTCATTCTCTCCTCTTCCAGAGCTATCGCCTGTCCGGTGAGCCGGACAGTTTCATCCAGTTTCTTCTGCTCCCCTTCGACCTTGCTCAAGGCCGCCTCAGCCGCCTCGACCTCGGTGGTTTGCGGCCCCAGAAGCCCCTGAATCCTCCCCCCCTGCCACAAACCGTGGATCCCTGGTAGCAACAATAGACCCGCAACCCCCACCCCGGCGGCGATTAAGGCCGGTCGATCTTTTGTACGGGCCGCAGAAGCTTTTTGCGAGGAACTTAGGACATTGATTCGACAAGGGCTGTCCGGAAGGGATTGGAGAGCGGCTCCAACCAAACAAGCCCAAGAAGGGAAGGTTTTAGCCAAGACCCCTTGATCCACCCCCGCCCCCATTCCGATCCGTCGAAAGGCTTGAAAATATTCCACGGGAATTTTGAGCTTTTCCCGGAAAAACAGATCGGTCAGTCCCAGACTTGATCCTCCTCCTGCCAACAGGGCCCGGGTCGGACGCCCTCCCGCCTGCTGACTTCGGTAAAAAGTAACGGAGCGTTCCACCTCCGTGTGCAACCGGGTCATCACCCCGCGGGCCAACTTGCTGATCCGCGCGGCTTGCTCATCCGCCGCCTCTTCATAAGCCCCACCGGGGTGGACAAACCCTTTTGCTTTTTTCAAAGTTTCCGCACCCGCAAAGGATTCTTGCAGTTCGTTGGCAATGGCCTGGGTGACGGAGGCACCCCCCAGCGGAACAATCCGGCAAAAAACTTTTTTCCCTTCGACGATCACAATGTTGGTGGCTCTTGCCCCGATCTCCAGAATGAGCGTGCAGGTTTCGACCTCAGGATAGTTGTAACGAAAGGCGTTGATCAGAGCGGTTGGGGCCAGTTCGACCGTATCCGTGCGCAGACCGGCTTTCGAGGCCGCCGCCATGGTCTCCTCCACCATGTCCCTCTTCATGGCCAGAATCAGGGCCTCTAACTCCCCCGGATTCCCTTCGCCGGGTGCAAAAAGCTGAAAATCCCAACAGGCCGCCTCAATCGCCGGAATCGCCTGTTGGGCCTCAAAGCCCACCATTTGTCCGACTTGGGAAGGATCGGTCAGAGGCAATTTGATCATTCGGGTGAAAACAGAAGGTCCCCCGAGACAAACCGTGGCGGATCCTGATTTGATTCCGGCCTCTTTGACCAAATTCTCTACCCCTTGCAGCAGGGCTGGAAAGAGATCGGCCGCCTTGGAGGGATCTACCCCCAGTTCGTGAGAACGGAGATGGTTCAGAACCGGCCCCCCTCGACGATCAGGCATGATTTCCGCGACCCGGAGGTTGGAAGCTCCGACATCCAAAATGATTTTACGCGGAAAGGTTGCCATAAAAGAAAGCCCTGCTTTTAGGGCCTTTTGGGCTGGGGATATCTCTTGTAATCCTTCGGCCAGAACGGCGTGTCGCAAATCGGAAGAAGGGCTCCGGTAATTTCCTGACCCTCGGAATTCTTATTCCACTCGGGATCTTTTTTTCCGCCCCGACCGCTCGGACCCTTTTCCTTTTCCGAATGCAAATCCAAACCCCCTTCCACCGGGGATCCTCCCTCAAAGGCCTCCACCTTCACGTTCATTTTGCGGGCGGGCCAATCCTGCTCTCCTCCCGACTTCAGTCCGGCAAACCTGAGGACCGAAGCCGGACTCAAAAAAACGGCCGCATACTGCTTTTTACCGCCCGGCACATCCCGGTAAACAGCTTCTCCTGTCAAAACGACATACTTCTCCGAAGTCTTTCCCCCCTCGGCGGCTGGCATGACCTCATACCCTTCGACATAAAATTTGAATTTTACTTCCGGCGTGAATTTTTTCTTCGTCGAAAAAGGAGCCTCGATCCGCAGCCAACGGCCCTCTTGTCCCGCTTTCACATCATCCAGAGAAGTTCCGCTCTTCCCACCCGCCCCCACTGAATCGGGGACGGTATCGAATTCCACGGATAAATCCTGAACCTTACCCAGTTCGACATTCGTCTCTGTTTTTTTCTCCTGAGAAAACGCCGAAAAATTCAATGCAAACATCAATAACCCGACCCAAGCAACTTTGATTGACTCCATTCCGCCAAAGATTAAGTGACCGTCGAATCGGGTCAATGGAATTGAAATTCTTTGCCCGAATAACTCCCGATCAATCAACCCTTTGGCTCATAGGCAAGGTTGGGTTGGAGCCATTTTTCCATCTCGGAAAGGGCCGCCCCTTTTCTCTGGGCATAATCCTCGACCTGATCTTTCCCAACCGGCCCAACGGCAAAATACCGGGCTTCTGGGTGCCCGAAATAGAGCCCGCTGACCGAACTCGCCGGAGTCATCGCACAACTTTCCGTTAATTGTATCCCCACCCCTTTTTCGGCATTCAACAAGGCCATCAACGCCCTTTTCTCCGTATGGTCCGGACAGGCCGGATAACCCGCGGCAGGGCGAATTCCACGGTATTTCTCATCAATCAGATCCTCCTTCGAAAGCCTTTCCTTTTTTCCGAAGCCCCAAGCCCGACGGGCCAGCTCATGCATCCGCTCGGCAAATGCCTCGGCGCAACGATCCGCCAAAGCCTTGAGCATGATTGCCTCGTAATCGTCGTTCCCTTTTTCCAACTCCCTAGCCCATTCCTCCACTCCGTGTCCCGCTGTCACGGCGAATGCACCCAGATAATCCTTTTTCCCGCTCTGAACGGGGGCAATGAAATCGGTCAAACAGCGGTTGGGTTCCCCATCCGTCCGCGCCATCTGCTGACGCAGGCCATGCACCTTTCCAATCACCTTTTTTCGCGAATCATCCTCATAAAGCAAAATGTCATCCCCCTCCGAATTGGCCGGAAAGAAGGCCATCACCCCACGAGCCTGGATCCTTTTTTCCTTCAGGATTTTCTTTAGTAAGCTCTGGGCATCCTCATAAAGCTTTCGCGACTCTGTCCCGACCACGGGATCATCAAAAATTCTCGGAAAGCGACCCCGCAACTCCCACGCATGGAAAAAGGGGGACCAATCAATGTATCCGACCAATTCCTCCAGCGGATAATCCTCAAAAACCTTCAACCCGAGAAATTCCGGTTTCTCTGGATCCCTCGACCAATCCAGCTTGGCCCCCCTCTGCCGGGCCTCTCCAATCGGCAAAAGCTTCTGAGCCGCCCGACGATCCTCATACTCTTTCCTCGCCTTCTCCTGGGCGACCCGAACTTGCCCAAGATAATCTTTCTTTTTTTCAGGGGACATAAGCCGCTGGGCCACGCCCACCACCCGGGAAGCATCGATGACGTGCACCACCGCCCCCGAATACGCTGGAGCGATCTTCACAGCAGTGTGGGCTGCACTAGTCGTAGCTCCCCCGATCAATAGAGGAACCTGAAACTTTTCACGCTCCATTTCCGAAGCCACCGTCACCATTTCATCCAACGATGGCGTGATCAAGCCGCTCAACCCGATCACGTCCACCCCGTGATTTTTGGCTTCGGCCAGAATCTTTTCACAGGGGACCATCACCCCTAAGTCCACCACCTCGTACCCATTGCAGGCCAACACCACGCCTACGATGTTCTTCCCGATGTCGTGTACATCCCCCTTGACTGTCGCCATCAGAATCTTACCCGCACCCTTGGATTGATTCCCCGCCTTTTCTTTTTCCTCCTCCATGTAGGGGGTGAGATAGGCCACCGCCTTCTTCATCACCCGGGCACTTTTAACCACCTGAGGCAAAAACATTTTTCCGGCACCGAACAGATCCCCCACATGCCGCATTCCTCCCATCAGCGGCCCCTCAATCACCTCCAGCGGCCGACCGTATTTCTTCCGGGCCTCCTCGGTGTCTTCGTCAATGTGATCCGTGATCCCCTTGAGCAGGGCATGCATCAACCGCTCATCTACCGAACCGCGGCGCCAAGCCTCGTCCTTGACCGTTGCCTTCCCCCCTGTTTTCACCGTCTCTGCAAATTCCAGCAACCGTTCGGTCGCATCGGCACGCCGGTTCAGCAGAACATCCTCTACTCTTTCCTTCAGTTCCGCCGGAATCTCTTCATACACCGCCAATTGCCCCGCATTGACGATGGCCATGTCTAACCCCGCCTGGATGGCATGGTACAGAAAACAGGAGTGCATCGCCTCCCGGACCGGATTATTTCCACGGAAGGAGAAGGAAATGTTGCTCAGCCCCCCGCTGGTCTTACAGCCCGGTAGGGTTTTTTTGATTTCCCGTACCGCTTCAATGAATTCGACCGCATAGTTGTTATGCTCTTCGATCCCCGTGGCCACCGTCAGAATATTGACGTCAAAAATGATGTCTTCCGGGGCAAATCCGGCCTTTTCCGTGAGCAGCGAATAAGCCCGCCGACAGATCGCCACCTTCCGGGCCGCCTCCGCCGCCTGCCCCTCCTCATCAAATGCCATCACGATCACCGCCGCACCGTACCGGCGGATCTTCCTCGCCTGCTCCAGAAAAACCTTCTCCCCTTCTTTCAGACTGATCGAATTCACAACCCCCTTCCCCTGAACACACTGCAATCCCGCCTCCAGAACCGACCATTTGGAACTATCCAACACGAAGGGCACCCGGGAAATTTCCGGCTCACTTCCGATCAGATTCAAAAACCGGATCATGCTCGCCTCCCCGTCGAGCAACGCTTCGTCGAAATTGATGTCGATTAGGTTCGCCCCCGCCTCGACCTGCTGCCGCGCCACGGCCACGGCCTCCTCGAACTTCTCCCCCTTGATCAAAGCGGAAAACTTCGGCGACCCGGTGACGTTCGTCCTCTCTCCGATCGACGTGAAAGATCCCCCCGTCCCAATCACATAAGGTTCCAGCCCTGCCAATACCGTTTGAGAAGCGGCCGGAGGAGGCAACCGCGGCTTGACCCCCTCCATCGCTTCCCCAATCGCCGCGATATGTTCCGGCGTCGTTCCGCAGCAACCACCCACCATGTTCAGGAATCCCGCCCGCGCGAACTCCCCCAACACCTCCGCCATCTGCTCCGGGGTTTCGTCATACCCGCCAAACGCATTCGGCAGTCCGGCGTTCGGATAACAACTGACAAAACAGTTGGCGATCTTCGAAAGGGTCGCCATGTAGGGGCGCATTTCCTTGGGCCCTAAAGCACAGTTGATTCCCACACTGAATGGCCGGGTATTACGAATTGAATGCCAGAAAGCCTCGGTCGTTTGTCCGGAAAGAGTTCGCCCCGAGGCATCGGTAATCGTCACCGAAATCATCACCGGCAGACGGAACCCGATTTCGTCAAAAACCTCCTCCATCGCCCAAAGGGCCGCTTTCAAATTCAAAGTGTCGAAGGTCGTTTCCGGCAAAAGAACATCCACCCCTCCTTCGATCAGAGCCCGGACCTGCTCCCCATAGGCTTCCGACAACTGGGCGAAAGTCACGGCCCGGTACTCCGGCCGATTCACATCCGGTGACATGGAAGCGGTTCGATTCGTCGGCCCCACCGCACCGGCCACCCAAGCCATCTTGGAGGGATTCTCCTTCAAAAACTCGTCCGTCACCTTGCGGGCAAGTTTGGCCGCAGCCAAATTGATCTCCCGAACGGCCGATTCAAGGCCGTAGTCCGCCTGGGAAATCGACGTCGCATTAAATGTGTTGGTTTCAATGATTCCAGCACCCGCATCGAGATAAGCCCGATGAATCCCCCCGATGACATCCGGTCGGGTAATAGCCAGAATATCGTTATTCCCCTTCAAGTCCTTGCCGTGGGTCTCAAAACGTTTCCCCCGAAAATCCTTCTCTTCCAGTCGATGCCGCTGAACCATCGTCCCCATCGCCCCGTCCATCAACACGATCCCCTTGCTTAAAGCGGTTTCCAACTGCCTTCTTCGCAGGCTGATTCTCTCCCTCGTTTCCATCACAAAACAATAGAAGATGCCTTCGAAATGTCGAGTTTTATATCATCGTATCATGATATATCGATGAATCTACGATCCTGTCCGAAGCTTTGCCTTGGCCAAACTATCCGGGGATGTACTGTTTTCCTCTTCTACGGCGCTGTCGTCTAGAGGCCTAGGACAGGTCCCTTTCAAGGACCATACACGGGTTCGAATCCCGTCAGCGCCACTTACGAATGCCGACCACGTAACCAGGCTTCCGCCAAACCCCAGTCCGCTGGCACGGTTATTTTCAAATTAGGCTCATCCGCCTCAACCAAAACCCCTTTGACCCCCGCAAGTTCCGCCGCCGCCAGACAATCCGTCACCACCATCTTTTCTTCACGGGCCTTTTGAAGCCCTTTCCGCAGGACTTCCATCCGCACGACCTGGGGAGTCTCCATCCTCCACAACCCCTCCCGGCTGATCAGGCAAAGAATTTTTCCCTGAGGATCCGTCTCCCGCACCGTATCCTCCATTTTTCGAGCCGCCGCCGCCGCCCCTTCTTTTTGTGCCGCCCCCATCACCTTTTCGACCAGCCGCGAAGTCGCCAAAACCCGGGCCGCATCATGCACTACCGCCCATTCTAAATCCCCCAAGGCAGTCAAACCTTCCCAAACGGAATCCTGTCTCTCTGCTCCCCCCGCAATGACCCTGACCCGGCTCGCCTCCCCACCGCAAGATTTCTTCACCCAGTCTGAAGCCTCCTCCAACACGTCCGACCGCACGGTGACCACGACTTTTTCAATCCCGCGACAGCCCAGCAAAGCCTCGAGCCCATGAGCCAAAACCGGTTTACCGGCAATCGAAGTGATGGATTTATCGTGCCCCAACCGGCGCCCCTGCCCGGCCGCCAAAAGAACTGCTCCGGCTTTTCCGCTCACGGACGGGAGCGTTCAATCGGTGCCGATTTTTTTTCGGCACGCTTGGACTCATCCGAATCTTTCTTGGCAGAATCATCACTGTAAAAAAGCACCCCGTGTTTCCGCAGATTCGCCATGAGATTTTTCATGTCCTGCGCCATTTTTTCATCCTTCATCATCGTATAAAGGGGTCCCTTGCCGTTTTTGGCCTCGTCCAGAAGTTCTTGGGCAGATTTCGCAAAGCCGTCTACCCGGCGTGCCGCAGAACGGATTTCATCCAAAGCCGGACCGGCTGAAGCCATCATCGCATTGAGTCCAGCTTCCTGCTCCCCCTTCACCCGGGCCCCCGCAGGAAGAAAAGTTCCGTCCATCACCTCAGGAGGAACCACCCGGACAAACCGGTCTCCCAACATCCCATACTGGTCGATCCGGAACTTCGAACCTGTCGGGAGTTGGGTCCCATCATCCACCCGCAGGGTCAATTCCACAAAGTTTTGCCCCACCCGATACGTCGGCGTGTCGGCCACAATGCCGATCTGCGCCCCCCTCAAGAGGACTTTGGAATTCTTTAAAATGTCCCGTGCATCCTCGAACTCCACAACCACCGGATAAGTTTTGCGAAAATAATTCCCGATCTTCCCAAATGCCACGATGAGCCCGGCCGAGGCCAGTAGGCCCGCCAAAACAAAAAATCCGACTTTTGTCTCCAGATGACTGTCTTTCATGGGTTCATTTCTCCTTTAGCCAACCACATCGATTCCTTCAGCATGCCCGCGAACAAAATCGCGCACCAGCGGATCCTCGCACTTGTCCACCTGGTCGGGTGTTCCTTGGAAATAAATCTTCCCCTCATGCAGATAGGCGATCCGGTCCCCCACCATCCGTGCACTGGTCATGTCATGGGTCACCACGATAGAAGCCATGCCCAGCATCTTCCCCAAGTGCAGAATTAAACGATTGATGCTGTCCGCCACAATGGGGTCCAACCCCGTGGTCGGCTCATCATACAGCATCAAGGCAGGACGGCAGATGATCGCCCGGGCTAAAGCCGCCCGTTTCTTCATCCCGCCACTGAGCTCCGCCGGCATTTTTTCCTCCGTTCCGCTGAGGGAAACGATCTTAAGGGCTTCGGTCACTTTCTCCCGGAGAACTTCTTCATTTTTCTCCCCATGCTCCCGCAAGGGGAACGCCAGATTATCAAAAACGGAAAGAGAATCGAATAGAGCCGCCCCCTGAAAAAGCATGCCGATTTTTTTGCGGTAGGGATTCCAGGCCTCCTCGCTCAACCCGGTGAGCCTCGTTCCTTCAAAAAAGACCTCCCCTGCCTCAGGGGTGAGCAATCCCATAATAATTCGCAACATGACACTCTTTCCGCAACCGCTCCGTCCAATCACCACCACCTTTTCGGCCGACCCGATTTTCAGATTTACGCCCCGAAGGACCGGTTGGCCCCCCATGCTTTTTTGAATTCCTTTGAGTTCGAGCATGGCCTCTTCCTAGTTGGAGTAGAGCAACGCGTTCAGGAGAACGGTGAGGAAAAAGTTCACAATCAAAAGAGCCAGAGAGGCATTGACGACGGCCTCCGTGGTGGTCTTTCCCACTCCCGCGGTTCCTGGAGGACAATTCATCCCCTTATAACAGGCAATCGAGGCAATGATCACGGCAAAGATGAAGGACTTGATGAGGGCAATCATCACGTCCTTCCGATCAGTAAATTTGATCGTGTTATCCCAATAATACGCCCCATCGACACCAAAGATTTTGACGGCGACGAAATATCCAACTCCGATCCCTGTGACCAACGCCAGCGCCGTTAAAATCGGCGCGGAGATCACCAGAGCCAGAAACCGGGGCACAATCAGATATTCCACCGGATAAACACCAAGAGCCCGCAATGCGTCCACCTGCTCTGTAATTTTCATCGAACTCAATTCCGCCGCCATGGCCGCTCCCACCCGGCCCGCGAGCAGAAGACAGCACAGAACCGGCCCCAACTCCCGGCACATCGCAATCGAGACAGTGGGTCCGATGGCCGACTCCATACCGAAACGTTTGAATTGAAACCAAACTTGGGCGGCAAAAACCGCTCCTGTGAATGCGCCCGTCGTCAGCACCACCACTTGAGATCGGATCCCGATAAAATACATCTGCTCGAGCATCTGATCCCAGCGGAGGCGATAGCGGAACATGCTGCGCAAGGTGTCCCCCAAAAGGAGAAAAACGCCCCCGGCTGTCCGACAAGAATCCGTGAAAACGGTTCCAAGTTTCCCGAGCAAATACATCACCTGCCCCATCTCTATGTTCTAGGGAACACCCTCCCCCGCATCAAGCCGACCGACTGAACCACGATGTGAAATCCTCTACCTCCAATTCATCCAGTTGTCGGACCTCCCGGTCTACCTGCTCCAAATGCCCCCCCGGATGGGTTGTGGTCACCCCCACCACCCTCATCCCAGCTGACCGCCCGGCCTCCACCCCAGCCGGTGCATCTTCGAACACCACACACCGGGACGGATCCGCCCCCAAACGCTTCGCCACTTCGAGAAAAACATCGGGGGCTGGCTTCCCTTTTTGCACATGCTCTGCCGTAACGGCTGTCCTGAAAAATTTTCCCAAACCCAACATCCCCAAGCCCAGTTCCACGTTTTTAGCTTCCGTCGAGGATCCGATTCCACATGGAACCCCCGCCTTTTCCAACCGCTCCAACCATATCTTTACCCCCGGCAAGGGCTCGATCCCCCAATCCCGCACCACCTCCCGGTACAACTCTTCCTTCCGCAAGCTCAACCTCTGGATTTCCGATGGATCTTCCGACCAATGGAGCATGTCCCTCATGATTTCCACATTCCTTCTCCCAAACCCCCTTAAAAAATGCCCCTCCGGCAGAACTCTCTCCTCCTCCTTGGCCAATCTCCCCCAGCTTTCTTCATGATGCCGGGAACTATCGAGAATGACCCCGTCCCAATCAAAAACCGCGGCCCATGATGTTTTCACCTTCAGCGGGCATAGCGCTCAACCTTCCCACTTTCAAACTTTCCTCCTTCCGCCATTCTTCCCCCATGT
>Ga0164295_10001873_pt1 | contig 17468 bp, 16 predicted proteins | sample GEODES006metaG_FD_111798 | JGI IMG/M metagenome (GOLD analysis project Ga0164295, IMG submission 111798) | Oligotrophic lake water microbial communities from Sparkling Lake, Wisconsin, USA - GEODES006 metaG | ecosystem: Environmental > Aquatic > Freshwater > Lake | place: USA: Sparkling Lake... | reverse complement strand
TTGGATTAGGAGCAATTTGTGGAACCACTCGTTCCCCACCAAAAGTTCCACTACCGCAGACAGCCTGTGTACAGACGATCACATTTGTCACCGTTCCAGAACTATCAACAACGGCCCATACGCCTGCACCATCACTTGCACTGGCATTTGCCATGCTGCTCGCAACAATGAGGGAACTGACCGTTACTACTGTCATAAAATTTCTTTTCATTACCGCTCCTCGTGAATAACTCGCCCACCACTAGTCTCCTCTGATTTGAGGTGAAATTAAGGTAAAGAAAGATGAACTCTGGGCGAAGCGATCGCAGAAGGCGCTGAGGATGTGGTCTCAATAATTTCTTTGCGCACAGTAATCCTCCATCCAAGCAATTGCCTCATCATCAGTCATGCCTTGGGTACCTTCCATGCACTTTTCCATGCCTGAAGGTTGATTTAGCCAATCCCACAGGAACAGGATCACCACCCGGTGGCTGCTGCATCTTTGACGATATGCCCAAATATGAATGCATTGAGTGCCATTGGAAAGGTTCTGGATCAGAACTTAGAAAAGCTTCACGTGCGCACTAAGGAACACTGGGTTGGATTTCACTGGGAGGAATTCGAAGAGTTCCGTACCTTTTCTATCAGAAGCATCTGACCCCTTAACAAGAGGCTAAGAGAAAAACAATCTCTTTAATCTAGCAAATCATCTAACTCAGAGAAGCCTGTATCTTCCAATTCCTGCGCCTTCAACAATAACTCCCAGGTCTCTAAAATCTTGTCTTTGCCATCTTGGTTAGGCGTTGCCAATCCTTGATTCACGAAATAGGCAAGTGGCACTCCTAAATCATTGAACTCAGCAAAATCTGCATGATCTCCTTCTTCTGTGTAAGCAACATGAATCTCACTCAGTATTTTACAAACAGTATCAAAATCAGTCATACCATCAGAGTAATGCTTAAGTTTATAAATGACAACAGATTTGGGTGGGGCAAGGCCAAAAAAGAGAATTCCCCATCCAATATGTCAGTGGCAGGTCGATCGACGAGGATTAGTTAGCAAGGCTGACTTACTCTAACCATCATTTAATCTGCCGCCTTAAATTTTGTCAGTCCTGGAATTTATGCTGTTCTACATGTCCTACAGATGTGTTCCTTTGCTTCTGACCACAGCGTTAGTCATGAGTCACTTATCGGTTCTCCCCGCCCACGCCGAACAGGTCCAAACGCTGGTAATTGCCGATACGGCAATTGATTCTAGTTTGAGTGAATTTTCCAGAAACGTAATTCAAGAAGTCTGCATCCTTGACTATTCGGTGTGCCCAAATGGAACAAATTTTATGGAGGGCAAGGGATCTGCGTATTTGCCTAAGGAATTGATCCAATCAAACGGATTCAATCACGGCACTCAGATGGTCTCGGCAGCCGTTAGAACGAATCCAGATCTCCGAATTATATTTATTCGAATTGTTTCGCACTCATCAAAAGGTCTTCGTCTTAATGCGAACATCGATGTTCTTAGGAGAACTCTAGATTGGGTCAGAAAAAATAGAAGTACTTACAATATTCAAGCCATCGCCGTATCACAGGGGCGTAGCAATTTACTCAGTTTGAGTAATTACTGCCCACAAGATGATTCCTTTGATTCTCTTCTTAATGAATTGTACGCACAAGGAGTTCCCTATTTCGCCCCCGCAGGAAATGCAGGAGACAAAAGCAGAGTTGACTGGCCAGCGTGCACTTCTAAAGTATTGGCAATCGGTGCTTTGACGCCGGAAAGACAGGTTGCCAGCTATTCCAACATTGATAACGCGGTGATTGATCATTACGAAATTGGCACCTTGAAGGTACGCGATGCAAGCAATAGGGAAGTAAGCGCACAAGGAACATCAGTTTCAGTACAAGTGGCTGCGGCAAAATGGATGAAGATTAAAGGGCTAAATCCAAAAATTACTATCTCGGAGTCTCTCGAACAGTTGAGATTAGAGAGCGGAAGTACTTATAGAAAAGAGATTCAGCCAGAAAAAGTAGAGACTCCAGCAGTTAGCCCTTTCCTTGCAACTGGGGAGTATGGAGCAATCTTCCAGGCTCTAAGAGGGCTGATTTCCCAGTTGCAGAACCTATTACGCCTCACCCTTAAAAATGTCAGTGGCTAGGAGTAACATGTTTATCGTTCCACTCGAGATAAGAGGAAAAAATGAAGACCAGATCCCTACTCACAGTAGCTTCACTGATCGCAGCATCACTGGCGATTGTGGCTCCAGCACCAGCGAATGCATCTCAGTGCAGCGCTGAAGACCCATGTGGCGTTTGGTCCATGCTCGATACAAACGGAACCATCACTAACAACATTGTCTGCCAAGCATCTGTATGTGGCGGGGGAGAATGGGCTGGTCAACGTGTTGTTCCACAATCTGCCCCGAACCCAGTCACAAATGACACAACTGGCCGCGGTGGTTATTGGGGAAGTTATGACGAAGCCACAAAGACTTTCACCGTTGATCGCTCCGGTCCGAATGAAACTCCGAACCGAGTAGTAACTCAAACAGAAATCATTGATGGCGTCACAGTGGAAGTTTCACGACCATCGAATGCTCACACATTTACATACGAAGACACTGTGCAAGCAGGGCAGGAGTACAACCCAAATTTCTTAAAAGAAGTTGATCTCCCATTCAACTCAGCAGCATCCATCACTGCCCAGAGTGACAGTATTGATGAGAGTATTTACTTTGCTAATAGAAAGACTGCGATGGAAGTAGAAGGTGCAATCAGCGAAGCTAACTTAAGCTTCCTTCGAGACAACATCAGAATTGTTCTGGCTAAATTGCAGAATTGGTTAATGCCCGAGTAAGGATTAAATCTGAAACTTTCCAAACAACGCTGTCCCCCAGCTAAGAGTTACCTGAAGTAAGGTCTTACGCTCTAAGAGTCGCGCATTCCAGTCAGCTCAAAAGCGCACTATCTCTGCCCGAACGGCCATGTCGCTGGACCGGGGTCCTCTGAAAAATGTCAGTCCTACCATGTAACGTCTTTTAATGATCCAGAAAAGTAAAGACTAAATCTCTTGGAGGAGACTATGAAAAAGAACGCACTAACACTCGGGGATAAAGTGAAAGTGCTTATCTCGCCAGTCAATCATCCTCTGTAAGGAGTCTTAATTGACGGAGTAAAAGTCATTTCTAACGGACAAGGGAGCATTTGGGTGCTTGGCAAGTCGACGTCGTATATCGTCAAGGAAGTAAGCCTGACCATTTTCAAAACGATACAAGTACTCAAGGAAATCACCTGAAACATCAGCCGATGACTCGATTAGTTTGGGCAGTTTCTTCATGACTAGCCCATGAAGCATGGGTTCGACTAGATCAAAGTCGTAATACCCACGGTCTATGAATTCAAGAGCAGCAGCGGTGCACTGGAAGTAATCAGCGTCCCCAGACATAGCCATTGACATAAACTCAGAATACTTTCTTTCAGCAGTCACTGGGCTGTCTTTAAAACTAGCAACGAACTCATTAAAAAGTGGAGAATTAAACTTATCGAAGTACGCGTACGCTGTTTCTGGAGCAACCCCCGCTGGAGTTCTGACCATCTGCTCTGATCCAAAATCGTCAAAAAGTCCATCATCGTTTAATGCAGGGATTTCGTCGAGTAATTCCTCCAAGAATTCCGATATCCCATAATTTTGCAAGACACTTCTAAATACACTCATCGAATGTTGTGGCAAATAAGTACGCATATCGCAGGCAAATACCAGCAAGAAATAAGGATCTTCCCAGCGCGAATCCTGAGATTGTAAAAGCTCCTGTACATATTCCTCAAAGGTTTCAAACTTTTTCAAGTTGAGATTGAGGTAATAATTCAATGCGTGTGCACCTGAACTAATAGATTTATCACTCTGATCAAGAAGTGCAGCCAAGTATTCATAGTCATTAGAGTCTAAGAAATTGTTTTCGATACCTTCGGACTCTAAAGATTCATCATCTTGGAACTTTGAGATTTCTTTAAAATTAGGCTTAATGCCATTTAGGGTTGGCAATTTACTTTGTTTCTTACACAAAGTTCCATATTCAGATAGAGAACCTGGTGCTCGCATAACTAGATTAACCATTTCACACTTTGCATCTGGATTACCAAGATTGACTAATTGAATCATGATGCTTATGTACTCTTTATGGTCGCCATCCTCCCGTGCGTTTCGCATTAAGCCAAGTAGCGCCGATTGAGATTCTTCTTTTACAGCAAGCTTAAGTTCATTCTTAAAAGTCTTGATGTCAGGGTGTTTATAATCTAACTCATCATTGAATTTGATAATCCACGGTAGCGCTTGATTGTCTCCTGAATCAAAGGCGCTAATTAGTGAAACCATAATTTCAGAGGGAGACGCGTTCAATTCCTTTAAAACAAATGGGATTTGTCGTTTAGCATTAGGAAAATCTTCTGCTGCTTTAAATGCTTCGAGGGCACTGGCAGGATCATTTCTTTGCAAATAGAAAAGCCCTTTGGCGTATTGACCCTGCTTGATTTTCATTAAATCAGACACGGAGAGCCTGTTTAATGAGTACGGAGGGCAAACTTTCCAATTTTGCTCGGATTGCTGGAGAGGTCGAAGGATTTAGTGCGATGAGGGAGCCAAGATACGCAGCAAATTTATAGTTTTGAGCATTTACGTCAGCAAGCGTTGTTTCAATTATTTCGAAGATGATTTCTTGCCTTTCTTGATCAAGCTCACTCCAAACCTTCTGAGAATGATGTGGTTTTACTTTGGCAGCGAATGTAACGTCATCTGCATCGCCAAACCAATCATTTCCTGCGTCTTCGATGTACAACTTACCTTTTTCTGTGAGTGAGAATAAGCCACTGCTAAGACCTTCAGCGATAGCTGCGGAAACAATGATTTCCTCCGTTGGCTCACTTTCTAGAATGTCATTAAATCCTCGGTCAGATATTTCTTCGATGACATCATCATAAGAAAGTGTTGTATTCGGAATTATCCAGTCGTGTGATCCATAAACTCTGTTCATGAACTCTTCATCAGTTAGATCTAGGTCACTTGGAACTCCAATATATGTGCGATCTCCTTGCCAACTGCTATTTTGAAAAAAGAAGTTTACTTTTGAATTTTCTGCTAAATCGGGCCAAAGACATTTGTAAATCCGCTCGTCCTCAACGCACCAATATTGAAGCACTACACTTGCGTTGTACGGAGTTGGCGCCAAGCGTTCACGCGTATCAAGAATGCTTGACGGATGAGCCTTACTACTGAATAAATCTCTGAATTTCTGTTCGACTTTACGAGTCCTATACGCAAGGTTACTCGGCCAAACATAAAGCTGGCCTTGAACATTTTCTTGTTGAACCTGAACTGGTTTCTCGACACCCCTAAGAACCAGTAGTGCTTTAGTTTCATCGGCAACCGAAGAGTTTTGCAGAAGCAGCTGTCCGATTGTTAGTTCACCATCAAGAACAGTTTCTAACGGATATTTCATGAACTCAATAATTAGTTTCTTCGGAATATTCGGATTGGAAGCAATGTTTTTAAATGCGAGCTCACGATTGTTCATAAAAAGCGAGTCTTGTGAAAAATCAGAGTTCCAAGTGTCCATCAATATTTCTGTTGGACAATCTTTTCTAGCTGCCATGGCGACCCTCTGCGAAATATCACTCTTTTCCCAGATAAGTGCCAATTCATCACCAGAAATGGTTATTGGGGATGAGATCAACGCATTTGTAATTTCTTCATAATTTTCATTAATTGCCCATGTAATCAATTCGCGAGGACAGTTTGGATGTTTCAAGATGTTTATCCGATGCTTCGGATGATTAGTAGCTATGTTCTCTAGTATTTGCTTCGGAGTAAAGCTATAGGCAAACAACCAATTTGCTGATTCGAAATCATTAGTCAATGAATTGAGATATTCGAGATAAGTCTCTAAATCAGAATCCTTGAGGTCTTCCAGAAAAGGATCCATGGACCATGTTTTAGGTGCGGTCATGCTTCGATTAACTCCGCAAGTTTTTCTTCTATTTCTTGAAAGATAGGAACAAGCGCTGCGGAACCTTCAATCAAGCCTTCAACAATTGCTGTTGCAAGCAGAGCCATTTGCAGCTCATCTTCGCCACCAATTTCATCGGCGATATTCCAATGCGAAAGCTCTTCATCCTCCATTAGTTGTTGCATGTAACCGTGTATCCGCTTGGCGAGGGGCAACAATTCGTTTTCAGACATGGTGTGATAGTAGTAGGCAGGCGGGTTAAATTAAACATTAACTGAAAGCAAAATTCGAGAGAGACTAGCTTTTAAGTAGGGCTGCAGTCGCCTTCATTTCAGGCGTTGCTAATTTGTGCGCACAAGCCTTGTTTCGAACTTCTTCATCACCATCGATAGCGAGTTTTTCTAAAATCGTAATATCTACCAGCGGATGCTGAGCTACGAGGGCTCTGACATAGGACTCTTTATCCTTTGAGTACTTCTTTAAATCTTCATATGTGAAAACCTCAAGTCGATTCATAACTTCGCCACGCACGTATTTACTTTTAGATTTCTTGAGCTTTTCTAAGGTTTCAAGTTTAGTCTCGGGATGACGCGCTGCTATCGCTTGAGGATAAGAGGCAACACGGTTTCCAGAAGTTGTTTCTCCAACCCACTGCCCAAAAACTAAATCATTCTCTGGATATCCGTACGTGTCATAAGACCAACTTGGCGTTTCTGCTATTTCATCTAACAACTCACTATTGAGTGGAAGGATGACTGCAATCGCCCAGTTTGTAATTGGCAGGTGAGCCTTTGCAATTTTTAATATCTGGTCACTTGTTATTGGGATCTTGGATTCATAAAACAGCCTAGCGAGGGCATCATCACCCTTGAGGGCTACAACCAACTCCAAAACCGATTCCTCTTGTTGATTCTTGAAATTTTCTATTCGCGCTTCAATCCATCTGTTTTTTGGCGCTGAAGTTTGCGGAGCAAATTTAGATACAAATGAAGTCGCTTCTTGGAAAGAAATCAAACCGAGTTCAGCTGCTCGCAGGGTGGCAGCTGTTTGAATTCCAATAGATTTATCGGCCAACAACTCTTGGTACCTTTTCTTATCAATTACTTCATTGAGTAGCGCTTCCGAACGACCAGAAACAGAAGTCACATTGCTTACCTTTTGGAGATTTTGAGCACTTCCAGTTGCTGCAGCAATAAGTGCTTCGCGTCCTTTATATTTTTTATAATTCCACCCACTTGACTCTTGAGCGTAATAAGAATCAGACTTCAAATTATCCAAAACAGTCACAGATTTATCACTTAACAGTTGCATTAGAATATCTGGATCTGCATTTGGATTTTTAGCTAAGGCGGCGCGCACCGCTGCAGATTTGTCTTTTACAAGAATCCTTTGTGTATCTTTGTCGAGACTAGGAAGAGCAGCAAGGCGCTCTCGAACGCTGATATCTTTGACCTTAATTATCTTTGGTATAAATTCTTCTTTCAACCAACCATGATTTAGAATTAAGTTTGCGAGCCCATTCTTATCAATTTCTTTAGTTTCTAAGAATTCAGATACCCATTCTTTTGGCATAAACATGTTACTCAAAAAATAATGATGGTACGCAACCGGAATTTTTATTCTTGCCGCACTTATTAATTCTTTCGAAATATTTTGAGCTATTACTTTTGAGAGCGACTCATCAAAATTTTTCGCCTCAAGAACTGCTTCCCACACTTGTTTCGGACAATTTTTATTTGAAGTCAGTGCAGAAACCACAGTTGGATCATTATCGCTTGCGAGTTCAAGCAAAATCTCGGTTGGGGTGTGTTCATTTAGAGCTACTTCTCGACGAACCCAAGAGTCTTGATCTTGTGCCAATTCATTCAAAGTTTCAGCAGGTGTATCTAAACTTCCAGCGACGCAGCGTCGGACGGAAGCTTCATGATCCTTTGCTAATCTTGTTAGTGTTGATGGAGATGCCCACTTAGTTGCTTCTTCTCGAACTGTGGCATCATTGTCTTTAACTAAGATTTCAAAGACTGATTTATCAAAATTTGGGAGTCCAAAAAGATTAGCTCGTTCATACTCACTTTTAGAATTCTTTGCTAAGTGAGCTATCGCTTCCAAGGGGAGTGAAGGATTATTTGAAAGTCCATAAAACGAGGAAGTTGTGATGTTTCTTGCCATCCAGATAAGAACTTCAGTGGGGCATTTTGGATCTACCGCGACGTCATCTTGTTGCGTTGGGTCGCTGGCTCTGACCATCCATGAATCGACGTCATTTTTTTTATCGCCCATGATGGGATTTTCCTCCAATAGCCTTGTTCATTCAATGGCTCTGATGATAATTTACTATCAAACTTGAGGGGGAGTCATGGCATATCTGGAATTTATCGGAGAAGATGAGCAACGCGGCGTAGAGGAGTCCGCTAAGTTTTGGGAAGTAACGCAAAATGGAAAGAACTTACACATCCATTTCGGTCGCATCGGGACCAAGGGACAGAATCAAGATAAGTCTTTTGATTCAGCGGATGAGGCTACTGCTGAAATGGAAAAGCTCGTTAAATCCAAGATTAAAAAGGGTTATGTAGAAAAAAAGAAACCTTAGTTTTTACATAGCGTTACAAATTTACCCAACATCACCATTCCCTCAGGCGAGACAGGTTCCATAACTGAAAGTTGTGGGGAGCGCAGAACATAACAGGCCCACTGGGCTCTAGAAATTGCAACGTTCAATCTATTTGGAGATAGCAGGAATTCGATTCCACGCGGTAAATCTTCGCTTGACGATGTTGTCATGGAGACAAAAACTATTGGAGCTTCCTGTCCTTGGAATTTATCAAATGTGCCTACCCTGATCTCTCCAAATCCCGCAGCTCTCAATCGTGACTTTAAGTAGCGCACTTGGGCGTTGTAAGCGGTAACAACCAAGATGTCACTTTGAATCAGCTGTCGTGAGGTGGTTGGTTCGCCTTTTGAATCAACTGGCGTCCAGAGTTTTCCTAAATGTTCTGGAATCATTTTCAAAAGCATTTCTGCTTCCTCGACAGAGCTCACCGTATTGCCAATATGATCGACAGAAACAACATGAAGCCCCGGGTTAATTCCCTTAAGGTTTCTCAGCTCGCATCGTGCATCCGAATACAAGCGATCTTCATATTGAAGCCTCGAAACACGTTCCGCAATCCTTGGATGCAATCTGAAGGTTTTTTCTAAAAAGAAACCTAATTCTTCTGGCATTGTTTTGTGCTCACCCAAGACATGCGAAAGTACGGACTCATTCACAGGTTCAGGGTGTTTACCTTGGCTCACTTGCGGCAATTGCTGTGGATCACCTAGCAGTAATGCACAGCGCCCAGAAGAAATAGCAGCCAGAGAGTTTGCTAAAGAGAATTGACCAGCTTCATCAATAACTATCAGATCTAAATTTAAGAGGCGAACATCAGGTCGACTAAATGTCCACACCGTGCCACCTACAACATAACCTGTACCAGTCATTGCAGTTGCCCACACCGCTACGTCATCTACGTGATAAGCAGGTTGGGATTTAGGGGACTGACTTTTCTTAGCCATGGGAATCGTGTTATCGATTTTCTTAACATTATCCATTAGATGTTCTACAACTGCATGCGACTGAGCTACCACACCAACTCGCCATCCTTCTTTAACAAGATTAGCAATCACATGTGCGCCAATGTATGTTTTTCCAGTTCCTGGTGGGCCTTGAACAGCTATATAGCTGCTATCACTTCCTAATAGCGATGCGGTGATATCGGAAACGGGGTTCCCATTCTTGATTAAACTTCCTGAAATCTGTCGAGGTTTTCTTCGCAGTAGTACATCACACCAGGCAAGATTAGGAAAGGCTGGTTCACCATTGTTTATTCTGTAAAGAGTAGACCCGCCCAATTCTTCACGTAATATCTTTTCGATTGAAGTAGTTCTAATTGGCGCACCTGGTAGCAATGCCATTGGTGTTTCTTGCCAAGTGCCAGAGCTTTTCTTTTCTATCTCTTCAAGAATTACCGTGGAACCATCAATATCGATTATGGACGCATCAATAAATCCACGTGTGCTGCCTTGAATTGTTTTAAATCCTTCGGGAGCATTTTCATACAAGACTTGCGGGATGTGTTCATAATCAAGCATGTGCTGAAGATCGGTGCCTTCAGCTTTGATCGTAATGTTGCGCCGATGATTTTTTTGGCGACCACTAATTGTCCAAGGTCCAGCGGTAATGGATGTTGGAATGATCACATCGTTAAAGGAGTTTAAATCTTCAGCATTTGTAAGTGCCCGCTCAAAAATAGCCCACCACGCTGGACGAGTTTCACGATGATGGAAAGAAATAGCAGCCGAGAGCAGGGCCAGTCCTTGATCAGAATCACTGCGTTCCGCTCGATCTTCAGGAACATCCTTTAGCAGTTGAATGGCAATAGGTTCAACACGTTCAAGTTCTTCACCGTCTTCCCATTTAATTGCGGCAGCCGGTCTCATAGCAGCAATATCAATGCCATGAGTAGTTGCTTGTTCACGAATCCAAGCATCGAGTTGTTGGGTTGATTCAACGTCATCTTTGTTATATGACTTAATCTCATTGAGAGTTTTTGCAAAAGAATCTTTATCCCCAGCAGCCAACATTGCCAGCGCTCGTTCAAATTGAATCACGCTGCCGACGGCTGTTGTTACTTCTTTATCACGGTGACCATTCCAGAAAGTTTTTTCGATATGTTTAATGGACATCGATTCAGTAGAAAACCTAATAGCTCGACGAACAATGGCGTATAAATCAACGAACACGCCATCCCGGACAAGTCGATCAACTTCAAATTCAAAAGCTCCATGTCGTTGAGCTAAACGCAACATTGCACTAACTTCATAGGATGCATAGTGGTAGACGTGCATATCTGGAAACTCTTTAAGCCTCTGCAATAAGTACTCAATGAATGCACAAAAAGCTGTTTTTTCTTCTGCACGATTTATTGCATCGAATGTCTCAAATTTTAAAGTTTTATCATCTTTATAGAGGTAGCCAAACATGTACTCCAGACCCTCGCCATTATTTGCGAAGGGGTCGCCTTCCATATCAAACCAGATGTCTCCATTAGAAGATTCCGGAAGCAGACCAAATGCATCGAGATCACGGAGGTCATAAATTGGCTTTGGAAGATCTTTTCCACGAACTTGAATTTCAGCTTGCGCCCTTAGGTTTTCAAAAGTTTCACGTGTGACTTCTTTTGGTTCCTTTGGCCTTTGCTCATCAGATGCTTGTGCCATATCTTCAATTGTTTTAATCCCATTTTTTATCAACAGCGATCGGGTATTACTTCTAATTCCTTGGATTAAAGAGAGATCTCTATCTTCATGGCGCCCAGCATCACACGAAGCAGCCCATCGACATCGCATACACGATTCTTTAGGTGCAGCCCATGTAGGAGATGGTGCTGAATCAAATTGTGCAATAGAAGTTCTCACACGATTAACAAAGTGCTCTGCCAAGTCAATGAGATCGAGTGCCGCTGCAGACCAACGGGCATCGCCACCCAACCAAAGGTGCACATTGTGCGGGACCGCAAGGCCCATTTCTTTCATGATGAAGGCGTAGGCAGAAACCTGTAGCACAGCTGCACGCTTAGCGCTTCTAGCTGACTTAGCGTCTACGGGATCGTAAACAAAACGGCCTTCAGCGTCCTTAAGAGGTTTACCTGCTTCATCTTTAACAAGAATCAAAAAGTCTGCAAAACCCATAAAACCTTTGGTAAAAAACGTTGCTTGATAAATGGTTTCAATTCCATTGTGAACCGCTTCAACAGTTTTCTCATGTGCCAGCGTGAGAGCTTCTTGAGTGAATTTAGGTTCACCGATATCTACAAAACTTCCAGCAGTGCGGAGTTGTGTTGCTAAAGCTTTTTCATGCAATCGGCCTTGCTCAATCAAGAGCTCTAACTCGGGTCCATTCTCTGAATCAGGTGCCGGTAAGAGTTTTTCTAACACCGCCCATTCGAGATGAAGTCTTTGAGTGCACTCCAGTTCGGCAATTAAATCGCGTGGAGAAATAAACCATTCACCTTTGAATTTCTTCACTTAGTTACTTCAACCCAACCCTTTTTGATGTTTTCTTCAATCATCAAATCAGCAATTTTAAGTGCTTCCTTTTCATTAGGCGCAAGTCTGACTTCACGATCCAGTGGAGACTTGCGAGTAGAAGAATAATCAGTCCAATGTACGACAAATGCAGAAAAATCAGCAGCTTCTTTATTTGTTTTCCACACCACTAACTTGCGGACATCCACCTTGCCTGAACCTTCTTTTGTCCACACCCGACGATTAATGACTTTACTGGTTCCCAATTTTGCGTCCTCGACTGCATCAGGAACGGGTAGCAAGCGTGTGATTTGATTCCAGCCAATGTCTTCAGGTGTTACCGCTTTGTCATCACGTAATCTCACAAGAATGGAGTTATGAACCGCGGCGCTATTGGTCCAGCCAGTAACCTTCCAACCATCGCTATCTAGATTCAATCGTGGATGTTTAATTGGCTTTCCCTGAAAATCTTCAAGTTGTAAATCCATGCACTTAAGTTCGGCAATTATCAGTGGTTCAACGAATTGGTACATGACTCCAGAACTTTCGCTTGAGCGCCGATAAGAACTTGGCTTGATTGATGCGACTAATCGCTCGCGTAGTTCTTTACGGAATGTGTTTTCACCAACGTTGCCCGTTGTCGTCAGTGGAATCCATGATCCATCATCATTAAGAACTCCCAATAAAAGTGAGCGAATCATTAGAGATCCATCGGCATCACGCCGTTCTGTAAAACCTAAAATTGCGGCATCTAGATCTTTTGTGGGCTTAATTTTATATGAACGACCATCATCGGCTCTAGCAACTAAGCCTTCTTCACCCTTGGAGATAACATTTTGCTCGAATAAATCAGCGACTTCATTTGAAGATCGCGTAGCTATGCTTTGGAAGGGAAAAAGGTTTGGACTAACTGCAATCTTTGAGATTGCTTCGTACCTAGTTGTGTAAGGCGTACCGATGGCTGAAACTTCTGGAGAAGCAACAACATCAAAGATTCCGAGAGCGAGTTTTGATGTATCTGACTTACTTCCAGAAGCTAACAGCGAAGTTACATCAGCGATCCGTGTACGCCCGTCAGATAGAACGTGTAGTTCACCTGCGAATATTGACTCTTCATTTAACGTAGCGTTTTTTGCTTGATTCAAAATCTCTATAGCTCCATGTATTGTCCGACCAGTTGGAGAAACTAATTTCCACTCTGTGTCATGTAAGAGAAACCAAAGTTCTCCATCAACTTTTGTGGAAACTAGGAGCGGGATGCCTAGTTTTCGCTCAATATCTGATGGATTTGTAAGGAAATAATTTGTTGCAACAATCTTTCGATAGGCAATTATTTGGTTCATTAACTCTTTATTTGTGAAGGAACCCTGTGGATCAATCTTTGCTTTACCAAGTGCTGGCATAATTATTCAGCCTCCTTCTCAGCTTTAGCCGCTGGTTTTTTAAGCTCCATGGCTGATAGATGAAGTAGCAGGAGAAAATTCTCGCCTTGGATTCGTCCATCCAGAAAACCTCGGTAAGGACTTCCATTTGATTGCAATACAAGTGGACCTTTACCACCATCACCCGCGCCAAGAAGCATCACGGAGTCCTTTTCATCCAATTCTTTAGCAATTGCAAAAAGGAAGTCATAAGTTACCCCGTCAATATGGCGCAACTGCATTGTGCGCTTAATTCCATATTTTCTAATCAATTCAGATCTAGGAATCAGTTTGCCAGTCCACTTAACTGGTGCATCTTCATTAACATTTGGAGCTACATCTACTGGTGTACGGCGTTCAACTTCTTTGCCGTCTGGGCCATAAACAATCTCGAAAATTTCAGGTGCACAAAACAGTGGTTGACCTTCCTTATCAAGAAGAACCGAATTCGTTTCATCAATTGCACGACCGACCATCTCGAAATCTATTTCAGGATCACCGTCAATCAGAGGTTGCGAATAAATATCGCCTAAAGTTTTTACGAGCGATTCATGAGTCTTTCCTTCACCAGCAGCGACATACCTTTGGAATGTAACTGGATGCCCTCCTTTTGAGGGGATCACCTTCTCTTTTGCAGGAAGTGAAGTTGCGACGATGGTTGCATCACGATTACTGCCGTTGGAGATATGGATTTTCACTATTGGCTCCTAAAACATTTCAAAGTCAAGGTCATCAGAAGAGTCACTCGCGGCTTCTTCAGCTACTGAAACAACAGAATTAAGGCTCACGAATTGGTATTCGACTGGGTTGCCAATGAGAGCAAAGTAACCATTCTCATTTGAGACGAGGATTCCTGTTTCGATGTTGTAATCAGCCCGAGGATTGAAGGGGAAAGACAAAATTGCACCAGCATCCAACTCGTTCTTGAGTTGATCAGAAATAGATTCTGGTTCAAGTGAATATGTTGTGTTGAACTTTAGATTTAGCGCTTCAACAGCTGAGATCAGCGTGGCTTCAACTTCTTCACCAATTGTTGTTGGCAAAAGTTCTGGCACAGACCCATCAGCATTTATAGCTTCAAGATCAGATTGAGGAACCCAGACGCCTTCAGGAGTAAAATAACCCTGAGCAGTCATGCCGCTTTTTATGAGAAGTGAGCCATCTGAGAGAAGTGATGCCTTAGCGCATTCATTTCCCTGGGCATCAAAGGCCACTCTTCTGCGTTTTCCATAGAGGACGCCACGATCAATCGGTTTGTAGGCAAATACAGCTTGATTGCCTTTGTAAGTCAGATTAATTGTTTTAGCCATGCTCGAAATCTTAGAGGCAGGCGCTGACAAGCGGAAGACTCTTTAGCCTTGCAGTTGTCAGTGCTCCTGCCTATGGTTTTTCCCATGAACACCCAGGAGAAGCGTCTACTAGAGATTTTGCAAGATAACCTCTCTGATAACTCTATGTTTACGAGTTTTGCCGCCAATGAAATCTCAAAACAGAGGCGTGCGGTCCAAGAGCTTTTTATCATCTTGGCGGTTTCTCATCTTCAAGAGCTAAGCCGTCTCTACAAAAGTGGCAAGTGCCCCACACGCCTACGCAAGTTAGCTAAATTCGCATTCGATTATGAACATAGCGTTCTTGAAATCGCCGGCTTTGCTCGTCAAATAGATCCCAAAGCAGCAGAACGTGTCATGGAAATTTTAGATGGAACTTCAAAAAAGAATGCACCCACGCGCATCATTGCCTCTGTTGAAATTCAAATACAAAATAGCGAAATCGAGCTGGAATTAGAAGAGGATGGAATATCACCAGAGGAAGATGGTGGAAAGAGAGTTAAAGAACTAGCTTTAGAAGCATTCGAGTATTTGCTCGAAGAGAATGTGCAGTCCATTCGAGTTGTGGGTTTGTAAAGATGAAAATGACTCATGAGAAATTTACAGAAGAACTGACAAATTCTTTTGAAGATAGCAGAGTCTGCACCTATGCAGTTGCCGAAGCGCTTCTTCGCGAACCAGTTGATTTGCAGGAACGATTTCTAATTCTATTCCTCAATTATTTAGATCGTATTAAACTTGCGTCACTCATGCCGGATCACTTGTTAGATTTATCTAATTTTGCTCAAGTTTCCTGGGAAAACTATTTTGAATACATCGGCATTTCTGATACTACCCAAATATCCAAACCTGGTGACTTGCTGGGATTGCTACCCGAACCCACCAACTCAGATGAAAAATGGACAAATATTAAAATAGAACGTGAGTATTTACCGCAAAACTACACTGACGAAAATGCCTTATGGGATAAGAGTTCCGTGCTTGAGTTTTTTCGAGAGCTCTCTTCAAAGGATCTAAAGGAATTATTTGATAACCAGGATTTCGAATTTAACGAGTTTTAATCATGGATATAAGTTTGTTATCAATGGCATCTACCTCTTTGATAAATAGATATAACATACTTTTCAGGACTTCTTCTGAAGTGGCATCGGCATACAAGGTGAACATGGCATGCACGATATGAGCATTTTCTTTCAGAACCTCAATAGGTTTGAATTTGGCAATTACGCAACTGGAATTGCCCTGGGTGCACATTAATGTCGCTAGTTCAAAATCAACTGGCGGCATACGCAAAGGGGCAACAACTTCTAGGATTCGATGCCCATCCATTGACACCAAATCAATTTGAATATCTACAGATGAATCTCCATGACCAATTCCAAGTCCTTCTAAATGAATTACGTCATCTGCTCTGCGTGGAGCAAATCCAGAGTTTTCAAGCATCACCAAAATCTCTGCTTCGAAAGCGTGATCAGAGATGTCGATGCGCTCAATAGACATACCAAGAGTGTTCCGTAGCTTGGGGTTTTCGGCAATAATTCACTCAGTCAAAAGGGGGCTCCATGGGCACAATCGATGATTATGCGGCGACGTATAAAGTTTTAATCACTTGTGTTGCAGCACGTGTTCCTGTCATTTTATGGGGACCTCCTGGCCAGGGAAAGACGTCAGTCATCAAGCAGATTGCTACTGATCAAAAGCGTCACTTAGAAGTTATCTTGGCAAGTATCCGTGAGCCACAAGATTTCGCTGGATTGCCCATGCTCTCCAATGGTGTTGCATCCTTAATGCCACCTGATTGGGCGAAGAGACTCTCAGAAGTTGATAATGGAATTCTTTTTACCGATGAAGTTAATACGGCGCCTCCAAGCGTTCAGGCTGCTCTCTTAAGAGTGTGCCTCGATAAAGTCGCCGGAGATTGCCATTTAGGCGATGACACCAGTGTTATTGCTGCAGCTAATCCACCAGAACAAGCCGCAGATGGCTGGGATTTAGCACCACCGTTAGCAAATCGTTTTTGCCATTTGAATTGGGATTTACCAGCTGAAGTAGTTCGTGATGGTTTGGCAGGAAACTGGGTGTCATATTCAATTCCAACTCCAAACCCTGAAAAATTACAAAATGCATTAAACGCAGAACGCGCAGCACTCTCTGGTTTCTTAGCTTCGCGACCTGATTTAACAACCGTACTTCCAAAGTCTGCAAGCGAGCAGGGCAGGGCATTTCCCACACCACGTTCTTGGGAAATGGTGGCAATACTCTCTGGTTGGATCACTGCATGTGAATTATCTTCAGGAGTTCGCCGTATTGCAGTTCTCGGTTGTGTTGGTCCGGGACCTGCTGCTGAATACATCACCTATCGAGAGAATATTGATCTTCCAAACCCAGAAGAGATATTGGCAAACCCAAACAAATTCGTGATGCCTAATCGCATGGACAAAATTTATGTAGTTGGCGCATCTTTAATGGCTGCTATTCGCTACAAAATGACATTAGATCGCTGGAACGCTGTGGGAATAGTTCTTGAGCGCATGGCATCTAGTGGGCATCCAGATTTAGCTGTTACTTTTGCACGAGACTGGATACGCGAGCGCCCAGAAGGCGCAACACCAGAGAAGTCATTACTGCGCTCGCTGGTTCCACTTTTAACAGAAGCAAAGATGATTTAAAGTTTCATGG
>Ga0164295_10001870_pt1 | contig 17486 bp, 10 predicted proteins | sample GEODES006metaG_FD_111798 | JGI IMG/M metagenome (GOLD analysis project Ga0164295, IMG submission 111798) | Oligotrophic lake water microbial communities from Sparkling Lake, Wisconsin, USA - GEODES006 metaG | ecosystem: Environmental > Aquatic > Freshwater > Lake | place: USA: Sparkling Lake... | reverse complement strand
TTTCTTCAACCTTTGAGCCGTCTGTATCTATCTTGCCAGCGAGTTTAAATACTGCACATAATTCATTCATTTTAACTCTTGCTGACGAACCAAAATCAGAAAAAGCATCCGCTAAATCACAATGCCAATCAAGAGAATATTTTTGTTGATAATTATTCCATTTATCGCCCATTTTATGAAGCCATGAAGCCTCTATTTTATGCTTCATCGCCCCATATTTTAATACTGGTAAATCAAAATTCTTGCCGTTAAAACTCACTAAACGAGAAGGATTCTTTTTTAAATGATGAAAAAAACCCTTAATTAATTCTGCTTCGGAACTAGCTAAATCGCCACCTGAACGAAGTTGTTTAAAGTTATATTTTTCTTGCCCATTTTCATCAATTGCTAATTCCGCCTCCAAAAAACTAATTGCCACCACCTTGTGAAATGGCTGACGGAGGAAATCATTCTTGCCATCAGTAATTTGTAGATGATAATCACTCAATGCTTTTCTAACCTCGCCATTATCAGCATTTTCAAGACCTAAAAGCCTTCTCCCCGCCTCAATATCTGGCACCGTTTCAATATCAAACACAAAAAGATTTTTAAAATATTTCATAATTAAATTTATTTAGGATTATTGAAATAAGGGCTTTTAACCTTTATTTACAATTGCTTTATTGGCTATTTCTTGTTTGATGAGGTTAATAAAATCTGTTAACGACATTGTTTTTTGCGATTCTTCGCCAAATTTTCTCACTGAAATAAGCTCTTGCTCCGCCTCTTTCTTGCCGATAGCAATGATATAAGGCACTTTCTTTAAAGAATGTTGACGAATTTTGCCATTAATTTTTTGGGCATCAAAATCAACTTCAACTCTTAATTGATGAGCTTGCAAAATTTCTGCTACTTTTTTTGCATAATTATCTGATTCATTGGTGATGGTAGCAACAACCACCTGCACTGGAGCCAACCAAACGGGGAACTTCCCCCCATAATTCTCAATCAAGATACCGATGAATCTCTCTAAACTGCCTAAAATTGCACGATGCAACATAACTGGGTGCTTCTTACTGCCATCGCTAGCAACATAATAAACACTAAGCCTTTGTGGCAAAATGAAATCAACTTGCAAGGTTCCGCATTGCCAATGCCTTTTTAATGCATCAACTAAAGTAAATTCAAGCTTAGGACCATAAAATGCCCCTTCTCCAGGGTTTAATTCATAATCAAGCCCAGCAAGCTCAACAGCCTTAGCAAGAGCATTTTCTGCCTTGTCCCAAACTTCGTCGCTTCCGGCTCGTTTTTCTGGTCGAGTGGAAAATTTAACCAACACTTCTGTAAAACCAAAATCGTGATAAACTTCTTGCAATAATTTACAAAAGGCAATTGTTTCTTGATTTATTTGCTCTTCTTCGCAAAAAATATGAGCATCATCTTGAGTAAAAGAGCGAACCCGCATTATGCCGTGAAGTGCCCCCGAGGGTTCATTGCGATGACAAGAGCCAAATTCCGCCATTCTAAGCGGTAATTGACGGTATGATTTTAATTCTTGATTAAAAATTTGTGTATGCCCAGGGCAATTCATTGGTTTAACTGCAAGTAGCCTTGATTCGCTTTCGGCGATAAACATATTTTCGTGGAATTTTTCCCAATGCCCAGATTTCTCCCACAAAACCCTATCAATTAATTGCGGAGTTTTTACTTCAATATAACCATGATTTTCAAGCTTAGAGCGAATGTAATTTTCAATTAAACGATAAATTATCCAGCCCTTATGATGCCAAAATACTGAACCGACTGCCTCTTCTTGTATGTGAAATAGATCTAATTCTTTTCCTAATTTGCGATGGTCTCTTTTTCCTGCTTCTTCAAGCATTGTTAAATATTGATCGAGAGATTCTTTTGATTCCCAAGCGGTGCCATATATTCTTTGCAACATTTGATTCTTTGCATCGCCTCGCCAGTAGGCACCAGCAACCTTCATAAGCTTAAAATATTTTAAGTTTCCAGTGCTAAGAGAGTGCGGGCCCCGACATACATCAATAAAATTGCCTTGGCGATATAAAGAAATTGGCTCATTTGCAGGAATTGAGGCTATTATTTCTGCCTTATATTTTTCATTAATTTTTGTAAAAAAACTTAATGCTTCGTCTCGCCCCCAGACTTCTCTAGTAATTGCTTGATTTAATTTTGCTAATTGAAGCATTTTATCTTCAATTTTTAGTAGATCTTCTTTGTGAAAAGGTTCTTGACTAGCAAAATCGTAATAAAAACCATCTTCAATTGAGGGGCCGATTGTAACCGCAACTTCAGGATAAAGCTCTTTCACTGCTTGTGCCATTAAATGGGCGGTATCGTGCCTAATAATTTCTCTGGCTATTTCAAGAGATTTTCCTTGAGATTTAGGAGTAATAACCTCGATTTTTGCATCACAACTAATTGCAATTGATAAATCTTGTAATTTATCGTTAACAATAATTGCAATTGCAGATTTAGCCAAGCTAGTAGCAATATTTTGAGCTATTTCAATGCCTGTAATACCACTATTAAACTCACGAACAGTGCCATCATATAGCGATATTTTAATATTATTCATAATTATTTATACTGAATTAAGGTGCTAAAAAGTAAGTTATTTTTCAAATTGCTACAATTTATTTAAAATTTTACTAAATTCAACTTGAAAATAAGGTTTTATTATATAATTTTGGCTCTCATTTATTAGGGGCTATAGCACAGTTGGTAGTGCGCTTGCATGGCATGCAAGAGGTCAGGGGTTCGACTCCCCTTAGCTCCACCATAATAAAAAGCTTCAAAATAAAATTATAGCTATCATTTAAATCTTTATTGGCACCGGAGAATGACCAATAATAAATAGCTCTGTTGTGGTTTTTTTGCCTGTGGTTTTTTTGCCTGTCGGTGCGATAAAGTCAATTAAATCAATAATTGGCGATGAATCATTTAAATAGAAGCCCTCTATCTCAATTAAAAAATTATTAGCTTTGTGCGATTGAGAATTATCAATAAACCTTGCTTTGATGTTATTTTTCTTAAGTAATTTAGTTATCATCTTTTGATCTAGTTCGCTATTTTTAATCACCAAATAGCTATAATCAGCTTGCGAAGCCTCGCATTCTTTATCAGCAACCGCAATTAATTCAATTTTCTGTTGATTTGAGAATTGATAAAAAGGAATTTTTGTAAATATTTTTAGATAGCTATATTTAGTAATTTCAAGCCACCAAATATCATCATCTCTTTTTTCTAAAAGATTAAAAACCGCAATTTGATATTCCTGTTTATCCAGCATTTTCAAAGCTTTTGAAGATTTAGTAAAATCACCAGAAACAAAGGAATGTTGATAATATTGATTAATTAAAAGCCGGTAATCATTGATCTTGGAAGGGTTGTAAATTGCAATCTTTACTTCTTGTTCGGCAATATTTGCAGAAGAGATAATTTTTCGCCAAATATCAATAATCGCTTCAATGGGAAGCTCTGGCAATGATAATTTTTTCTGATTATCTTGCATTTTAACAATTAAGTTTTTTATCATATCCGCCTCGCGATTAGAACGAATAAAAAACTTTTGTTGATGCAGTGATTTCAGCTCTCCTACCTGATTAATTATCAACATTCTTTTTTGCAATAATTCTAATATTTGACAATCTGTTTTATCAATTTCATCACGAAATTTATTTAAACTGACCTCAAAATTATTATCTTTAATATTTCCTTGAGAAGATTTATTAATTTTCTTTTTCATCTTAACTTTGAATTAATTGCTTGGCAACTGCAAGTGCTTCTTCACTTACTTCATCGCCCGATAACATTCTGGCTATTTCATTTTTGCGAGTTTCTTCATCAAGCTTCTCAATTATAGTATTTACAACTTGTTGATGTTGTTGATTCGTAACCATAATTTTACTTATTCTGAAGTGCTGGCTGGCTTGCGAGGCTATTTGTGGCTGATGAGTAACAACAAAAATTTGTAATTTCTCTGCGAGAAACTTCAACCTTCTACCTACCGCTGAAGCAGTAGCACCGCCTATTCCACTATCTATTTCATCAAAAATTATTGTAGGAACAGATTTAATATTGATTAGAGCAACTTTCAATGCTAACATAAACCTTGATAATTCACCACCCGAAGCAACTTTGGCAATATCTTCGAATCTATCATTATTGATTGCAACCACAAAACTAATTTTATCGTAACCATTTTGATGATAAACATTATTATCGCCATTTTGATAAATAGATTCAATTTTTACCTTAAATTTTGCTCTTGGCATCTTTAAGAATATCAATTCTTCTTCGACCTTCTGGGCAAGTTCTAGCCCTACTTTATTACGATTATCACTAATTTTTTTTGCTAATTGATGATATTCTGCTAATAATTTATTTTTTTCTTCCTGCCAATTATGAAAGGACTTTTCTTCGTTATTAAGATTTGCTAATTTATTTTTTGAATCATCGATTAGCGCTTGAAACTGCTCAGTTTTGCAATCAAATTTTCTCATTAAATTACGAATTAAAAATAATCTTTCATCAATTTCGCTAATATTGTAATCTTCGCTGGAGAATTTTCTAATTAGCTTATCATTTCTTGAAATCATTAGCTCTAACTGCTCATTTTGCTGATTAATAATTTTAAGATCTTCTTCAAAATTATCGGCCTCTTGATTAAAAAAATTATTGATTAAATTTTGTTGTCTTGATATTAATCTATCCGCCATTAGTAATTGCGAACCGCTCTGATTTAGAAAGTTATTTAATTCACCAATAAAATTAACAACTTTATCGCGGTTAATCATTTGATTTTTGATAGATTTTAGCCTTTCATCTTCACCTTCTTCAATATTTGCCGACTCAAGCTCGGCAATTATATGATTTAAATATTCTTGCTCTCGTTGTTTTTGCAATAACTCTTGATTAAAGCTATTTATTTTTTCATCAATTATTTTTAATCTCTCTACCGTCGAACGAAGATTTTGTAATAATGGTTGATGATTAGCAAATTCATCAAGGATAAGATGGTGAATATTGTTATTTAATAAGCCGTGCTGATAATGTTGACCATTTATTTCAATTAAATTATTACCAATTTGAGTAAGTAAAGTTAAACTTATTGAGTTATCGTTAACATAAATTTTACTGCTATGATTATTCGCTTCATCTTTATAAATTATTCTTCTAATTCTTAAGAAATTAGGGTTTTCTTGATCTAACAATTGGTAATTGTTAAGAATTTCTCTGCATTTTAAATTATTGGCAATATCAAATTCTGCTATTACAACCGCAGAATTACTAGCCTCACCTATTAATCTAACATTTGCACGAGACCCAATTGCTAAGCCTAAAGCATCAAGAAGAATTGATTTTCCAGACCCTGTTTCGCCACTAAGAATAAAAAGACCACCTTTATAATTATAGTTCTCAACAAAATCAAGCTTTGCCTCGTTTATCAAGACAATATTTTGGATTGATAAAAAATTTAACATTTATTTTCTATTATTCTTTTTTTTATCTTTAATATTATCTGATAAATCCTTTCCTTTTGATTTAGCAATATTTGAAACCATAGTAGCAAAAGATGCTGCTTTAAACATTATTTTAGCAATATCGGCACCTCCAACACCAGATCTTGAAGCCAAACCACCGCCCAATAAAGTTTTACCAATTTCCGGAATTTCATTCATAAAACTTGACAACACAAATAGTATCATAATGCATCTTAATATCGCCAATGTCATCAACTCTATACTAAATCTTCCATCTGCTGGCAATAACATTGTTTTAAAGAACAGCCCGATAAAAGAAAGCCCCGGCCAATCAACAAAAGCATTTGGCTTATTAGCAAAATCAATAATACAAGCAACGCTATTATTGATTGGTTGTACTTTTTGAGATAATATTCCATTAACAATTGGACATTCTGTTGTAGTTCCTTGAATCTCTTCATTGCTTTTGCTACCATTTGTATACCAATTACCGTCAGTTCTTTTTTGATAAATATTGCTATCCTTAGTGCAATACTCATCACAATCTAAAACCTTTATACTACCACTGCCCCTAAATTTACCATCACCAATTACTGAAGAATCGAGCACGGAAATAAAGATGCCAAGATAGGCAAAAAGAACTATTGGCTGAATCGCTGTGCCTAGTAATACTTTTAACCATTTATTATAAATATCTTCTGTTCTTTTAAACAAACATAGAGGAATAATAATTGGAGATATGTAAACCAACAAAATAATTAAAAATGCAGAAGAAATAAAAATATGTAAAGCTCGTATTGCGGTTGCAATTAATATAAATCCAAAAATCATAAATAAGAATGATAAGAATATTCCTGCCTTATTAAGCAAAGCAGTAATAGGAAGTAAAGATGATAATAAATTAGCGGTAATCATTTTGCCTATCGCTGACATCGAACTATCAGAAACCCCTAGATAACGGGCTATTTTACAATCGATAGTATCCCACATCGCCAGATATTCTTTATTTGCGGGATATATTTTATCAACCACTTGTTTTGTTGAACCGTCGCTAAATGACACTCTACCAAACTGACAACCATCTATTTTTTCAGGATTATCACTTATCACGACATTAAATACTAGTCTTGAAGCGACTTCTGAGGCCCTGTAAACTCCGTCAAAGAAAACAGATTGCCATGCATTCCCCATTACAAAATAAACCACCAAACCTATTTTAAGTAAAAATACTAGTAATTCTGGTTTTTTAATTGAACCCACTCCTAGCAATATTTTAACACCCAAAAACATTACCGCAAAACTTAAGATTGCTTTAACTACATTTAACATTTGCTTCTGCAATATCTGAAAAAAAGATCTTTCATTAACTTTATTACCCATTTTCATTTCAGCAGTTCCTTTAGTTAAATAACCACTAGAACAATAACCAGAAGATGTTGGTTTTTCTAAACTATTATCGCAATATGATTTTCCATAACGATTATAAAATATATTTTCAATTGTTTCTCTAAAACACTGAACTATCGGTGTCGTAAAATTATTAACTGACTTTAGATATAAATTTGCACTAACTCCATTTTGAGAATCTCCGATAAAATCATAACAAGCTTGAGGAAAATATGGGGAAGATAAAGAGCTTTTATAAGGCGAATTATTAACTTTAGGAGGAACGGTGCAATGCCTTAGATATTGACAGTAATTTTTGCATTTATTAAAATTATTTTTAAAACTGCAATCAGAGTTTCTTGCCTCACTTATTTTATCGCACTCACTATTATCTTTATATTTTTTTCTATCTACTTCAGAAAAAGAGTAAAAACTTTTCCACACTCCATCTTTATTGATTCCGTCTTTTACTTGATCGCAAACATCAGTTCCACCGCCAATTGAAAAATTATAAGGACACAATGAATCGCTTTCAGCACAAATCAGTCGACCATTTAGTCTACTAATAATATCATAATCTATCCCTAAACCAGCACTTGACTCTAAATGATTAATTTTGCATTTTTTTCCCGCTTTACAAAAATAATTTTTATCAAAAGAATTAATGCAAATATAGTTTTTAGACCTATTAACACAGCAATCATAAGCTAATTTAAATTCTAATCTTCTCTCGTCAGTCCAAGCTTGATTATTAACTGGATCTTTTTCATATTTTTTATCATTATATTTATTGCAATTAAAATTACCACTCATCAAACCTCTCATATAATATTTTTGAGAAGGCTTAGTACTAATAGTTGGGTCAATGCAATAAGCTTCGTCAACAGGCTTATCTTCGACTTCTACTCCATCATAATACCATTCTCTATGTTTTTGGTCATTAAAATCAACTCCTTTCGTTCGTAAACTTTCATAAACCTCTGTAGCTCTTCTTTTTTTCTCCCCCGTTAACTCAGCCGTTACATTACTTGGATCTCTTGCATTAACCCAACCGTCACCACAAATTTTTGTGTTATTATAATTTTCTTGGGCAATTTTTTTTGTTATCGCCATTTCAATAAAAAATGATGATAAAGTTGCATCCATTGCACCAACAGAAACTTTGCAAAAGGTGGTACCAGAAGTCACCTTTCCGTGACATGAAACCATTGCCTTGAAATCATTCCAAGGCTGAGGAAGCAGACTATAATTATAATCAACTCCACATTGTTTAGCTGCAGTATATATTGAAACTTTAACCGCCCCATAGCCAGCAGCAATCTTTCCTTCACAAGAAGTATTGCCCTTATCAACAAAAAACTCTTTATCGAAAAGACCTATCTTACTAAACTCATTTTCCGAAACTCCACTACTACAACTTCTTATTCTATTGATACCATATTCATTTTCACTAGCTAATAATGAACTAGTCAAAAAATTTAAAATAACTATTATAGCTAAAAATAATATTGATAGTTTCTTATTATTCTTTTTATTTAATATTTTTATAGTCACAAATTAATATTTAATGTTTTGTTGGGCGACTTCTGTCATAAAATATTGGCAACCAATCATCAGGATCGTCGCCTACTTGATCAATAATTTCATCGAGTAAAATAATAGTTTCTACTCTTGCAGATAAAACTCTAACAACATCATCCATGCCGCTAAGGTCAATTCTTGAAATTACTCCATCATTATCTTGCTTCACTAAAAAGTAACGAGTTGAAGGATCGGTAGTTTTTACTAAAGTAAACTCTCTTTCTGAAAGCATAAATACTTCGCGATAGATTGGAGTAGCCTTAAGATTAGGAAGAAATATTTGAGTCGCAGTTTGTTGCACTAGAGTATCGGATATACTGCTTTTTGCAGCATCCTCAACCGATTGAGTTGCGAACACCACAAAAGTATTTAGTTTTCTTAATACTTTTAACCAATCTTTTATTTTAGGAGCAAATACTTGATTACCAATCAATGCCCAAGCTTCATCAAGAACTATCATTGTAGGAGAGCCATCTAAGGAGCTTTGAATTCTATGAAATAAATATAGTAAAACAGGGCTTAAACTAATTTTATCACTAAGAATATTTGCCATTTCAATGCCAAAACTTCTTGCGGAAGTAAAATCAATTCTATCTTCTGCATTATCAAATAATTTTGCATGAGAACCATCGGAATGCCACATTGATAGCCTTCCCGCTAAAGTTCCAGGGCCTGCTATACCCATAAAAGGAGCTATATTTCTTAATCTTCTTTTTTCAAAAGGAAGTTTGTAATTACCATTAACAGCTTCGTTAATTCTTTCTACTTCGTGGGCTGGCAAAGGCTGATCTCCAACCGCCACCAAAACTTTAAGAAATTCAATTAAAAATGAACGATTTTCATTGTTGTCAGAAAGCTGAAAAGGATTAAAGCCAGAAACTTTAGCAATATCGGGAACCATATACCTTCCCCGAATAGCTCTAATAAATATTTCTGCACCTCTATCTTTGTCAAAGAAGAATAAACGGCACCTAAATTTTTGAGATTGAGCACATAAAAAGTTTAACAACACTGTTTTACCAGCACCAGTAGGACCAATTATCATTGTATGACCTACATCTCTAACATGAAAACTAAAAAAGAACGGTGTTCCTGAAACAGTTTTAAGAACGGTAACCGCATCTCCCCAATGGTTTTTCTTTCTTTTCCCTGAGGGATAATTATGAAAGGAAGCAAATGCAGCAATATTAAGAGTGTTAACCGTTGAGCGACGAGCCATAAATTCAGCATTACAAGGAAGTTGAGCCCAAAAAGCAGGCTCCATGTTCAATCTTTCTCTGACTGCTGTAATTCCACAATTTGAAAATTCAACCACCACCATTGACAAAGCACTTTCTAAAGATTTTACACTATCTTCAATGCACATTACTGAAGCATGATGATTGCCAAAAGCGAATTCTCCACTCATTGCAGAATCAAGAGCAGAATCAATTTCTTGTATTTGTGAAATTGCAACATCTTCAGCCTGAACTAATCTTCTTTGTTGTAGTTGCATTGAGCTAATTGCTATCATTCTATCAATAAAAGAAAATGATTGACTGATGATTAGTTCAAATGGCATCTGCATAAAACCATCAAAAACTCCTGCATGAGTAGATGGCCTATATTCTTTAATTGCCACCATTCCTGCATATTTTATTGAATTTGGATGATGAACCTCTATTGACTTATTACCAAAGTAAAGCCTACTAATTGGCAAATGGTTGCCAATATTAGCCATTGGAGCAATAACTTGAGCAGAATATCCACAATTAATTATTTTGGAAAGAAAACTCAATAGATTAGAGGTTAAAATTCCGTCATGCTCTTCAATGTCAAGTAGTTCAGCGCCGTAATTACCAAAGCCATTTAAAACTCTTTCTGTCATCTCATCTAGCTCATCAAATGATTCTTTCATATGATTTTCCCAAGATGATTTATCCGCCTTATGCTGAAACTTTTTAGCAATATTTGCAATTCCAGCTATACCAGAGGTATTTTGACCCCGTATTACTGTTATATAATGCTCATTTACAAAACTTCTGGTATCTGAATGTTTATTTGCCCATTCTTTATTAACTCTTTCAGAGAATGAATCTGCCATAGTTCCATCGGGGAAGCCTTTTTCTTTTCTTCTAAAAGTATGAAAATAAAGAGAAAAATTTCCCGATGCCATTCCCTTCAGCAAGTTATTGCGGGCATTTTTCTTTAAATCAATATCGATATCATCAGAGTTTCAAAGGCAAAACCTTTTATTTTTATCACTCTTAATAATTCTTCTTTATGAGTAATTATGGTGTTAGAATTCCAATGACATTTATAAGGAATAAAATGACTAGCGGATGCTTCATTTTTAATGATTTTTTCTTTAGCTGGTTTTGTTGTGAAAATTTTTATCATCAATTCAATATAGGTAAAATATTTTATTTGCTAATCGGCATTTTTACTGCAAAAAAAGCACAGTGAATTGTATTAATAATTAAACAAAAATCAATATAATTTTTTTGATAATATTTGTTAATTTAAATTATTTCAATATATTAATTTTCTAAAATTGGTTTCACACCTAGAATTGGTGCAATATTTTTAATAATATTGCCAGCCACAGGAGCCGAAACCATACCGCCCGTGTTAAATATATAGTTACTCCTATCAAAAACCACTAAAACCAAATATTGTGGCTTAGATGAAGGAAATACAGCAACAAAAGAGGCGATGGTCGATTTTTCATTATACCCTCCAGATTCCACTCTGTTTGCAGTACCAGTTTTCCCGCCCACTTCGTAACCATCTATATTTGAGTGTCTACCCGTTCCTTTAGTTACAACCATTCTTATCATTTCTCGCATTTTTACGGAAGCCTCCTCATCAAAGACTTTCTTTCCTTTTGGCTTTTCTTTTAATTTTAAGAATGAAGGTTGATATAATGTTCCTCCATTAACAATTGCAGATACTGCTGTTGCTATATGAAGAGGAGTTGTTGCAATGCCGTGACCATAAGCAATAGTAAAAAGATTAATTTCTCGCCATTCTTTATTTTTAGGAAATATTGGGGTTCGAAGCCCCGGAAATTTTGCTTCAAGCCTTGACAGCAAATTAAGTTTCTGCAAAAACTCTCTTTGACTCTCAATTCCGATCTTTTTTGCGATGTGTATGGTGCCAATATTAGAAGAATATGCGAATATCTCACCCACCGTCATTTTATCTTGATAGCGATGATCGTCGTTGATAGTGAATCTACCATATCTTATTGGCTCACTAACATCGTAAAAATCAGAAATTTTAATTAACTTTTTCTCGAATGCATTAGCAATAGTAAAAATTTTAAAAATCGAACCAAGTTCATAAACACCGTTAGTAGCTCGGTTGAATCTTTCATCTTCATTAGCTTCTTTTTGTAGATTGGGGTCAAAAGTTGGAAGAGAGGAAATGGCAAGAATTTCACCGTTATTAACATCGAAAACAATACCAGAAGCCCCTTTGGCTTTATAATAAATCAAACCTTTAATCAATTCATTATGCAGTATATCTTGAATTCTAACATCCATTGCTAGCTCTAATTCGCTATTACTCTCGCTTAACTTTTCATCATATTGCATTTCAATTGCAGATAGCCCTTTGCGGTCGGAATCTACATAGCCAATAAGGTGGCTCGCTATTTCTCTTTGCGGATAAACTCTTATTAAATCATCTTCAAAAATCAAGCCCGCAATTTTTAAATCATTAATTTTATTAACCTCATGCGGAGTGAGATTTCTTCTGATTAAGATCCATTTTTTACTTTTTTTTCCTTCGTTAATCTTTTTTAACAATTCTTTGTAATCAAGCTCAGGAAATAATTCGCTAAGCCTTGAAACTAAGAGCTGAGAATCTTTAATTAAGATACTGCTTGCATATAATGATTTTGTTTTAAGATCGGTTGCAACCAGTATTCTATTGCGATCAAATATTTTACCTCTTTTTCCAAAATATCTGGGGTCATATTCTTTTTTTAACTTATTTTTATCATTAGTAATAACGATATAGAGCAACCTAAATATTACTATTGAGAAAAATAGTAGTATGCAAATATAAACAAAGTTGAGTCTTGATTTTTTTATTTCGTATTCAGCCACATAATAAAAATTTAAATTATATTCAGTTTGGTCAAGCTTTAGCCAAGACCATTTAAATGATGATTCTAAAACTAAAATCATCATTTATTTTGAAGCAAATTAAGATAATTTTATTTCATCTATAAGCTTTTTTACTGCATCAACCGACTTTTCAAACATTATCTGCTCTTCTTGATTTAATTTTATTTCAACGATTTTTTCAACTCCGTTAGAACCAATAATTGCAGGCACTCCAATAAATAAGCCATTAACTCCGAATTCACCACTAAGCTTTGTGGCAACTGGTAGGATTCTTTTTTTGTCAAGTAAATAGCTTTCTGCCATTGCAACCGCAGAAGAAGCTGGAGCATAAAAAGCAGAGCCATTGCCTAATAATTTAACAATTTCAGCCCCACCATCGCGGGTTCTTTGCACTATTTCTTCAATTTTTTCTTTAGTAGTCCAGCCCATTGAAATTAGATCTGGCAATGGAATTCCCGCAACTGAAGAATAGCGAATTAAAGGCACCATACTATCGCCATGACCACCCAAAACACAACATTGAACATCTTCAACAGAAACATTAAATTCTTTTGCCAAAAATAGAGACATTCTTGAAGAATCTAGAACCCCAGCCATACCAACAACTTTATTAGCAGGTAAACCGCTAACTTTTTGCATCACATAAACCATTGCATCAAGTGGATTAGTAACAACAATAACAAAAGCTTGGGGAGAGTATTTTTTTATACCTTCAGCAACCGATTTAATGATATTAACATTTGTTGATAACAGATCGTCTCTACTCATTCCGGGCTTTCTAGCAATACCAGCAGTAACTATAATTACATCGGAATCGCTTATATCTTGATAATTATTGGTTCCAGTAATTTTAGCATCAAAAGATTCAACTATCGAAGATTGTTCAATATCAAGAGATTTGCCTCTTGCAACACCATCAGCAACATCAAGCAAGGTGATATCTCCCAAATTTTTTAGCCCGATTAAATGAGCCAAAGTTCCGCCGATATTTCCTGCACCAATTAAGGTAATTTTATTTCTTTTAATCATTGTGTTTGTTAGTTTAGTTGTTTTAATTATTTGTTTTAAAAGGTTTTCTAAAAAGAAGATTGCAAATAATAGCCTATTAATCAATAATTGCAATAATTTATCTTAAATTAATATCACTTACATTTATTATTTTCAAATGGAATATAAAAATAAATTAGAAGAAATCGTTAAAAATAAAAGAAATATCAATATTTCTTTTGAATTTTTTCCGCCAAAAAACATTGAAATGGAGCAGACCCTTTGGAATGCAATCGCCAAATTAAAAAATTTAAACCCCGCCTTTGTTTCGGTAACTTATGGCGCAGGGGGCTCAACTCGCGAAAGAACTCATAACACCATTGCGAGAATATTAACAGAAACCAATTTAAAACCCGCTCCACATCTTACTTGCATTGCTTCGCCAAAATCAGAAATAGAAGAAATAGCAAAAAATTATTGGAAAATAGGAGTAAGGCACATAGTTGCATTAAGAGGAGATATGCCCGCCAATAGCCCAAATTATCAATTACACCCAGATGGCTACCAATATGCAAATCAACTAGTTACCGCCTTAAGAAAAATTGCTGATTTTGAAATTTCAGTAGCTGGATACCCCGACAAACACCCAGAATCACCGAACCTTGATATTGATATCGATAATCTAAAAAGAAAAATTGATGCAGGGGCAACAAGAATAATCACTCAATTTTTTTTAATACTGATAGCTACTTTTATTTTGTTGACAAATGCTTAAAAAACGGCATCAAAGCACAGATAGTGCCGGGAATTCTTCCCGTTTCAAATTTTAAACAAGTTAAACATTTTGCAAAAATGTGTGGAACAAAAATTCCTCAATGGATGGAAGATTTATTCAACGGCCTTGATGATAGGCAAGAAACTAGACAAATTATTGCCGGAGTAGTAGCGGTTGAAATGTGCCGAATCTTACATAATGGCGGAGTTGATGATTTTCACTTCTACACTCTTAATCGCTCCGAAATGACAACCGCAATATGCCATATTCTAGGGGTAACCGAACCAGTATTATTGAATCAAAACTAAAAAATAGCCAATAATATTGCCCGCAATTAATTTTATAAGCTCTTTTCTTTGTTGTGAAATTTAGTAAAATAAAAATCTTCAATTTTATTTTTAGGCTTAATAACTTCGTCTTGTTGTAGAGAATTATTATTAGCAATCGCAATTTGAGGTAGTGGGAAATTTGTAATTCCATTGACCAAAAGAGCGATATTGGTAAAAAAATAATCTTGATTATAATCGATTGCATCTTGCTTTATAAGCGATTCAAGCAATATAGAGTTAAGATTCTCTTGATTCTTGCGAATTAAAGGAATTTGATCTTTAAATTCTCTCAAAATCAAATTATGTTGTTGCAAATTTTTATCATTATCAGTGCCAGCAATCAAATTATTCACTACAAAATCTAATTTTTCATTAAGCAGTTTATTTTTATACAAATCGTTAAAATTCTGTGAGTCGATAATTTCTTTATTAAGCACCTTACTCACTAGAAAATTCAGCACTCCATTGCAATAATTATTGCTTTCTTTAATTAAATCATCGTTGAAATTAAGCTTTTCAGCTCTTTCCGGATTAAAATTGGCAATTTGATATAATTCCTTAATCATTATGTTGAAAAATAATTTTGAATTAAATAAATCGATATTCTGACCGTTAAATAACTCAAGATCTTCTCGTAGCGGAAAACCGCAATACTGAAGCAATCCTAGATAAGCGGTGGTAAAAGAGGCATTAATTGCTCTTTGATCGCTGTATTTTACTACTCCGTCACTTCCTCTGGTGCCTTGATTATTGCTGTAACAACGATTAATTACTTGCATCGCTTTATCTTCTATTTTTTTATTAAATTGCTGGATTATTAAACCATCGTCATCGCCAAGAAAGTGGCGATGAGCTTTAATGGCAAGATTTTGAAAATTTTCATCAATCGCCATAAAATCATCTTCATTGCAATGGTTTCTAAGCTTCTGATTATTAGCAATAATTGATTTGGCGAATTGAGAATTAAAAGAAATTAAGTTAGAGCCCTGAATTGTTGAGCCATTAAAATTTGCAAATATTGAATTATTATCTCTTTTAGTTGAGGTTCCCTGACCATATTCTTGCACTAAATCAACATTACCTAAGTTTAACAAGGGGTGAGAGATGGAAAAATCTTTAAATAATTTTGCAAGATTAAAAGATAAATTATTAATCATCGCAATTGACATTGAGCCAACATCTTTAGTTAAATCGCTAGGCCCAGAGAAATTACCAAGAATAAATTGATTATCCTCGTTAACCACAAATTTTCTAAGCTGATTAAATAATTTATTTTGCTCTTCTGATTCTGCTTTAGTTAACAATATCGAATTATACTCGTTATCAATTTCTTTTAAAAAGTTAGCAAAATTCTTTTCCGCCCCTATTACTGCAATCTTGGTTTCACATAAAGGCAATATAACTTGATTAATTACAATATTTTGCTTTAATTTTTTTGATAAAAATTCTTCGCTATTTTTTATTATTGCCACTAATTGCCATAGCATCTTGTTGTTATTGGCGGGAAAGTCTGACAAAACTATTGCTGAAGCATTAACAAATGCTGGTAGACAGATTCTTAATATTGTGTCTAATGGATGGTTGATATTATTTAATTCAAATTTTGTATTTTCTAAAAATTGATAAAATGATTCTTTTAATTCATTATTATTAATATCTTTAAAACAATTGATTTGATTTATTCCAGAAATTTTTTCTAACTGCTCAACTAAACCGCTAACCCCCTTTTTTCCTGCCTTGCAAGATATTCTTGGTTCATAATAAAAATTATAATCAAGATTTTCCTGTTTGCAAATAGAAAATATTTTAGCAATATTCTTATTATTGCATTGTTGCGGAATAATATTGCTAATCACATTATCTGCATCACCATCAGCATCAACATCATACCAACTTTTTAGACGTAGACCATCATTTTTCCATAAAACCTTACTTAAAATTGAATTTTTTATAACCCCTTGAGCATATTGAACTGCTGGTTTAATAACCTTATTGCTAACACCAATTTCTATCACTCCACTAAACAACTCTTCGCAAATATTTTTAGCAATTCTGTTAAAATCTTCCAATGATTCAATTTTTGTATCTTTATTTTCAGTTTTAGAAATAGAATTATCAATTATCGAAGTTGCAAAATCAACAATTGAAGAATATTCTTGATTGCTTTTATTATCGAGATTAGCAAGTGACTTTTGCAATATTTCTTTTGCCCCGCTTAAATATTGCTGAATTTTACTCAAATTATTCGCAATATCATTTTCTTCATTAGCAAGAATGCGGATTTTTAGATTGTTGATTTGTCTTGATAAATCGAATAAAAGTAGGCTGGGAGTTGAAATATTACCTATTGGATGCGGAGTGCTAATGAAGTAATAGCCTCGAGCTCTATCTTTATTTTCTTGAGAATCATTTTTTGATAAGAATTTTTGCCTAAAATAAGCATTCTCAGCCATTACTTGAAAATCTTTTAAATATTCAATTCCATATTGATGAAATTCAATATTGTTAAATTTATTAATTTGACTGCTTTTCATTTTTTAATTATGTTGTGCTTAAATAAGATGTAGCTATTATTCTAATGAGAATGTGGTAGAATAATAATTAATCAGAGTTTGCAAGTAAATTATTTTTAGAAAAATTTCTTAATTCTTTTTTTTCAGCTTCATTTTGAAACACAAATTTATTAAAAAAATATTCACTAAGATCAAGCCCTGCTATTAAATCTTGGTTAGAAAAAGCAAGATTATAATCATCTTTAATATTATGATTTTGTAGTAAAAATTGTGGCAATTTGAATAGTTTATTACCGTATTTGACACCAACT